>Ga0247611_10006701_pt1 | contig 14686 bp, 5 predicted proteins | sample 177DNAGHGhighgp2_FD_192422 | JGI IMG/M metagenome (GOLD analysis project Ga0247611, IMG submission 192422) | Sheep rumen microbial communities from Palmerston North, Manawatu-Wanganui, New Zealand - 1770 DNA GHGhigh gp2 | ecosystem: Host-associated > Mammals > Digestive system > Stomach > Rumen ...
ATTTTCGTACATCCTATATAAATAAAAAAATCCTATTCCTATTAGTAGAACTAATAATATTGTTATTGAGGCTTTAAATAGTTGTTTTCTCTTTTTATTTTTCATTATTATCACCTTTTTTATTATGTACAAATATATTTTTTTTAATCACAATATATTAATTGCTATATCAAAATTCCCAAAATCTACCAAAAATACCAAAAAGTATTGCAAAAAATTGAAATAAGTTGTATAATATATAATGTATAATAATAAAAGGGTGGGTTTTAAAAATGCAAGAGAAAAGCTTTTACCATTTAACAAATCCACAAAAGAGTATATGGGTAACAGAAGAATACTATAAAGGCTCTGCTATAAACAACATTTGCGGAACAGCCTTAATAAAAGAAAAAGTAAATTTAAGATTGCTAGAAAAGGCAATACGTACTACATTACAAAATAACGATATTTTTAAAATAAAGTTTTCTATGCATGATAATGAAGTTATGCAATATGTATCAGATTATGTTAATTCTGATATTATTTATTTGCGCGCTAAAAATAAATTAGAATTTCAAAAAATTTTAGATGAAATCGTTGCAAAACCGTTTCATTTATTAAATTCGTTTCCATACAATTTTTATATCATAACCTTTCCTAATGGAAATACTGCATTTTGTTTAAACATACATCATATCCTAGCCGATTCTTGGACACTAGGTTTTTTATCTAGACAGGTTGTAAAAACATATTGTGCATATCTACTTATAGATATACCATATGAATACCAAACATATCCCTATGTTAATTTTATAAAAAATGAAGAAAAATATAAGCAATCTAAAAGGTTTTTAAAAGATCAGCTATATTGGAATAATGAATTTGAAACTATTCCAGATATTCCTTTTATACCTGGAAGTGTTAAGGATAGCAGTCAAATAGAGAGTACTAAAGCACAAAGATTAACTTTTAGTTTAAGTTCTCCTTTGGTTACAAAAATTAAAGCTTATTGCACAACTAACAAAATCTCTTTATTTAACTTTTTTATGGCAATATACAGCATATATATCCGCAATATTACTAATTTAACTGACTTTGTTATAGGTACACCAATTTTAAACCGTACAAATAATAAAGAAAAAAATACAGCAGGTATGTTTATAAACATGGCTCCATTTAGAGTTGACTTTACTGGTATTACAACTTTTAAAGAGTTTATAAAATATATATCATCTAAATCTGTATCTATGCTAAAACACCAAAAGTACTCATATCAAAGTCTAATAGAGGATTTAAGAAAGGTTCATGGAAACATTCCATCTTTATATAATACTGTATTTTCATATCAAATTACAAATACACAGTCAAAAGAAATTTTTGTAAAAAATGAAACTACATGGACCTTCAATAACAATTTGGCAGAAAATTTAGCTATACAAATATATAATCTAGATGATAAGTCATCTTTAGACATCTGCTATGACTATAAAACATCAATATATACTAGTGATGATATACAAAAAATTAATCATAGAATTATATCTTTAATTAATCAAGTAATCTCAACTCAAGAGGTAAACTTAGATGATTTAGATATTCTATCTTCTAAAGAGAAAAAGACTTTACTTAATAAATTTAATAACACAAGAGCTATTTATGATAAATCCACCACATTAGTAGATTTATTTGAGAAAATAGCAAAAAGATTTCCTAATAACATAGCTATAATACACAATAATAAAGAGTATTCTTATGAAACTTTAAATAATATGGCTAATGTCATAGCAAATAAAATTGGTGAAACAAAAGGCAAAAAAATCGCTGTTTTATGTGAAAAATCTGCTTTGACTGTAGCTAGCTTTTTAGGAATAATGAAATCTGGAAATTGCTATATCCCTATCGATATTGAATATCCTCAAGAGCGTATTAAATATATTTTAAAAAATAGTGAGGCCACTATTTTAATAACTGATCATGGAAATGAGATTTCTAAAGAATTTAAAAATAAAATATTTTTAGATGAACTAGATTATTCAAAAAAAGAAGCATATAAAAACAGAGCAACTCCAGCAAACTATGCATATATTATATATACTTCTGGTACAACAGGTAATCCAAAAGGTGTTTTAATTAAACACAAAAATATCATTAATACACTACTATGGAGAAAAAATATATATAAATTCAATAAAAATACTACTGTTTTTCAAATACCTTCATTTTCATTTGATAGCTCAGTAGAAGACATTTTTACTCCTCTTATTTCTGGTGGAAAACTTGTGCTTCCCTCTACACATAAAATAGATATAAACAAAATGTGTGAAGATATTGAAAAATACAATGTAAACAATTTTCTTGTAGTCCCTAGCTTATATAAAATCTTGTTAAAAGAAAAACATGAATACTTAAAAAACATGAAAATTGTAACAATAGCTGGTGAAGATTTTAATAATTCGCTTGTTAAGGAACACTTTAATAAGCTACCTAAAGTTAGATTAATAAACGAATATGGTCCTACTGAAAATAGTGTTTGTTCAACCTTTTATGAACTTAAACCAACTGATACAGAAATATATATTGGAAAACCTATTAGCAATTGCAAATGCTATTGCTTAAATGATGCCTTAAAGCCATATCCTATAGGTGTTCCTGGTGAGCTTTATGTTTCAGGGCCGGGAGTTTCAGATGGTTATTTAAATATGCCAGAGACAACAAAAGAAAGATTTATTGATAATCCATTTGGAGGAAAATATAAACTATATAAAACAGGTGACCTTGTAGAATATAATTCAAATGGTAATATCAGATTTATTGGTAGAAATGATAACCAAATAAAGCTTCATGGACTAAGAATTGAATTAAAGGAAATTGAGCAAGTAATCTTAAAAAACTCAAACATTACAGATGTACTAGTAACAAAAAAAGAAGATTTAAATAATAAATCTATTTTAGTAGCATACATAATTCCTAAAAATAGTGCTTTCAATACAAATGAACTATATAAATCTTTAAAAACAACTTTACCACAATATATGGTTCCAAATATAGTTAAAATAGCTAAATTTCCTTTAACCCCTAATGGAAAAATTGATACAAAAGCACTTCCTCTTCCTTCTATCAACAATAGGGAAAGAGAGATAAAAAATCCTAGAAATGATACTGATAAAAAACTAATTGAGCTTATTAAAGATACTCTAAATATTGATATTGTTAGCATATCAGATACCATATTTAGCATAGGTGGAGATTCTTTATCAGCTATAACTATTTCATCGAAAATATTAGTTAATTTTGGTGTAGAAGTAGATATTAGAAAATTATTGTCAGATATTACCTTTGAAGAATTATCTGATTATATAGAAAATAATAAAAACGAGAATTCTAATAGGGTTTCTATTAATCATTGTAAAGACCAAGATTATTATCCTTTATCTTCAGCTCAAAGAAGAATATACTATACTACAAAAATGATTAATGAAAAAAATACTGTATATAACATGCCTGGAAGTATTTTAATTGATCATATTGTCAATAAAGGAAAGATTAAAAGAATTTTTAATACTTTAATGGAAAGACACTCTTCTTTAAGAACATATTTTGTTATACAAGAGGATGAAGTTGTACAAAAAATAGCTAAAAAAATAGATTTCAATATTCCTGTATATAAAAACAAATCGAATGAAATTGATGATATACTTTCAAAATTTACTAAACCTTTCAAATTAGATAAAGCTCCTCTGTTTAGAGTAGAACTTCATTATATAGATAATACTAAAACATTAATATTAATAGATGCTCATCATATAATTATGGACGGAGTCTCTTTAAATATTTTAATAACAGAGTTTAATGATTTATATAACAATAAAAAATTAGAAGCTCTTCCTATTGATTATAAAGACTATTCTATATGGGAGAATGATTATAATTCAAGTGAAAAGATTCAAAAAGATGAAGAATATTGGGTAAAAAAATTTGAAGGCTCTGATTTTTCAGACTTAAACCTTCCTTATGATTTTTCTCAGTCACATAACACAACATTTAAAGGACTAAAAATTTCAAAAAAATTACATAAAAAATACTTTTATAAGGTTCAAGAAATTTCAACAAAGTATTCTGTTTCACCTTATATAGTTTTCCTATCGGCATTTTTTGTATTACTATATAAGTATACTGGTCAAACAGACATTATCATTAGTACACCTTTTGCTAATAGAGAATTTGAAGAAACACGAAATATTATTGGTATGTTTGTAAATAATATTGTTTTAAGAGGAAAATTGGACTCTAACTTAAGTTTTAAAGATTTACTTTTAGAACTTAAAGAGCAAACTCTTTCAGATTTATCACACCAACCATATCCTTTCGATATGCTTACAAAAAAACTACCAATAAAAAAAGATAATATAAAAAGTCCTTTATTTGATACATATTTTATTTATCAAAATAGTGAAGAAACACATATAGAAATAGATGGTAAGAAATATCCAATTTCTGAACTATCAAACCCTATCTCAAAATACAATTTAACTTTTGAAATAAAACCGTCTTCAAGTTCTATAAATATAGAATACAGTCTTGATTTGTTTAAACAAGAAACAATAGAGTATTTATTTACACATTATATGAATTTACTTAAAGATATTTTTGAAAACACAGAGAAAAAAATATCTGAGCTTTCAATATTGTCTAAAAGGGAAAAAACTAATATTTTGTATAACTTTAATAAAACAGAACTTTTATATGATAAAACAAAAACTATATCGCAATTATTTGAAGAGCAAGTTAAAAAAACACCGTCTAAAACTGCTATTGTTTTTGAAAATAAAAAATTAACCTATTCAGAATTAAATGAAAAATCTAACCAATTAGCTAATTATCTCAGAGGTCTAGACATTAATCCTAACAATATAATAGGAATAATGTTACCACGATCATTAGAATTAATGGTAGCTATTTTAGGGGTGCTAAAATCAGGAGCCTGTTATATACCCATTGATCCAACTTATCCTGAGCAAAGAATTGAATACATGTTAAACAACAGCCATGCAAAATATCTTATAACAACTGATGAATTGTATAATTGTATTGATTTTGAAAATAAAATTAATATCACATCTGAAGAAATATATATGCAGAATGATAAAAATCTACACAATATTAATAATCCTGAGGATTTAGCATATGTTATTTATACTTCTGGTTCAACAGGTCTTCCAAAAGGTGTTATGCTAAATCATAAAAATGTAACAAATTTAGCAGTAGCTTCAAATAAATCAATTGACTTTTTAAAAGATAATTGCAAATATAAAAATATGGTTTCAGTTACAACTATAAGCTTTGACATATTTGTGTTTGAAACTTTAATATGTTTGCAAAAAGGTTTAAAAATAGTTATTGCCAATGAAGATGAGCAGAGAATTCCTACACTATTAGATAAAATTATTGAAAAAAATGATATTCAACTAATACAAACAACACCTTCAATAATGCAAATTTTATTAGACAATATTCAAGATATGCCTCATTTATCAAATTTGCAATATGTAAATCTTATAGGAGAGCCACTTTCATTACGATTACGAAATCAGTTATTAGAATTAAATCTTAAAAAAATATATAATGAATATGGGCCAACAGAAACTACTGTATTCTCTTCTTTGTCAGATGTTACAAAATGTAGAAATATACATATTGGAAAACCTATTGCAAATACGCAAATGTATATACTTGATTCCAATTTATCTCCTTTACCTATTGGCGTAGCTGGTGAATTATATATTGCTGGTGATGGCGTTGGTAATGGATATATTGGAAAAGCTGATGTAACTGCAAAAGCATATATAAATAATCCATTTTTACCTAATAGCATTATGTACAAAACTGGTGATTTATGCAAATATGACAAGAACGGTAATATATATTGCATGGGCAGATTAGATAATCAAATAAAAATTAGAGGCTTAAGAATTGAACTTGAAGAAATTGAAAATAAGATTATGGAATTTCCAAATATAAAAAAAGCTAAAGTAATAAAGCAGACTATAGGAGTTAGAGAAATAATATCGGCATATTATATATCTACCAAAAAAATAAAACCAGCTGAACTTAGAAGACATTTATACAATAGTTTGCCTAAATATATGATTCCATCATATTTTACAGCTCTTGATGATTTTCCATATACTCCTAATGGCAAAGTAGATAAAAATGCCCTACCAATTCCAAATGGAGTTCTAGCTTCTGATGGTTCTAATTATGTTGCTCCTAAAACAGACTTAGAAGTAAAATTGGTTTCAATATGGGAAGAAATACTAAATACAAAGCCTATTGGAATAAAAGACAATTTCTTTGAGCTTGGTGGAGATTCTATCTTGGCAATGAATCTAACTATTCAGCTTTTAAAAATAACTGATAAAATAAATTATGCCGATATATTTGAATATCCAACTATATCTAAACTAATAAAGAAAATTGAATTAAATTTAGAGCATAAAAAGATAGAATCTATGTATGATTTAACATCTAAATATAGTGAAATATTACAAAATAGTGTAAAACTTCCAAAAAAGGTTATTCCTCAAGATATAGGCAACATTATTCTTACAGGTGGAACCGGCTTTTTAGGATCTCATATATTATCAGAATATTTAAAACATGAAAAAGGAAAAGCATATGTAATTATTAGGAAAGATCCTGGTCAATCTGTTAAAGATAAATTATTAAACAAACTTCATTACTATTTTGGAAATGAATTTGATAAATATATAGATGACAGAATAATTATAATTGAAGGAAACATATCTGAAGATGGCTTTGGATTAAAGCAAGAAGATTTATTTAATATCGGCAATTCAGTAAATTGCATTATTAATTGTGCTGCTAAAGTATCACATTTTGGAAATTATCAAGATTTTTATAATGCGAATGTAAAAAGTGTTGCAAAAATAATTGAAATAGCAAATTTATTTAATTTAAAAATTTTCCATATTTCTACTTTAAGCATTTCAGGTGATAGCGTTATTAAAGACCATAATGAGTTTTCTGAAAAGGATTTCTATATTGGACAAAATTTAAATAATGTTTATGTTAGAAGTAAATTTGAAGCAGAAAAGCTAATTTTAGATGCAATTCAAAATGGAACAGATGCTCACATCTTACGAATTGGCAATTTGATGCCTAGAATATCTGATGGAAAATTCCAAGAAAATATAGGTGAAAATGCTTTTATGGAAAGACTTAAGTCATTTTTAAGATTAGGTATACTTCCTGACAATTTAGGCAACAGCCACATTGAATTTACACCTGTTGACTGCGCTACTAAATCTATACTAAAGATTTTAAAATATTCTAATTCTAATAATATAATTTATCATATTTTTAACCATAATTATTTGACGATTAATACTTTGCTAGAAATTTTTTCAGATTTAGGTATTTATATAAAATTGGTAAAATACGAGAAATTCAAGCAACTTTTAAAAACAATTTTAGATAGTTCTGAGTCAAATATTTTAGCTACTTTAATAAATGACCTTGACAAAGACTTAAACTTAAATTATGATAAAATAAATACTAGTTCAAATTTTACAATTGAATTTTTAAAACAATGTAATTTTGAATGGCCAAAAATAGAAAAAGAATATATTTCAAATATACTAAAGTTAATAAAAGGAGAGTAAAAATATGTTAGCTTCAACAGGTACATTGGTATCATTAATCGTAACTGCAATAGTAAATATTATATTAGTTGTTTATTTGGTAAAAGGACAGAATAAAAATCAATTAACAAAATTGTTTATTATAACTCTATCATTATTGTTATTATGGGTATTGTTTTTAATTTTACAAATACTGCTTTCTATTCCTTTAAAAATAGACCCTATATATTTTGACTATATTGTATATATTGCGATTTGCTTTGTACCTGTTTCAGTTTATTTCTTAGGAATATGTTATTCAAAGCAAAATAATAAAATAAAAATAATAAATCTATTATCACTAATTGTTCCGGTTATTTGTTTATTAGCTTTATGGACAAATGACCTTCATCATTTATTCTACGAGCATTATTCTGTCGACTTAAGTCTTGCAAAATATGGACCTTTTTCAGACTTGCAAACATATTATTCATATTTTTTACTTGGATTAGGTCTTTTCTATATATTAAAAGCTACAATTCAAAATTCTGGAATACTATCTAAACAATCTATTCTTATTCTTTTAGGCATATTGATTCCAGTTGTTATAAATGTACTTGGAACTTTTAATGTGATTCCTATGACAATCTATATCACTCCAATTACTTTTACTTTTGCAATAGTAATGTGCGCAATAGCCATTTTTAAATTTCAATTTCTAGGAATAGCTCCTATTGCATTACAAATTGTTGTTAATCAAATTTCTGATAGTTATGTAATTTTGGGTATGTACAATAATATTATAGATTTCAATGAAACTTTAATAAAAACCTTTAAATTAAATAAAAAAAGATTGAAGAATAATTCATTTTATTACTTATTAAATGAAATAAATGCTTCTGAAAAGGATATAGATAAAGTACTAAATTCAATAAAAGAAGTTCGAAAAACTAATAAAATAGCCAACTTTGAGCAAACCTTTGATAAAATAGATAAAACATTTGAGGTTGAAGTAACTCCTATAAGTTCAAACAAAAACAACATCGGAACTCTATTCTTGTTCAAAGATGTTACACAACACAAAAAAGACGTTCAAACAATTAAAGATAACCAAAACCTTTTAATAGAAAGAGAACGTTTAGCATCACTTGGTCAATTAATTGGAGGAATTGCTCACAACTTAAAAACACCTATAATGTCAATTTCAGGAGCATCAGAAGGAATAAAAGATTTGGTAAATGAGTTTGATGCATCTATTGGTAATCCTGTAGTTACAAATGATGATTTCCATGATATTGCAAAAGATATGAGAGAGTGGCTTGATAAAATAAATTCCTATACTGAATACATGTCTGATATTTTAACAGCTGTTAAAGGTCAAGCTGTTGCTTTATCTGAGCAAAGTGACATGGAATTTACAATTGATGAGCTATTTAAAAAAGTTAATATATTAATGAAGCATGAGCTAAAAAAAGCTGTGATATATCTTGCCATGTCAACAAAAATTGATGAAAATACTATAATTAATGGTGATGTTAATTCACTTGTTCAAGTTATAAACAACATGATTTCAAATTCTATTCAAGCTTATGATGGAAAACCTGATCAAAAAATAGAATTAACTGCATGGAAAAACGACAATAATCATATAGTTTTTACCATTAAGGATTATGGCCCTGGGCTTCCTAAAAAAGTTAAAGAAAAATTATTTAAAGAGATGATTACAACAAAAGGTAAAAATGGTACTGGCCTTGGTCTTTACATGTCATATTCAACAATCTGTGCGCATTTTAATGGAGATATTACTTTCGAATCAGAAGAAGGTAAAGGAACAACATTTAACATTATTTTGCCATAAAATTTGCTAAAAAGTATTGCTTTTTATAAAATTTATTATTATAATAAATTTCGAGTAATGAGGAACATATTTGAAAAATCACAAAAATAATTGTTCTTAATCAAATCTTGGGCCTTGAAAGAAAGGATGTCAAAAATTATGAGAATTGGAAATATGCTAAAAGAGCAAGAATCTCTTGAAAACGAGCAAAATAACAACTCCTCATACAAAATTCTTGCTGTTGATGATGAAATTGGAATAGTGGATTCTCTGTCTATTTTTTTAAAACGTTCAGGTTATACGTTTTCAGGAGAAACTGACCCAGTAAAAGCAATAGAAAGAATAAAAAATGAACATTTTGATTTATTATTACTTGACTTTATAATGACACCTCTACATGGAGATCAAGTTGTAGAAGAAATACGTAAGTTTAATAAAGGCTTATATATTATTTTGCTTACTGGTCATAAAGATTTAGCACCTCCACTAGAAACAATTAGAAGGCTTGATATTCAAGGATATTGTGAAAAAAGTGATAAATTTGACCAACTACTTTTATTAATAGAGTCGGGAATAAAATCTGTAGCTCAAATGCAAGAAATACAAAGAATAAACGCTGAGCTTTCAGATACCTATGAAAAACTTGAAAAAGCCTATATGGAGAGTATCCAAACAATAAGATATACTGTTGAAGCAAAAGATACATATACTAGAGGTCATTCAGATAGAGTAGCAGAATATTCTGTACTAATCGGTGAAAAACTTGGTTTAGGTGAAGAAGATATACGAAGGCTTCGTATAGGAGGATTATTCCATGATGTTGGAAAAATTGGTGTACCTGATAATATCTTGCAAAAAAATGGAAAGCTTTCTGATGATGAATATTCAGAAATAAAAAATCATCCAACAATAGGTGCTCATATTCTTTCACCTGCAAGTATATTCCAAGACATTATCCCGATAGTCAAACATCATCATGAAAGATATGATGGTCATGGATATCCTGGTATGCTTAAAGGTGAAGATATCCCATATCTTGCAAGAATTACTGCCATTGCTGATAGCTTTGATGCAATGGTATCAAGACGTGTTTATAGAGAATCTTTATCAACAGAAACTGCTATATCAGAAATAGAAAATAATAAAGGAACTCAATTTGATCCAAATATAGCAGATGCATTTTTAGATATTTTAAGAAATGATTATGATAAAATAAAAGAAATACAAGAAAAAAATGTTAATTAAAGGACGAGTCAAAATGGTATATTATATATGTCATTTTGACCCGTCCCTTTTGGCATCTAAATTTTCATAGAAAGTCCAACTTTATGTCTTTCGCTATCTATTTTAATTACTTTGACTTTTACAATATCTCCTACAGATACAACTTCTGATGGATTTCTAATATATTTTTCGCTCATTTCAGAAATATGTACTAGTCCATCATATTTAACTCCAATATCAACAAAGCAGCCAAAGTCTATAACATTTCTAACTGTTCCAGTTAAAATCATTCCTTCTTTTAAATCTTCAAATTTTAAAACATCTTGTCTTAATACTGGTTTTGGCATTTCATCTCTAGGGTCTCTTCCTGGTTTAGAAAGCTCTTCTATAATATCTGCTAAAGTCATCTCTCCTATTTGTAAATCTTTTGCCATCTCTGACAAATTAATAGATTTTAAGTGTTCTCTTAAAGAAATTACTTTTTCTTTATTTCTTAAATCCTCTTTTTTAAATCCTATTTGATCTAAAAGCTTTTCTGTAGCTTCGTAGCTTTCTGGGTGAACAGCTGTAATCTCTAAAGGATTATCTCCGTCTATTATTCTTAAAAATCCTGCACATTGTTCAAATGCAACTTTTCCAAGCTTTGGAACTTTTAGTAATTGTTTTCTATTTTTTAGTTTTCCATTTTCATCTCTATATTTTACAATATTTTTTGCAATTCCAGAATTAATTCCAGAAACATATGAAAGAAGTGATGGTGTGGCAGTATTTACATCAACCCCAACTTTATTAACTGCATCTTCTACAACTCCTGTTAAACTTTCAGAAAGTCTTTTTTGATTTACATCATGTTGATATTGTCCAACTCCAATTGCTTTTGGATCTATCTTAACAAGCTCAGCTAAAGGATCTTGAAGCCTTCTTGCAATTGATATTGCTCCTCTTATAGAAACATTTATATCAGGATATTCTTCTGTTGCAAGTTTTGATGCAGAATAAACAGATGCTCCTGCTTCACTTACAATTACGTATTGAACTTCTCTTTCAGCATCTTTAATCATATCTGCTACAAACATTTCAGATTCACGAGAAGCTGTACCATTTCCAATCGCTATCATATCAATTCCATCTTTGTTTATAAGCTTTAATAGTTCATTTTTTGCGCCTTCTGTATCATTTTGAGGTTCTGTTGGATAAACTGTAGTATAATCTAAAACTTTTCCTGTTTCATCTATTACAGCAATCTTACATCCTGTTCTATATGCAGGGTCAAATCCCATAACAGTTTTACCTTTAATTGGAGCCCCTAAAAGAAGTTGTTTTGCATTTTTTCCAAATACTTTTATTGCTTTTTCTTCAGCTTTTTCTGTTAAATCTGAACGAATTTCTCTATCTATTGAAGGCTCAATAAGTCTTTTAAAGCTATCTAAAATTGTATCTTTTAACATCCCGGTAAACTGAGTTTCTCCTTTAATAACATCTCTTTCTATATAATAAAGGATTTTTTCCTCTTTTTTCTCTAATTTAACTTTTAAAAACTCTTCTTTTTCTCCCCTATTTATAGCCAAAATTCTATGACTTGGAATTCTGCAAACTAATTCACTATAATCATAATACATTTCATAATTAGATTTTTCATCAGGCTTTGTTGCAGATGTTGTAAGCATTCCTTCTCTATAACAAATTTTTTTAATCTTCTTTCTATAATCTGCATTATCAGAAATATTTTCAGCAATAATATCTAAAGCTCCTTGAATTGCATCTTCAGCAGTCGCTACAACTTTATCTTTATTTTTCTTGTCTTCTTCAGATAAACTATCTATATTTATATATTGTTTTGCTATTTCTAATATTGGTGTCGTTTCTTTTTGCTCAATTATAATATCCGCCAAAGGCTCTAACCCCTTAGCTTTAGCAACAGTTGCTCTTGTTTTTTTCTTTTGCTTATATGGTCTATAAATATCTTCCACATCAGCTAAAGTTTGAGCAATTGCAATAGCTTGTAAAATCTCATCAGTTAATTTCCCTTGCTCTTCTATTGATTTTACTACTTCTTCTTTTCTTTGCTCTAAATTTCTTAAATAGTTAAGTCTTTCTCCTAAAACTCTTAACTGTTCATCCGTAAGTCCACCAGTTACTTCTTTTCTATACCTTGCAATAAAAGGAATTGTGTTTCCTTCATCTATTAATTTTACTGCATTTTCAACTTGTGTATTTTTAACTCCAATTTCTGAAGCTATTTTAGTAATTATATTTTCCATATCCTTCTCCTTTTTACTCAATTCCCAAATACTCATTATACGTAATTTCTCTATCAATCATTTTTCCATCTTGTTTTAAGTCAATTATTCTATTTGCAACTGTTTGTGTTAATTGGTGGTCATGTGATGTAAATATAATGTTTCCTTTAAATCTTGTCATTCCATCATTTAGAGCTGTAATGCTTTCCATATCTAAATGGTTTGTTGGTTCATCAAAAATTAAAAAATTTGCTCCTGAAAGCATCATTTTAGAAAGTACACATCTTACCTTTTCTCCACCTGACATAACTTTTGCTTTTTTAAGTGCTTCTTCTCCAGAAAAAAGCATTCTTCCTAAAAAGCTTCTTACATAAGTTTCGTCAGGATCTTTTGAATATTTTCTAAGCCAATCTGTAATACTTTCTTCTGTCTCAAATAGATAGTTGTTGTCTTTTGGGAAATATGTAGAAGTAATTGTCATTCCCCATTTTATTTCTCCCTCGTCAGGCTCTATTTCACCTGCAATTATTTGAAATAAAACTGTTTTTGCAATTTCATTATCTGCTAAAAATGCAATTTTGTCTCCTGATTTTACTGTAAATGATACATTGTCTAATACCTTTTCTCCGTTTATAGTTTTTGAAATATTCTTTACTTCTAATATTTCTTTTCCTGGCTCTCTATCAGGCTTAAAATCTACATAAGGATATTTTCTATTTGATGGTCTTATTTCTTCTAATTGAATCTTCTCCAATGTTTTCTTTCTTGATGTAGCTTGCTTTGATTTTGAAGCATTTGCGCTAAATCTTGCAATAAATTCTTGCAATTCTTTAATCTTTTCTTCTTTCTTTTTATTTTGCTCTCTTGCTTGTTTTAATGCTAATTGGCTTGATTCATACCAGAAATCATAATTTCCTGGATATACTGTTATTTTTCCAAAATCTACATCTGCAATATATGTGCATACTTTGTTTAAGAAGTATCTATCGTGTGATACAACAATTACTGTATTTTCGTAATTAATTAAAAATTCTTGTAACCAATCTATTGCTTTTAAATCTAAGTCGTTTGTGGGCTCATCTAATAGTAAAATATCTGGATTTCCAAATAAACTTTGAGCAAGTAAAACCTTAACCTTTTCTTTAGCTTCAATTTCTTTCATTAATTTATAATGATTTTCAGGTGCTATTCCTAAATCATTTAAAAGCATTGCTGCATCAGATTCTGCATTCCAGCCATCTAGTTCTGCGAATCTTTCTTCTAGTTTTGCAGCTTTCATTCCATCTTCTTCAGAAAAATCAGGTTTTGCATAGATTGCATCTTTTTCTTTCATAATATCATATAATTCTTTATTTCCCATTATAACAGTATCTATTACAGAAAATTCTTCAAAAGCAAAGTGGTCTTGCTTTAATACAGAGATTCTTTCTGTCTTGTCCTTTGACACCTCTCCTTTACTTGGTTCTATTTCACCTGAAAGTACCTTTAAAAATGTTGACTTTCCAGCGCCATTCGCTCCTATTATTCCATAACAGTTTCCTTTGTTAAAATTAATATTTACATCCTCAAACAATACTCTTTTTCCAAATCGTATTGTTACTCCATTTGCACTTAACATTTAATTCAATCCTTTCTTGATTTTCTTAAAAACCTTTGAAATTGTACAAAAACATCTGTACAACTATTTCCATTATGTATGCTATTATACACCATTTCCCTAGGGATTTCAAGTTTTTTCAAAAAATAATACTGGTTCTCCATCATCT
>Ga0247611_10006702_pt1 | contig 14685 bp, 21 predicted proteins | sample 177DNAGHGhighgp2_FD_192422 | JGI IMG/M metagenome (GOLD analysis project Ga0247611, IMG submission 192422) | Sheep rumen microbial communities from Palmerston North, Manawatu-Wanganui, New Zealand - 1770 DNA GHGhigh gp2 | ecosystem: Host-associated > Mammals > Digestive system > Stomach > Rumen...
TATGAGAAAGATTGGAGAAATTTTATTTATAATATTTTTATTAGGATTATTAACTGGAATTATTCCAGCAATATTTGTTGGATTAATGGAAAGATTTCCAATATTATTGATTATTACTTTAATATTTGATATATGTTGGATTATGTATGAATTATGTTATGAAGGAGAATAAAAGATGGAAAATAAAATGATATTTATTAATGGAGAAATCATTTCACTTAATAACATCTGGAACATTTCAAAAATTGAAAATAAAGATGAAAGAATAATTTTAATTAATTATGTTGTAGATGGAAAAATAATAAGATATGATTTAGATTATTCAGATGTAAAAGATGATGTAAATGAAGAAAAAACAATTCTGGAAAAAGATTTTGAAAAGTTAGAAAAAGAATTACTTAATGTTGAAGATCCAGAAATTAAAAAATTAGAAGCAAGAATTAAAGATTTAGAATTTGCTAATTCAATTTCAAGAGATTTAAAAGATAGATACAGAAGAAAAATTGAAGCAATATATAAAATAATTAATTCAGGAAAACTAAAGAAAAATAAATTAATAAGGGAGATAATTGAAAATGAGAAATTTTAATGATAGAGAATTAAAAATAATTAAAGAATTTAAAAATTACATAGAAAATTTTTACATGGATTTTATTAATCTGGAAGTTATTGAAGTTTATTCATTACAAAAAGGACTTTCTCCAGAAGAAACAGAAGTATTAGAAAGGAGATTTTTATAATGGATACTTTGCAAGATTATTTAGATGAAATGGATAAAATATATCTTGAATTTTGTGATTCGGTTGATGATTTTATAATTTCAAGATCTATAAATAATAAAAAGAAGGTAGTTGAAAAATCAAGAAAATTTAGTAATATTAAGAATAAAGTTACTTTAAAAGTAAGAGATACTTATTGTAAAGGAGAATAATATGTTTTTATTAGGATTTTTAATTGGTGGACTTGCTGGAGTTTTTACAATTTGTTTGGCCATTACAGGAGATGATAAAGATGATCTATGATTGGAATATAAGTTTGCTTTCTAAAAAATCTCTTTGCGAACAGATAGAAGAACTATCTGAAGGGAGATATTATTTAAAAGATAAAAATAAATGGGAGAATCAGAGAAAAACATTACAAGAAAGTTATTATTCTGGAAAGATAACAGGAAAACAATATTCAGAAAAAGCAAGAGTATTGATTCAAAATGTTTTAAGTAATATTGATAAAGTATTTATATCAGAGAATCTTCCATTTTAGAAAAGAGGATATATAGAATGAGTGATTTAGAAATTATAAAAAAGAATGTAAAATTTAATATTGAAGCTGATTCTCTATCTATAAGAGAAAAATATTATTCAGATGAAATAGTTTATAGATGGAATCAAATATTAGATTTGTTAGATGAAATAGATGTTTTACAAAATGAATATCTGGAAGGAGTTTAAAATGATAATAAAAGGTAAGGAAACAGATTATTTAGTAATTCCAATAGAAGATTTATATAATGAAATTGATATATTGGAAACAGAAATAATAGTTCATAACTATGATATTAATTCAGAAATAAGAAATGTTGCTGAATTAAGAATAAGACAATTAAAGGAATTAATGGAGCATTACAGTTAGTTTTTAACATTCTGTTTTTTATAAACAGAAGATAAAATATTTCTCACATAAATAGCCATCTTTTTAATTTTTCCAGATGTAAAAGAAGAAAAAAATATTTTGGAGCTATCCATAAAATAGCAGAAGGAGTTTATTATGAGTTTAAAAGAGAAAGCAATTAGCATGAATTCAGGAAAAGGAATTGAATTTATGGAAGGAAGAACAAAAGGAGAAACAGAAGAATTACTTGAAAAAACAATTACAATTAGAGATTATGCTTTTATTACTGGAACAGATGGAGAATATGTTGTTTTCATAATTGATGAAGATCCAAAAACATTTTTCTTTGGTGGAAAAGTTTTAACAGATAATTTGAAAGCATTATCAGAAGAAGAACATGAAGAATTAAAAGCTGATGGATTACCAACATATATAACACAAAGAACATCAAAAAACAAAAGAAAATATATAGCTGTTGAATTTTATCCAGAAGCATAAACTAATAGAAGGATTGATTCCTTCTATTAGTATATTAAAAGAAAGGAATTCAGGAGAATGAACGAAGGTCAAGAAGTTAGAGTTTATCAGAATATTGAAGAATCTCCAATTTATTATGATTATGAAAATTTCAGATTTTATTTTTCTTCAGCTTTTTATAGAAGAAATTTCAAAACAAGAATTGACAGTTATATTAATGAAGAAACTTATAAAATAAGAAACAGATACAAGATATTCAATGAAAAGTTCTTTGATTTATTAAAAGAAGTTTTACTTGTTTCATATTATAAGAAGATTGAAAAAAGAGGATTCAAAGTTTATTTAAATGAAGTAAGGTACAAAGAAGATGGCAAATAAAATAAGATGGTCAAGATCTGATTACATTAAACTTGGAAAAGCTGTTTCTTCATTTAATAAAACAATTGGAAATTTAAGTAATTCTGGAATAGTTCTTCCAGATTTGCTTAATTATAGTGATTTAAAATCTGGAATTACAACAAGAAAAGAATTAAACAGATTAATTGGATCATTAAAAAGATTTCAAAATCCTATGCAACAAGTTGGAGTTTCTTTGGAAGGATTTGAAGTTACAAAATGGGAATTAAATGAAGTAAAAAGAGCAAAGGCCAGAGCAGAAAGAAGATTAACTGGAGAACTTGCTGGATTAGAATCAAGAACTATTGGAACAGGAAATATAAGAGCAAATGAAATAAAAGCTACTTTAAAAAGTTTTGAAAAATTTGCTTCTGGAGATGTTGCTCAATTTAAAAGAATATCAAGCTCAATATTGAAGCAAGGGAGAACAGATTATGAATTTAAAAAAGCTTTAATATTTCAACAAAATTTTATTACAGCTTATGAAAAAATGGGAAGAAAAGAAGTTGTTGAAATGGCTAAAATGTATAAAAATCCTTTAGATTTTTGGGAAGCTATTCAAAATTCAGAACTTACAGATATTAAATTAAGATATGATGTGGAAGAAGGAAGAATGAGCTTGGCAATGAGTAAAGATGATAGTTATTATTTAGAAGTTCAAAAATTAATAAAAAATTATTATGAAAGTTTATAAAGGAATGAAATAAATGAAAAAATATACAGGAGATTTTGAAACAGCTACATGGATTGAAGATGAAACATGGGTGTGGGCATGGGCAGTTTGTGAAATTGGAAATGAAAAAAATATAAAATATGGAAATAATATTGAATCATTTTTTGAATTTTGCAAAGCTGAAAAGAATCCTGAAATATATTTTCATAATTTAAAATTTGATGGAGAATTCATTATTTCTTATCTTTTAAATAATGGATTTAAACATATAAAAAATATAAAAGAAAGAGATGAAAAAACTTTTACAACTTTAATATCTGATATGGGAATGTTTTATTCTATAACAGTTTATTTTAATAAAGATAAAAATCATTCTAAAAAAGTTACTTTTTATGATTCATTAAAAATAATTCCTTTTTCTGTTGATCAGATTGCTAAAAGTTTTAATCTGGAAATCTCAAAACTTTCAATTGATTATAATGAAAAAAGAGAAAAAAATCATATTTTAACTGAAGAAGAAAAAGCTTATATAACAAATGATGTTTTAATAGTTGCTCAAGCTCTTAATGTATTATTTAATCAAAAATTAAATAAGATGACACAGGGAGCAAATGCTCTATCAGATTTTAAAAATATCATTGAAAAATCAAGATTTAATCATTATTTTCCACCTCTTGAAAAGTGGGCTGATAAAGATATAAGAAAAGCTTATAAAGGGGGATTTACTTATTTAAATCCTGAATATGAAGGAAAAGAAGTTGGAGGTGGAGTTGTTTTAGATGTAAATAGTCTTTATCCTTCTGTTATGTATGAAAAACTTTTACCTTTTGGAGAAGGAATTTTATTTAATGGAAAATATGAACAAGATAATTATTATCCTTTATATATACAAAGTTTTACATGTTCTTTTGAATTAAAAAAAGGAAAAATTCCTACAATTCAATTAAAAGATAAGCATTATAAATGGGAATATCTTCCAAATGAATATGTAACATCAAGTAATGGAAATATTATTAATTTAGTATTAACAAATATTGATATGGAATTATTTTTTGAAAATTATAATGTATATGATTTAGAATTTATTAATGGTTGGAAATTTAAAGGAATGTATGGATTATTTACAAAATATATAGATAAATGGATAAAAGTAAAAATTGAATCTACACAAAATGGAAATAAAGGAATGAGAACTTTGGCCAAATTAATGCTCAATTCTCTTTATGGAAAATTTGCAACTTCATTAGAAGTAAAATCAAAAGTTCCATATCTTTCAGAAAATGGAGTTGTAAAATATTCAATTACTGAAGAAGAAGAAAAGAAGGGAATATATATTCCAATAGGAGTATTTGTTACTTCTTATGCAAGAGAAAAAACAATAAGAACTTCTCAAGCTATTAAAGATTATTCAATAGCAAAATATGGAAAGGATCTTTATTGTTATTCTGATACAGATTCAATTCATACTTTACTCCCTATTGAAGAATTAAAACAATTTTGTGAAATTGATGATGTAAAGCTTGGAGCTTGGAAACATGAATCAAGCTTTGAAGAAGCAAAGTTTGTAAGGCAAAAATGTTATGTTGAAAAATTTCATGGAGAATATAATATAACTTGTGCTGGGCTTCCTAAAAAGTGCATGTATAAAAAAGAAGGAATAAAAGATTCTTTATTTTATAAAACTTATGAAATGGATATTTCAGGAAAAGAACAAGAAGTTGAAAAAGAATTTAAATTAAAAGATTTTGAAGTTGGATTTACAGCTTCAGGAAAACTTTCATTCAAACATGTAAGAGGAGGAGTTATTTTAACTCCAACAGAGTTTTCTATTAAAGAACAGAAAATTATTTCAAAATTTAATTATTAATGTTATAATTAAATTGTAAAAGATAAACTTTAGCAAAGGAGAAAAATAAAATGGTTGAAAAGTATTTTGTTCATTTATTAGAAAATTCAAACATAAAATTATTATTAATCTTTATAATTTTTGATATTGTATTTGGAATATTAAGAGCTATAAAGGAAAGAAAACTTAATTCAACAATTGGAATTGATGGAATGATAAGAAAGGCTGGAATGATTCTTTCAGATTGCTTTCTATTTATAATTGATAGAATTATAGATTTAAACTTTGTTGGATTTGTTCCAGAAGAAATTTTATCATTTCTTAATTTAAAGTTTGTAGGAATAGGAGATTTATTTAATATATTATTCATAATTTTTGAAGCTCTTTCAATATTAAAGAATATGTATAGATGTAAACTTCCTATTCCTAAAAAGCTTGAAAAGGCAATTGAAAAATTACTTACTGAATTTACTGAAGAAGTAAAGAAGGAAGGAGAATAAAATGAAAAGTTATGAAGAATTTATTAAAGAAGTAGATGGAACTTCTTTTGATGTAGATCATGTTTCAGGAATTCAATGTGTTGATCTAATTAAAAAATATATGAAGGAATGTTTTGAAATAAATATCCCATTAAATTTTGGAAATGCAATTGATTATTATACAGGATTTGAAAAGAAAAAATTACTTTATGAAAATTTCATAAAGATAAAAAATACTCCAGAATTTATTCCAGAAAAAGGAGATATTTTTGTTTGGAATGAGAAAAGAGGAAAGGGAGCTGGTCATGTTGCTATTTGTACTGGAGAAGGAACAACATCTTATTTTTATTCTTATGATTTAAATTGGAATAATAAGAAGAAAGTTCAAAAAGTAAAACATGATTATAAAAATGTTCTTGGAGTATTAAGAAAAAAGAAAAAAGAGGCTCCTATTAATTATAAAAAGAATGAAATAATGTATGTTCCTGTAAAAGATACAAGAGCAAGAGATGGAAAAAATTCATTAGTTGAATTTGATAAGAAACAATTTTGGATTGATAATTCAGAATTTTTAGAAAGAAAATCTGAAATAATTGGAAAGATATGTTTTGAAAAACAATTTACTTATGGTTTAGCTTTTCATTATTATGATAAAGGAATAAAGAAAGAATTTCAATTTGAAGTTTTAAAATCAATATGTAAGTAAAGGAGAAAAAACAATGGCTCAATTTTATGAATGGAAAACTGGAGATCATATTTGTGAAGTTGCTCAAAAGTTTAATATGTCTTGTAAAGAATTAATTGAAATAAATCATTTAACTAATATTGATGAATTAAGAGCTGGAGATATTATAAGAGTTGAAAAACATATATTAAGAAAGGAGAATTAAAATGGCAACTGTAACAATTGGAAATTCTCCTGTTCATCAATCAACTGTTTTAACAGGTGTTTATGGTCAAACAGGCTCTTCATGGAAAGCTTGTGGATTTCATACTGGAACAGACTTTGCAAGAAATGGATATTCTTCTCTTCCAGAAGTTTTTGCTGTTGCTTCTGGAACATATATAAAATCAGAGTGGACTAATGTACTTGGAAATCAAGTTGTTATTCAAGATTCTTCTGGAATGTATTGGAGATATTGTCATTTATCTTCAGTTTATTCAATAAGTGCTGGAACTCCTGTAAATACTTCAACAGCATTGGGAGTAATGGGAGAAACTGGATCTGGTGCTCATGGTGTTCATTTGCATTTAGAATATTCAACTTCTCCAAACTGGACTTGTTCAGCATTTCAAAATCCTTCAACAGCTTTAGGAATTCCAAATGTTTCAGGAACTGTTGTAAATTATGATGGTGGAATAACTCCTCCAACTCCTCCTGATCCTCCAACTCCTCCAACTCCTCGGAGAAGATACTCCAACAGGGCCTTTTTATCATAGATTATTTAATGGAAAATGGTTTTGGAGTACAGCTCCAGGATATACAGGAAGTCTTCCTGATGGAGATAGAAAAAATGAAAATGCAAATTATATCAGAAATTATTTAGAAGGTGTAGGCTGGTCATTAGAATCAATATCTGTTGTAGTTGGAGCAATGGATTTAGTAAGTACATTAAATTCAGCATGGAAGCCATATACAACAAATGATTCTCCATTCAGTTTACTTGGTTGGAGATATTGGGAATTTACTGATTGGGTTGATGATCATGGAGAGTGGGTTGCTGATTCAGATTATACTATAATTGACAATTCAATTGGAAGGATTTGTTGGTATAGACAATATGATTTGGCTTGGGCTGATGTTGGAATGACACTTCAGCAATTTTCAGAAAGTTCAAGCTCAATTGATATTCTTTCACAAAGTTGGATTGATAATTATGCTTATAACACTTTATCTTTACAGGATTTAAAAAATAAAGCTCAATATTGGTTTGATTATTTTACAAAATCAGGAAATAAATGGAAATGGAGATATGGAAAAAGTAGTACATACTACTTGAATTAATTTTAAATTAAATATATAATAAAGGAGAGAAGTTTTATGAAAAATGAAGATTTCAAAAAAATAATTGATGGACTTCAGGAAAAGCTAGGAAAAGAAAATTCTTCTATTATAGCTGATGATCTTGGAAATTTAATTTCAGATAATATTAATATGAATAAAGAAATTGAAAAGAGAGATAATACTATAAGAGAAAAAGAAGAATTGAATCAAAAATTAGTTTTTGCTAATTCTAGTTTATTAAGACAAGTTGGAGTTCCAGAAGAAACTCCAAAAAATACTTCAAAAGGAACAAAAGATCCTGATGAAGAAGAAAAGATTTCTTGGAATGATTGCTTTGATAAAAAAGGCAACTTCCTGAAATAAAAATTTATTTAAAGAAAGGAATGAAAAGTTATGTTACCAAAAGGACTTAAAAACTCATTAAACAAAATCAGACAAGTAAGCTCTGAAATCTATCATCAATACATTCCAATATTAGAAGATGATACAGATATTTCAGTTCTTGCTACTCCTGTATTAACTTATCCAGAAGTTTACAATGAATTTTGTAATGCTTTAGTAAATAGGATAGTTTATACACAAATTGAAACAAAAATGTTCAATAATCCTTTAAGAGGATTAGAAGGTGCTGTTATGCCTTTAGGATATGCTGGTCAAGAAATTTATGTAAATCCAGCTAAAGGAAGACAATACAATCCAGATGATTTTGCTGGAATCCTTCAAAAATATGAAGCTGATGTAAAAGTTCAATACTTAATTAAAAACATGGATATTCAATATCCTTTAACAGTTATTAGAACAAAATTAAAAGAAGCTTTTGTATCTTGGGAGAATTTAGATTCTTTCATTACTGGTCTTACAAATTCATTATATAATGGAATGTATATTGATGAATTCAAATGGACTAAAGCTCTTGTATCAAGTGCTTATGCTGGAAATATGGTAAATGTTGAACAAGTTTCATCTCCATTAACTTCAGCAGATCTTGCTAAAGCTTTTACTAAAAAAGCAAGACAATTGTTCTTGGATTTCCAAATGCCAACTACAAAATATAATGCTTGGAGCAAAGTTGGTGGAAGTGGTCGTCCAATTACAACATGGTCAAATCCAGAAGATATAGTTTTATTAATTAGAAATGATGTAAGAAGTGAACTTGATGTCGAAGTCATGGCCAACGCTTTCCAAATAGATCGCGCCGTCTTATTAGGCAACATTTATCCAGTTGACTCATTCGATGTTTATGATGATGAAGGTAATAAGATATTTGATGGATCTAATATCTTTGGTGTTATTGCAGATCGTTCTTGGTTTAAAATTAAACCTGTTGATCAATTCATGGAGAATGGATACAACGCCAACAACAGAGCTATGCAATACTTCCTTAACAACATAAAATTATATGAATTCAGCTTATTTGCAAATTGTATGGTTTTTGCCACAACAGAAGCAACAGTAAATCCAACAGGATTTAAATTTATAGTTGATGGAGAAGAAAAAACTTCTTTAACAATCACAAAAGCAACAGATGTTGAAGTTGTTACAACTCCATATTCAGCAAATGCTTCTATTACTTATGCTTCTTCAGCTACTGGAAAAGCAACAGTTGCTAAAAAGGATTCACAAAATAAAGTTATAACAATCACTCCAGTTGCTGATGGAGATACAAATATCACAGCAACAGTTGGAGAAGTTACTGGAACTCTTGCAGTTACTGTTGATGTTTAATTTAAACAAATTCAGTTGTTCAAATAAATCCTATTAGAAGGGAAGGGAGATTTAATTTCTTCCTTCCCTTTTAAAATAGGAAGAAAGGAAATAAAAATATTATGGTTATAGCTCCAAATAATGAAATTGTGCTTTTAAATGTTCCAATTGAAATTGATATGAAAAATCAATTAACTTTTGCTAATCCTAATGCTCAATTTCAATATTTTAGATTTATTCAGGATCAGAAGGAATATGATAAAGTTACTTATATAAGAAAAGATGGATACGTTGTAATAAATGATTGTTTTGATAATTTAATCAGATATAATTATTGTATGTATCAGAATGAAAACTTTTCAACAAAATGGTATTATGCTTTTATTATAAAAATGGAATGGCTATCTCCAAATTCAACTAAAGTTTATATTAAAACAGATGTATTTCAAACTTATCAATTTGATGTAAATTATTATGCTTCATTTATTGAAAGAGAACATATTAATGTAAATGAAGATGGAATTGGAGCAAATTTAGTTCCAGAAAATTTAGAGCTTGGAGAAGTTATTGAAAATGCTTCAACTTCAATAAAAGGACTTGGAATTTGTTATGTTATAGCTTATGGAAGAGATCCTTCAGATGTTGGAGGAGGAACTTCTCAATATAATGGTTGCTTTGTAAATGGAATAGCTTCTGGACTTTGGTATTATATCGGAAATATGAATAAAGTTTTGGAAATGATAAGAACTATTGATAATGCTGGATATGGTGGAGATATTAAAGCTGTTTATTCTATTCCAACAGTTTCAATTCTTGGCTGGGATCCAGATTATACAATTGATGAATTAGATGATAGGTATCAAGTTTGGGGATTTTGGGTAAATAATCAATTTTATTCAAATGGAAGAGAATTTTCATTAACTGGAATTCCAAATTCTCTTAATGGATATACTCCTCGAAATCAGAAATTAAGACAATATCCTTTTCAATATTTAGGCTTTACTCCAACAAATGGAACTAATAAAGTATTTAAATATGAAGATTTTGAAAATGGTGTTCCTCAATTTAAACTTGTTTCAGAAATAAATCCAAATCCAAATGTTTATTTTGTTCCAAAAAACTTTAAAGGCGTTTCTGGAGTAAATGTTTCTGAATCAGCTGTTGTTTCTGGATATCCTTCTATTTCATGGAAATCAGATTATTTTTCAAATTGGTTAGCTCAAAATTCTGATATTGTAAATTTAAATCTTGAAAGAGATCAATTTAATTATGAACTTGGAATTGCAAAAGATTCAGCAAATTACATGGGAAAACAAATAAGCAATGCAATGACTTTGAATCTTGGTGGATTTGCAATGGATTCAGCAAATCTTTTATTAGATACTTATGGAAATAGTGTAAATCATGATTATGATATTAAACAAACAATGGCTCAAGTTCAAAAAACTTCAATGCTTCCTAATACTGGAAATGTTGGTGGATCAAATGCAACTTTACTTGGTTATGATTTATATAATCAAGATATATTTACAAGATATTCAATTAAAAGACAATTTGCAGAAAGAATTGATATGTATTTTGATATGTATGGATATCAAACAAACAAAGTAAAACTTCCAAATATTACAGGAAGGCCAAATTGGAATTATGTAAAAACTATGGGATTGAATGTTTTACAAAAATCAACTTCAAATGTTCCTCAAGAAGATTTACAAGAATTCAAAGCTATATTTAATAATGGTGTTACTTTATGGCATAATCCAGCAACTTTCTTGGATTATTCTCAAAACAATAGATAATTTTTATATTTTAATATATAATAATTATAGTAAATTTTAAAGAAAGGAGAAAATTTAAATGGCTAAAAATAGGAAACCTGTTTTAAAAACAGCTAATTCACAGTTTATTGAAAATAATGTTTTAAATGATATCACTTTTGATTTTTATTTAAGATGTTTTAAAAAATTGTGTCTTTCAATGTTTGAATGGGTAAACCTTCCAAAGGGAATGGATCCTCGTTTTCTTGAAGAAGTTCTTTACTATAATGGGATAGCTTCTTTATTATATGATGAAGAATATCGGATTTATAAACACAGCTTCCACTCCTTCAGGAAATTTAAACATTTATGGACTTCCAACAAGTATTAATTGCTTCAGTTATGGTTATTCTTCTATTAGAAAATTATATACTGGACTTGCAAATGAAGAAGCTAAAAAAGATTCATGTATTTTAGTTTTAAATTGTCAGGATAAAGAATCAACTTTTTCTTCAATGGAATTATTTGCTTATCGTATGTATAAAGCTGAAAGATCTTCTGACATTAATATTAATAGTACAAAATCTCCAATTGTTATAATGGCTTCTGATAAAACAAAGCTTTCAATGGTCAATGCTTATGCTCAATATGATGGAAATCAGCCTGTTATTGTTGGAAAGAAAGGTCAATTTGATTTAAATGATATTACTTCAATTGATACCAAAGCTGAATTTATTGCTGATAAACTTCAAGATTATAAAAAAGGAATCTGGAATGAACTATTAACATTTCTTGGAATTAATAATCTTAATGAAAAGAAAGAAAGAATGGTTACAGATGAAACAAATCAAAATAATGAAGTAATTAATTTAAATCTTCAAAGCTTCCTAATTCCTCGAAAAGAAGCTTGTAAAGATTTCAATGAACTATTTGGCTTGACTGGAGAAAAAGAAATTTCTGTAAGAGTAAGATCTGATTTACAAAATACTATTAAGAAAATGGAATCAATTGTTTCAGATTATACTTCTCCAGATGATAAAGAGGAAATTTCAGAGGAAGAAGGTGTTGAAGTATGATTACAGAAAACTATACAATGACACTTTATGAAATTATTAATAATTTCTATACAAGAGCAGAAGTTGAAGGCTGGTTTAAAGATTATCAGCTTTCTGATTTCTTAACTCAAGATCAAATTGATGTAATTACAGAAGCTGGAATCTGGAATAAAGATAAACTTGCTTCAAAAATAGTAGATCATTATTTAATGGAACAAATTGGATTTGAAACTATGGGATTATTTAAACATAAAGTAAAAATTACTATGAAAGAAATCATGGAATCAAAACTTCCATTAATTTATTCAGCTTCTATTGAATATGATCCTTTAGTAAATGTTGATTTTACAGAAACAATGGAAAGAACTATTGATTCAGAAGGAAATTCATCTGGATTAAATGTTGGATCAGATACTCCACAGGGCCAAATTTCAAAAGCTTCAATTTTAGCTGGAGATTATGCAACTGGTACTTCAGCTTCTGAAGGAGAAGCAACTAATAATTCAGAAGAAAATTATACTAAAAGAGTAAAAGGAAATTCAGGTGTTTCAGCAACAGCTCAAAGAATGGTACAACAATTCAGAGATAATATAAGAGCTATTGATTATGAAATAATTCAAGAACTTGAAGATCTTTTTATGATTATATATTAATAAGAAAGGAAGGAAATAAAAAATGGCTAATCAAATTACTCCAAATCCTTCAGTTCCATCTCAAGTGGTTGCTGAAGTAAAATTTCCTCAAGTTATTCAAAACTTAGGAATAATTCCAACAAGTTATAAAGATTCAATGAGTTATTATGTAACTTTGGCTTGGCTTTGTAAATATTTGGAAGAAACTGTTATTCCAACAGTAAATCAAAATGGAAATGCTGTTCAAGAATTACAAAATTTGTATATTGAACTTAATTCTTATGTAACAAATTATTTTGATAATTTAGATGTTCAAGAAGAAATAAATAACAAATTAGATGAAATGGCTTCAACTGGTGTTCTTCAGGAAACTCTTTCTGTTTATTTTGCTAATTTAGAAAATACTTACACTGAAAGATATAATGAAATTGAAACTAGTGTAAATAATCAATTAATTGCAATAAATAACAAAGTTACGTCACTTGCTTCAGGTTCTCCAATTCCTGTTGCTTCAAGCGGTCAAATGACAGACACAACTAAAATTTATCTATTATTAACAGATGGAAAATGGTATTATTATGATGGTACAAATTGGACAGCTGGTGGAACTTATCAATCAACTGGAATTGGTGATGATACTGTTACAGCTAATAAACTTGAAGAAAAATTAAGAAATTCAATTGGAATAAGAGTCCCAGCATTGTCTTTTACTTCTGGATATTATCGTGACTCAGCTGGTACAAAATCTCCAAATGCTAGTTATTCATTATCTAATGCAATTGAACTAAAAGAAAATGAAGTAATTTATTTTTGCTCAAATGGTGGCTCTTCAACTGTTTCAATTATTACAGCTATTTATGATGATGAAACACCAATTGCACCATTAAGCTATTTAAAAGTTCAAAACATTGGTAATGTTTTAAATGTTTATAAATTTAAAGCTCCTTTTGATATGTATGTTGATTTAACAATTTTAAATGCTAATAATTATTTATATTGTTTTATTGATGAAAATGAAGCAAGAAATGATATTTATGAAAAAATGAAAGGTTATAGAATTCCAGAAACAAATTTTGATACTAATGCAAAACATTATGCTAATGCTGGAGATTTACTTGAAAATCCTAATTATTCTGTATCAGATCCGATTCAATTATATTCAGGAGAAATTTTAAGATTTCATGGAAGAGGAGAAGGAAATGTCATTTCACTTTTAAGACTTGTTGAATCAGATGGAACATATATTTCAACTATTAAACAAACATCTGGAACAGGAGAATATGATGTTGAATATGAAGCAATTTCTAATTGCTATGTTTCTATATGTTCACAAATGAGAGGTTTATCAGATATTTATATTGTTCTTAAACCTGAAGAAAAAACAGATTATCAAAAAAATCTATTTTCTTCATTTATTAAATTTGGAGCTATTGGAGATAGCTTAGCAAGTGGAGAAGCTGTTGCAAATAATTCTGGATCTAATGTTTATGTTGATAATTATGATTATTCATGGGGCCAATTCATTGCAAGAAATCATGGAATGACTTGTGTAAACTTTTCAAAAGGTGGAGCAACAACTAGAACATTTTTACAATCTGGAACTGATTGGGGTATAGATAAATTATTAACTCCAGCTAATAAATGTAATGCTTACTTTATTGGATTAGGTGTAAATGATCCTGGATCTGTATCTCTTGGAACTTCAGCTGATGTTCATGAAGATTTTACAACAAATCCTGATACATTCTATGGAAATTATGCAAAAATAATTGGATATATAAAACAAGTTCAGCCAAAAGCTAAAATATTTGTTTTAACTATACCTTCAAATTATGGTTCTTATAATGAAGCTATCAGATACATGGCCACTTTAGAAAATGTTTATTGCATTGATTTAAATCAAAAATTCTTAAATGAATATAATTCAGGTTTCATTATTGCAAATAAGAGAGAAGGTCATTATAATGCTCTTGGCTATAATTACATGGCTGAATTATTATTTGAATATGTAAGCTCTTATATGTATGAAAATTATGAAGACTTTATTCAGATT
>Ga0247611_10006703_pt1 | contig 14684 bp, 23 predicted proteins | sample 177DNAGHGhighgp2_FD_192422 | JGI IMG/M metagenome (GOLD analysis project Ga0247611, IMG submission 192422) | Sheep rumen microbial communities from Palmerston North, Manawatu-Wanganui, New Zealand - 1770 DNA GHGhigh gp2 | ecosystem: Host-associated > Mammals > Digestive system > Stomach > Rumen...
TTTACCATTTGAGGCTCCTTTCTATACTCTTTAGTATATGAAGAAAAATGTTAATCAGCAATTTTTAAAAAATGGATAGTCTATTATGTTGAAATCTACTTTTTTAGGTTTTGTGGGAAAACTTTTTGCTTTCTTGAGAGCTAATTATTATATTATATATGTGAAGAGAAGAAAATAATTTTACTTCTTTCTTTCTTATAAGCCTTAATAATTAAATATATATACTGTTTTCTTCTCTTCTAAATTGGCAGAAAAATAAAATATCTCTAATAATAAAAATAGAGGTATAGATATATGAGTATTGGACCTGGTGAAAAAAGAGAATTAACTGAAGAAGAAATTTTTCAAGATGACGATTATATTGACTTAATTAGCGATCCAGATTGTTATATTGAAGAGCCCGAAGATGATGATAAAGTCGTTGTCGATGAAGACGTCATTGCATTATTAGAAAAATATGGTTATTAATTCCGCATCTGCGGAATTTTTTATTGTCTATTAGAAGAAAAAGTTTTATACTTTCTTAGAAAGGAATGTCTATGATATTTTTTGTAATACTTTCAATAATTTTTGGCATATGCCTAATTTTTCTTGGTGCTCTTCTGTATAAAAAGAATGATGAATTAGCACAAAGACAAAGACTTTCTGTTAATAATCATGCCAATGAAGAAAAATTATGATCTGAGAAGGTAAAAAGCTTCGAAAACCGCATCTCCGATTTAAATAAAAGGATCGAAGAAAGACAGAATGAAATTTTAAGATATAATGACGTTATAAAAGATTTTGAAGAGAAGAATTATCGCATCACTATTGCTTATAAAATGATAGATCCTTTACTTGCTAAGTCTCGTGAAGAATACGATAAATTAAAACAAGCCCAAATTGATGGATTAGAAACGCAGAAAAAATTAGATGAAGCTATTCAGGCTTCAAAAACCGCAGCTTCAAAGTGTGAGAGTGATGTTGATAGTCTTAAGAAAGAACTCGAAGATTTAAAAGAGTTAAAGAGATTGGCAATTTTAAATCAAAATAGATTGAAAGAAGGTTTATGAGAGTTTTCTATCACACCTAAAGAAAATGAATTAATTTTGATTCTAGAACGAATCAAATCCGATTATGTAGAACTAAAAATGGATATTGCATCAATTGAATGAAAGAAAATATGATTGCCCAAAATTCAAGATTTAACTAATGAGTATGAGTTAAATGGAAAGAGTGGTATTTATAGATTGATTTTAAAAAGTGATGAGAGTGTTTGTTATGTAGGTCAAGCCGTCAATATTAAGGATAGATGATATCAACATATTAAAAAGATGATTGGTGTTGATGTTAAGGGTAATGAAAAGTTATATAATTATAGACCAGAAGATTTTTATTGGACGGTAGTAGAGTTTGTTGATAATGGAAAATTAAATGATCGAGAACACTACTGAATTGAATACTTTGGATGTAAAGAAAAGGGATTAAACCGAAAGGCTTAATCCTTTTTAAATGTCTTATAATTTAAAACTAATTTAAAACTAATTTAAAAAATGCCTCATATGAATTTTTGACCAGAGGGGTGTGGGGATATTTTGATTTTTCCCTAAAAAAATGAATATACCCCCCGCCCTATATATAGTATATACTTTGTATATACTACCCCACCCCTCATTTATCATTATTTTTTATTATTATTTATCATTATTTTTTATTATTATTTATCATTATTTTTTATTATTATTATTATCATTATTTTTTATTATTATTTATCATTATTTTTATATTAAAATTAAAAAAATATAAAAAAGTTATATATAAATATATATAAAAAAATTTTTTTATAAAATTATTATTTTTTTATTGACTATTTTTTTTAATTCGTTTTATAATATAGGTGCTTAAAGGAAGGTAAACAAAATGAAAAAGCAAATCTTAATTGACTTGTTAGATAGTCAAAAAACACTAACAAAGAAAACCACACGAAAAGATATTATATCACTCGTGCGTGATATGGTAGCATACCATATCAAAGACAATGCCGAAGTGAACGGTATTTCACCCACTCGCACAGGCGCAGGCGTTAATCTCGGTGAAGTTGTAGAAGTTATCGCCAAGAGTTTATTTAGAAATAAACTTGAAAAAAGCGGTAGTGATAAGCATTATGACTTAATCGCCAAAGGTGAAAAAGTTGAAGTTAAGTTTTCTACAAGTGATGCCTACGCTCATCCAATTAACCAAAACGAAAAAGTTGATTATTACTTAATAATCACCTACTCAAAGAAACTCGGTGGTATGGTATTCAAAGTACCCTTCGCAAGTAGAAACGAAATTGATACCAACAACCAAAGTAGGATAACAATTAATCAAAAACAAAAGTTCTACGATAGACAACTAACCCAAAAGGTATTCGCCTTCTAAGGCGAATACCTAAAAGGTAGGAAGGAAGTAGGTTAAAATGGAAAGTTTAGTTAGTGCTATTAAAGACTTACAAAGTAGGTTAAAGGATACTCACTTAACAAGTGAAGAAAGAAAGACCTTACAAAGTAGGTTATATGCTTACAAAGTTCACCTTATGGTGTTAGAGTAGGTTAAAGTGGACTTAGTCCACTTCTACCGAACGGAAATTAACTCAATTGTAGGTTAATCCGTTCGGTAGGGGTAGACGGAAATTAAGCAAAAGGTATTGAAAACCCCTTAAAAATATGCTATACTAATAATGTAAGAAAGGTAGGAAAAAGTTATGGTAAACGGAAAGAAAAAATACTTCTTAAATAGAAAGACTGGCGAAGTAGTCTTTATGAAAAATCGTAGAAAGGCTTACAAATACTTCAAAGCAGACGGAAAAGTCGTAGGTTATGAAGTTAGCAAAGCAGATGTGCTTGATAGAGCCCAAACCGCAGAATTTCTATTAAGTACTGTTGAAGAATACTGTGTAATAGTGTGCGGCGAAAATGAAACCGCAGACGGAATTGCTTAAAAAGTAGTTGAAAGAACCTCAAAGGAGTGATATCATATAAGTATGAAAAAAGAAATTATTAAAGTCAAAGTAAACCAGACGGAATTACCGAACAAACTTCACTTTGAGATTCAAAGAACTACACGCGCAAATGTGTTTCGTGATAGAACAAAGTATTGCCGCAAACGAAAACACCGCAACCAGACGGAAGATTAATAGACGGAAATCCTTCGGATTGTAGGTTAATGTAGGTTAATCATCTTTTACGCAGCCCTAAATTAACCTACAACGCGGCATTCCGTCTGTAGACGGAAAATGGTAAAAATGGGTTGTTTCCGTCTCCGGTTTGTGATATAATATTAGTGTAAGGAAAGAAGTGTTAAGAAAAATCGGTAGACGGAAAAAGAAAAATATTACTTGAAAGTTATTAAAAACTATGATATAATATATATATAAAGGAAAGGTAAAAAGAATATGGCGAAAGAAAAGAAAAATTACACAAGCAAAATCGTAGACGGAAGAATGGAACTTGTCTTAAATGAATTGAGAGACGGAAGAAGAGTTTCAGCAAGTTGTCCTTATCCACTTGTTATTAGAGAATATAACGAGGAAAGCGGAAAAACTTTAATGATAAGAAAATCAAAAAAGCAGACGGAAAAATTTCTTCTTGAAACGCTTGGTTTGAAAGCATAAACGCAGACGGAAATAAGTAAAAACTACTTGTTTCTCTAGTGAGAATATGATATAATATTCTTACTAAAGAGATAAGTAAGTTGGACTGAGAAATCGGTCAGACGGAAATGAAAAATATCTCTTGAAAAAACTTAATTATTATGATATAATAATTATGTAAAAAGATAAAGGTTGCTGAAAGAAAACGGCAGACGGAAATCTTAAAAAGGTCTTGAATATCATTGAAAAATATGATATAATATAGATACAAGATAAGAAAGTAAGTTGTAAGTCGCTTGAATTGAGTAGGGTGCAGACGGAAATCTTAAAAAGGTCTTGTAAATAAATCGTAGATATGATATAATATCTATGTAAAGAAAGTTAAGATAATTCCACTTTGTAAAGGAAAAAGTCGCAGACGGAAAACTGAAAAAACCACTTGAAAAACAATTCAAGTTATGCTATAATATCTATGTAAGATAAGGAAGGAGATATTGACTATGGCAGACAGAAAACAATGGGAACCAAATGAAACCCAAAAAGATTTTATGAAGGTCTTGGAGAACTACCCAGACGGAGCGACCTTAAAAGACATTGAACTTGATACAGGTAAAGTGTTTAAGACAGGTGCTATCAATACCTTAATCGGTAGAAATATGATTATCGCCTCAGACGGAGAATTCCAAGTTAACCTTGTTTATCGTGATACCGTTATCGGTTCCGTTAAAAAATCTTGGAAAATCTACAAATTAGCCTAATTTGTAGGATAAAATAGACGGAGAAGGGTGTGAGTGCCCTTCCCCCGTTGAAATGGGCTCAGACGGAATTACCTTTCCTCCTTAAACTTTTTCACCGACTGAACCTATTTCAATGGGGACACCCAGACGGAGCGCTATGGCTGCCACAGACCATAGACGGAATTACGTGCTATCGTTCACCGAATGAAAAAGAGCACACCTGAATTGATTGGGTATGACTTCAATTGACTTAGAGATTTCAAAGAGTTAAATCCTCCGACCCATAGACGGAAAAATACTATGGCGTATAAGCATAACTGACCTAGAATAGCGTTATGCTCCACGAGACGGAACTAAAGCATTGGAGTTCGGTGGCACTCGTGGCTGTGAGAGATTGCTGAAACAGACGGAAGTCCACCACCTATTTAAGAGTTTCGTTTACCACGACATAATAGACGGAATATTACCAAAGCGTAGAATAGTGATACTCGTAAAAGAGCGCGTGAAAGTCGCCTACTTGCTTGGAGACCCGGTATTCGGCTCCTACTATGTTCTATAAGTCGCAATTGCAGACGGAATTGAGTTGGTATCCACGCGGTAGACGGAATTCTTAAATGGGTATTGAATTAAATACTTAGTTATGATATAATAGTATCATAAAGAAAGGAAGAAATTGACTAATATGAATTTGAAAATAAAACGATATTTCTTTCGAACAGGAGACGGAATTGTTTATCAATGTAATGCTAGACGGATTTCCGAAGCTAAAAGAAAATATGAAGCAGTTGTAGGTTATCGAGATAATGATTATGAATTATTCGTAGATAACGGAGACGGAAAACGTAAAAAAATATTGAAATAGTATATCTAAGTATGATATAATAATATCATAAAGAAAAAAGAATTAAGGAAAGGTAAGGACAGACAGAAATGAAAATTATTGTTCTTGATACTGAAACATTAGGGGTCTTTGACCCATCAGTCTACGATTTAGGTTATGTTATCTACGATAGCGAAGTAGACGGAATTATTAAGGCTCGTGATTATATCACTAGTGAAATCTTTGATGATGAAAGCAAAATGAAAACCGCATATTACGCGAATAAATTGCCTATCTATCACAAACGATTAGCAGACGGATATTGTAAAAAAATCAAATGGTCTTATGCGTTAAGAATGTTAAAGAGAGATATGAATAAATATAAAGTAGACGGAATCTATGCTTACAACTCTCGCTTTGATACTCGTGCTATCGCAAAGACTTGTGAAAAGTTAGGTGTTAAAAGCAATCCAACATCAGACGGAATTGCTGATATTTGGAAAGGTTTGACCGACCCACATATCACTGAGACGGAAAGTTATAAAGAGTTTTGTATGAAGAATGGTTTTATGACTAAACACAAAAAACCAAGATGCCAAGCAAAAGCCGAAACAGTTTATAGATACTTAATGAACCAGACGGATTACATTGAAGAACATACTGCTCTTGAAGATAGTAAAATTGAGTTAGCAATTTTGTTGAAAGCCCTTAAAATGAGAGCCACCATATAGGTGGTTCTTTTTTTATATAGACGGAATAGTCAGACGGATTATTATAGACGGAATTTTTTGTAGACGGAAAACAGACGGATCCGTCTACTTCGTAGGTTAAAATTGTAGGTTAAAATAGGTTAAGCAGCAGCAGCAAATAACAGGCTACATCTTACTTTTTTATATTTCCGTCTGCCTAATGTAGGTTAATTTTAAATAGGATGTAGGATAAAAATAATGAAAGTTTTACTTGACTTCTTGTTTTGTAGGATAAAATTTTCGATCTACGACTTGTAGGTTAATGTCCCTTATACTTTACAAGCAGCTGCGGGTTAACCTACATTTTTTGTAGGTTAAGTAGGTTATACCGTTGTAGGTTAAAATCTTATAAAAAATATAGATAAAATCTTACTTTTTAAAAATGTGAAACGTTTGTGTAGGTTATGTTTCACATGATCATGTAGGTTAAATTGGTAATTAGTAGTAGTTTATTAGTTGATTTTTATTGATCGATTGTAAGATAAGTAGATTTTTAGTAGATATATTGGTGAAAATAAGTATAGACAAACCGACCGAAAAGGTATAGAATTATATATGTAAGGTAAGAAAAGAAAAACAAATTAAAAAAATCTTAATTAAAAAGTTCTTGACCTAACCCTTCCAAATATGATATAATATATATGTAAGGTAAAGGTAGGAAATAATTAAGAAAAAACTTAATTAAAAACTTCTTGACTTACACCGCCAAAATGTGATATAATAATTATATAAGAAAGGTAGGAAATCAACTATGGCTAACAAAACTTGGGAAATCAATGAAAATCAACGCGCGTTCTTAAACGCCTTGAAGGAAAACGGGGGTAAGGCAACTTTATTTGAGTTAAACCACTTCAAAGGTCATTCCTTCAAGTCTGGTGCTATCAACACCTTAATCTCTAAGGGTTTAGTGTCCGCTGATGAAAAGGTGGAATACACCTGTGATGTGGTCTACAACGGGGTCAAAGTCGGCTCTGTTAAGAAAACCGCCACTGTCTACGAATTAGTCCAAAAGGACTAATTCGCAGGTGCGAACCATTTACAACTAAATACCACGAGGGGTTCTAATCCCCTCTTTTTTTTTACGTTAACCTACAATCGATCAACTCTGGTTAACCTACATTTTTTGTAGGTTAGCCGGGCAGACGGAATACCGCGAAGTGGATCGATCCTTAGATTTTACTGTGGCTGCGGCTAACCTACATATTTTGTAGGTTAACTAAAATTAGCAGCAGCAGCAAGAAACTCTTGATTAAGCCGCAGTTTCATGGTAATATATTTATATAAGATGAAAGAAGGAAAACATATGAAAGCAAGAGAAATACTTATCGCACTTCATATCAAACATAATGGTAATTGGGACAAAATCTACGAAGATATTAGAAATAGAAATACTGAAAATATCGAAGACTATATCAAAGATTATGATGAAGATAATCTCAATGACTTCGTGACTATTATTGATGAAGATTATCCAGAGCGTCTCAAACAAAGATTTAAACCTCCATTCGTTATTTAAGAAAAAAGTTATAGACAAAATGCAAAAAATGATCTATAATATATATGTAAGATGAAAAAAGAACTTAAAAGTTTAGAATTCGGGCTCTAAACAGTGTACGTGAAAATCGTTATGGGTTCACCCAAATAAATTTTACACCTCCTTCGCCTTCGTGCAACAGCTCCCTCCTAGGCGTATACCGCACGTTAAAAAACAAAGAAGATAGGCGCAGGGCAGCGTGACAGCCCATTAGATGGCCCTCCAAGTGGTTAGCAGCCAGTGTGAGTCTGGTTGGGGTCTCAAAACTCCCATGTAGCAGTAATCAGGTGAGAAAGCGAAAGCCGTCGAAACGGGAATCGATCTGCTGCACCGCGGGAACGACACTAAGTGAAAACGCGGGATAATAAGTATTGATGTTACTTGGTCGTTGCTGGCAGAAACGTTAATAAGGATGCCGATGCAGATCGCGATAGTCTGTCCCTACTCTATTTGGGTTACGTATAGAGCGACCGCATCGAAGTAATGATGCCGTGCTGACTATTAGCGTTATATGAGTCAGGTGCATGGAACACCAGAAAAACTCCACCGCGAGACGGCAGCCCCAAGCTTAAACAACGCGGTATATAAAAGATTGGCGGACCTTGGGCGCTACCTCTGAAGTAACGAGGTAGGGAGTGATGACCCGGTATCAATCATTAGGCTTAAGAGACTAAACACCTGCGACCCGAAGGACTCGGGCAACGCGAAGCGACTCTCGGAGTTGGCGAGATCCAACTGGGTAGCCTAGACCCCGATCATGGCGACGCGGTAGTCGTGCACCGCTCCTCCGGCAAGTATGATGGGGCTGGAGGATGGACAAGAAAGAACCGGCAGGGGTTAACCGCCCTTTAAACAACCAACACTAGCACTAAGTTAAAAGACGAGAAAAGCCGTGACCGTGACTCGTTACAAAAAATAATAAACTTCACGAGGGCGCTAGCCAATGCGCTGGAGAAATATAGAGTGCCATAACTTAAGGGTAATACCCATGATATAAAGCACCCAAAATGGGAGATGTTGGTTTGAATCCGATTGGCAACTAAGGCATCCGCAGAAGTGCGGGATAGAGATAATAAACTCTATGTAATACTAATTCCGAATCTCATGATAAATGGCCGAACGGGCAAGGCGAATAGGTACTAAGGAAGCCTATTGTAAATTGGTTCGACTCCAATTGAAGTATGAGATTAGAGCAGTAGGAGCAGTAACCTACCGGACACACAGACGTGACGTGTGTATCTCGGCACTAGAGGACACTAGTAAATGATTCCGCATTGACGGATGAGGCTGGGAAAGACACGGTGTATTAGAGACCGGAACACAAGAGAATGAAGTAAGATTCACTCAGAAAGTAGCGCCTCTGAGAGATCCAGGAGTAACTTATCTGGTTGTGTAGACTGAAACTATCGTTAACTTAAGGAGCCGCTGACGTAGAGACAACTCCGAATGGCAATTGATAGTGCCTCAAAACTATCCGTGTGGGAATAACCTGTGATGATCGCAATCATCTAGGGTTAACGATGTTCCAAATAGGTAGAGCCAACCTTAATAGGCGATTAGAACGTTTAGGGATAACGGTAATAAAACCTTCCTCAAATTCTCGAGGTTAAATTGAATGTTAGGATCCTAGACAGCGACGGCTGTCTTTTTCTTTTACTCTATTTAACCTGCAATTATACTTCCGTCTGATACTAACCTACATTTTTTGTAGGTTAACCGCAAACAACAATATAAAAACCATTGACAAAGCCTAAAAGATATGATAAAATAATTATATAAGATAAAAGAAGATAAAATTATATTAACGAAATCTTAAATAAACAGAAAGGAGATATTATTATGTGCGAAGTTTATTACGCTTACGATAAAAAGAAAGTTGCTACTTTTCCTACCCGTGAAGCCGCAGAAAGTTGGATTGCCAATGAAGCTATTAAATCAAACTATGGTATTTGTCGTACCTGGACAATGAATGGTTGGGATTATTTTGATGTCGGTCCAACTGTTTATATCATTAAACATGATGCTCGCTAATCAAAAATACTTCTTGATAAACTGTTTTAATTATGCTATACTATTAATATAAGATAGAAAAAGGAAGGAAAAATTATGGAAAGTTCACTCGCATTATATTTACAAGAAATTAGTAAGTATCCATTACTTACAAAAGAACAAGAATTAGAACTTGGTCGCCGCATTAAAGATGAACAAGACGAAGTTGCTCGTGACCGCATGATTATGAGTAATATAAGATTAGTTATTTCTGTGGCAAAGCCATTTATGAATAACTACCACGGTATTAGTTTAGAAGACTTAATTTCTTTTGGCACCGTCGGTTTAATCACCGCAGTAGAAAAGTATGACTACACTATGGGTTATAAGTTTTCAACTTGCGCGGTTCCATGGATTAAACAAGCAATTATGAAAGGTATCGCTGATAATAGCCGATCCATCCGCATTCCTGCGAACGTAATTCAGCAATTTAACCAATACAATAAAGTCATTGAAGATTTAGCTTTTGAGGGCAATCTCAATCCAACTGATAGTGAAATTGGCGCTAAAATGGGCAAAACTGGCGAAGAAATCGCCAACTTACGTCAATGGCGCCAAAACACCGCCTCTCTTGAAACACCTCTTGGTGACGAAGACGGTAATACTATTGGTGACCTTTGCGCAGACACTCATACTGAAACACCAGTAGAATATACTGAAAGAAACGAAAAACAAGTGTTTGTTCAAAAACTTTTAAGCGAATGCGATGAAAGAACTCGCACCATCTTTAAGTTAAGATTTGGTCTTGGTGTTGAGGGTGATCCCGACGAATATATGTATGAACATACACTCGAAGAGATTGGTGACCTCTTGACTCCAAAGATTACAAGAGAAAGAACTCGTCAAATCATCCAACAACAATTAGTGCGTTGGAAAATGCAATACGGTAATTCATTGGACTTATAAAAAATTCAGTGGATTAACCGCAAATGCTATGCTATAATTATTATATAAGATGAAAGAAGGAATTAATAATGGCTAAATCAAAAGAAATCAAACTCGACTACGTTAAAAGTGCTAATGGTGCTACTGGTGCGGTTGCATATTTTATTAAAAACGATAAGTCAGCTCGCTATCAAATATCTTATTACTGTAGCCCAGACACAAAAGTCTTAAAAGCCAAAAGCGAATTAAAAGCTATTTTTCCTGATTTAATAAAAGACTGGTTAAGCGAGCATGAAGGCTGGATCCAAGTCGAAAAATCTATCTATGATACCGCGAAAAATTGTGGTATTAACTGTTAAAAATGTTTGTAATAGTCGATGTAACAGACTATAATATATATATAAAGACAAAGAAAGGAAAATTGTTATGTCTACAAAAGAAAGAAAAATTGTCTACAGTGACAACGATCGCGCAATCGTTAATGCGTTAAGAAATTCTGAAGAAGGTATGACCCTCGCTGAATTAAAAGATGCTACTCATATCGACCTCAAACCAGGTCATGTGGTCTCTGCTATCCGTAAAGGTTTAATCGCTTCTATCGGTGAAAGAGAAGTTTTACGTCCAGCTACTCGTGAAGTTAGCACATATGTTTATGTGAACTCTGACTTAGCTGAAAAAGCAAACCGTACTGAAGGTGAAACAGCTATCTTAAGTGCTGCTGCCAAAATGGATGGTCCATTCACTCTTGCTGAATTAGCATCTGCTATGAAATTGGAAAAACTTTCCAGCGGTTCCATTAATGGCCTCGTTAAGAAAGGCAATATCGCCAAAGGTGATATGAGAGAAATCGAAACAACTTCTAAGTCCAAAGTGAAGGTTTACGGTTTCGTCAGCGAAATCCCCGCTGAATAGTCGTTAGACTATATCTAATTACTAAGAAGGGGAGATTAAATTCTCCCCTTTTATATTAAAAATGTTATGGACAAACCTAAAAGTTTCGTCTATAATATATATGTAAGATGAAAAAAGATAAAAATCTTTTTCTCTTACTAGTCCTGAACGGTTGGACCCCGATGACGATAAACTCAAAGACCCGCTGGGATAAGCATAAATCGTGAGTGTTCTCTCTCCATGTTGTCCGCGCAATGCGGAGTTCAAAAGTAAAAGAGATGTAACGAGCCACGTTGTCAGGCGTTAAACCCGTAGACCATGGAAACCTCAACGTATGGGTAGTCAGTTAGAGAAAGACTTAATGTCTAACTTTGGTTATAACAGATGAGTTAGTTATGACGACCAATACCAACTCCGTATGCCCACTGACTGAACAGGGCGATTCAACGATAAAGGCGAAGTCCAGTCATCGATGCCCATTTCCGATTAGTTGGGCTAAGCCTTCTCTCTTCAAATGATTCATACAAGGCTGAGTAATTCTTAGTAATCATTCTTCTGGACTGGCATGAAGTAAAAACGATCAGTGCGGTTGGCACCTCCACTTAGATAAGGTGTAGGCGAAGAGGCGTATTAGAAAATGTCCTTATATAACCGGCATACGCAAGTTAAGTGTTATCTTGAGAAAACACTGGACTCGTTCCGCAAGTTCTCAGTGTGTGGAATAAACTAACAATAGTATAGTTGAAAAACTTCTCTATTCATACTGCTAATGTAATAGTCGCGTTTACTCATTCAACGATAAAATGAAAACTGGAGAGTTAAATACTCCGTGTCGTTCACGTAACGAAGCACCTTGTTATTTAGGGCGTAATAACTAAAGCCGCGTCGAAGCTGAAGAAGAGAGACTGACGGAAGTGAGAGGTATGCTTCCTAATCTTGTGGGTAATATGAGTGATAGTAACCCTCTGGTCCAAAGAGTATCAACCCCACTCTTCCTGATATTGCGGAATATCTTGTAGCACGGCGGTGCACAATGGAGCCAATAAGTCGAGTCATACTAAGGGTCGTTACGGCATTAGTGTGAACGCAGTAAGTGCAACCGACTCCACGCTTTCACCATTTCAGGAGAATAATAAAAGTTAGAAAATGGTATTTTTTGAAAAGACAATACTCCTTCCTGTTGTCTTTCTAAAGAATGAAATTGAGAGCCCTCCTTCCTTGGCTCTCTTTTTATTTATATGCGACTAACCCACCATTTTTAAAGCTAGCAGACGGAATTCTATGATTAACCTACAAATTTTGTAGGTTAACGCGCAATTTCGTGTAAAATCTTGAGAATTAAAGCCCTTAAAGCTCAATTAAACCGCATCTTCAGTGCCAATTCTTTGAAAAAATTTCAAAAATTTTATAGTTTTTATAAGGTTTTTAATGAAAACCAATAAAAATTTCATATAATTAACCTACTATTTCTGTAGGTTACTCAACTGCTTTAATTAAAAAGCGCCCTTCGCGATGCGTAGGCGGGCGCATTTTTTTATTTAGGCCGTCACTTGTGCGGCCGCAAGCAAGGGACCGCAGGGCCCGCGCAGTTAAATTACCATCAAGGAAACACACACTCCATATAATACACCCCAATTCAATAGCGTATTGAAGGTGGTTTAATCGATTGAAATGTCCAATCCCCTGAATTGGTAGGTTAAACCGCATCATCATTGTAATTCTTGGGCTACCATAATAAAAATAACTTCACCAAACCATAATATTTGTTGTCCAAGCAGCAACAATTTACTATAATAAAGTATGAAGAAACAATCTATTAAACAATTATTAAGACATTTACCAAGAAACGCTGAAATAATAATTAAAAATAAAGACGGTTCATATTCAAAAGATTGAACTGCTGAAATTAAATACTCTTCCGATGGAACTTGGATTATTTTATTTGATCTCTCGGAAAATAAATAGAGTTCCCAAGAATTTTTTTAAGATTTCCAAGATTGATTTGAAAAAATTCTTGACCAACTCAAACGAATTTAATATAATTATTTAGATAGTAAAGGACATCCCCAAAACTATCGTAGGGTGTACACCCTCTAAGTTCAAATGTGCGCAGACCGAGCGTAGGCTTCAAGCCGGAGCGAGGTCAACCAAGCACAATAACACAATATTAAGAAAGGAATAATTATTCATGGCATCAAAAGTAGCAACAGAATTAAGTTATACTGAAAATGAAATGGCTGCATTAGAAGTTTTACGTTCTAATCGTGGTACACCATTATCAGCTGCTGATTTAGGCATTGCACCAGCAGTTCTTACTTCTTTAAGTAAGAAAGCTGTTAAGTTCCCAGGTGAATCTCCAGTCATCAATAAAGAAGATAGAGAAGACATCTGCCCAACTTGCGGTCATAAACACTCATACAAGGTTTATTGGATTGACTAGTATGACTCGAAGGATGCTGCCCTAATAGGTCATCATCCTTCTCAAACATTTTCCAAACCTTTATTTAATTAAAACATAATTAATTCCTTGGGATGTCAAGGAATTTTTTATTTTTTCAAGTAACAATAGTAGAAAAGAATACAAATATCTTTGGGTTCGTTACGAAAGCGTTGACGAAGGAGAAACGAAGTTTCGACTGAGTAGTGAGCGAAGCGAACAGCTTCGTTAGACAAGAATTACAATGAACCAAGATTAAAATTGAAAATGCGGTTAAAATAGCTTTGAAAATACTAAAAAGGCTTCCCGTCTAAAGACGGTCCAGCCTGACTCGATAATCGAGGTCTTTACAGACCTCTCTTAATCTTCGTCGTAATTATTGCTTCGCATAAAACAAAAAGAGATATAATGACCTATTATATTATAATATAACTTGTATATATTTTGAGTATAATTGTTCAGTTTTGCGTTTATTTAATATATTTTATATACTTTTAATGTAAGGAGATAAACACTATGAATATACCTTTTACACTAGACAAGATTAAACAACACCCAAGAGATTTATTATTATTGACCTATTATCAATTTAATATGTGTACGTCTTCCATTGTTAACTATGGTCCAGGAGAGGTACCAACTTGTTTTGTGTATCCCGCTAAGGATAATAATGAAGTTGCGGTTCGTCGAGCTTTAAGGGATTGAAGTGGACTTTCTGCAGATACAATTTATAGACATTATAACGAAATAGCGATAAAAGAGGTGGTGCAGTCTCAAACATTTGCCTTATTAAGTAAAGAGCAATTTGAGAAGATTTATTTCTTTTTGGAGAAAGATTTTCCAGATTATCAAAAACGCAACCAGATGTTTAGAGTATTAATATATATGTATGTGCAATGTTGTAATTTCACGCCTTTCACTGAATCTCTTTCTAACATGGCACAAGAGTTACAAATTAATAGAAATTGAATG
>Ga0247611_10006704_pt1 | contig 14684 bp, 14 predicted proteins | sample 177DNAGHGhighgp2_FD_192422 | JGI IMG/M metagenome (GOLD analysis project Ga0247611, IMG submission 192422) | Sheep rumen microbial communities from Palmerston North, Manawatu-Wanganui, New Zealand - 1770 DNA GHGhigh gp2 | ecosystem: Host-associated > Mammals > Digestive system > Stomach > Rumen...
ACGATGAGGCACCGCTCGACATCCAACTGTTTCTGCAGGCGGCCGACAACCAACTGGCCACCTCACTGCTCTGGGACAACAAGGGCGGTGCTAAGAAGGACATCAACGGCATCGTCAACGCCATCACCGAAGTGTACACCAACGACGCCGGCAAACCGGAAGCACACATCCGTATCCAACCCTCGCAGATCGCACTCGACCACACACCATGGCGCATCGACCCATGCGACATACTATATTCTGAAGAGCGCATACTGTTCGACCACTTCAGCGTGGCACACGGCGACCAGCACCTGCTCGTCGACGGCATCGCCTCTGCATCGCCCGCCGATACGCTCGTCGTCGACCTAAACAAGATGGAAGTGGCCTACATACTCGACATGGTAGACTTCCACGCCGTCAGTTTCGAGGGCATGGCCACCGGCAAAGCCTATATTACGCAGCCGTTCGACAACGTGGCCGCCTGGGCCGACCTCACCGTAGACCAATTCTTGTTTCAAGAAGGCCGAATGGGCACACTGCGCGCCAGAGCCGAATGGAACGAGACCGAGAAGCAGGTCGACATACACGCCATCTGCGACGACGGCCCTCACACACGAACCCTCATCAACGGTTTTGTGTCGCCGGCACGCAACGACATCGACCTGATCATTCAGGCCCGAGGCACCAGCATCGAATTCTGTAACTCCTTCACCAATTCTTTCCTCAACGGCGTCAAGGGAAAGGTGAACGGACAGGTGCAACTATGGGGACTGCTCAGCCATCTATACCTCACCGGCCAACTGACCGTTGACGGCCAGGCCACCGTGAAAGCCCTGAACACCACCTATTCGCTCACTAACGACACCATTGTCTTCGGGCAAGACCAGATACGGTTCAAAGACTGCGCCCTTACCGACCACGACGGCCACAGAGGGACGCTCGACGGTGTGCTGAACCACGACGGGTTCTCCGACTTCACTTTCGACTTCGACGTGACGGCTGACAACCTGCTGGCCTACGACTTCCCGTCGTTCGACGACGGCGTCATCTGCGGCAACGTCTACGTCACCGGCCAGGCCGACTTGCACGGCCGTCCCGGCGAGGTCGTCATCAACTGCGACGTGACCCCCAACCGCTCGTCGTTCTTTGCCTACAACGCCACCAACCCTGATGCCATCAGCCAACAGGAGTTCATCACCTGGGGCAGCACGCAGCCAGCCATCCGCCAGGCAACAGCCGAGCCGGCGGCAAAGATAGCCGTGCCGACCGACGAGGCAACGACCGACATCCACATCAACTTCAACATCAATGCAACGCCCGACGCCACGCTGAGAGTGCTCATGGATCAGTATACCGACGACTATATCACGCTCAACGGCACCGGCAACATCAAGGCCACATACTACAACAAGGGACCATTCCACATGTTTGGCACCTATACCGTTGACCGTGGCACCTACGGCATCACCATACAAAATATCATCAAGAAAAACTTCACCTTCCAGGACGGAGGCACCATCGTCTTCGGAGGCGACCCCTTCGACGCCAACCTCAACCTGCAGGCCCTCTATACGGTCAACGGCGTATCGCTGTCGGACCTGAACCTGGGCAACTCGTTCTCTAACAACACCGTACGCGTCAACTGTCTGATGAACATCAGCGGTACGCCCGGCGCACCCCGTGTGGAGTTCGACCTGGAGATGCCCAACGTGAACAGCGAGGAGCAGCAGATGATTCGCTCCGTCATCGCCAGCGAACAGGAGATGAACCAACAGGTGCTCTACCTGCTGGGCATCGGACGATTCTACACCCAGGGGACCAACAACGCACAGTCGCAACAGTACGACCGTACCTCGCTGGCCATGCAGTCGTTTCTTTCCGGCACGGTGTCCACCCAAATCAACGAGGTGCTCTCGCAGGTTATCAAGAGCAACGACTGGAATTTCGGTGCCAATATCTCCACCGGCAACGAAGGGTGGCACAATGCTGAATACGAGGGTACCGTCAGCGGACGTATGCTGAACAACCGTCTGCTCATCAACGGACAGTTCGGCTATCGCAACAACGCCACGCAGGCCAACCCCTCGTTCATCGGCGATTTCGACATCCGCTATCTGCTCACACCCAGCGGCAACCTAGCCCTAAAGGTCTACAACCAGACTAACGACCGCTACTTCACCCGTTCGTCGCTGAACACGCAAGGCATCGGTATCATCCTTAAGCGCGACTTCAACGGCATCGGCGACCTATTTCACTCATCAAGGCGGAAAAACAAGAAGTAAGGGCAAACGACCGTACTACTTCACTCTGCGATGTAAAGACAAACAGCCTCGCTATTTCACTTTACGATACTTCTTTATCAGGCTATAGGCCGTATAGAGCCCCAGTTCGCCAGCCTTCGACAAATCGTTAATACCCTCGGCCTGATGGTTCAGTTTGATATGGCAGATGCCTCGGTTGTAATACGCCTCGGCCAGCGACGACTCTTGCTGAAGGGCGGCCGTATAGTCGACGATGGCACGCTGGTAGTCCTGCCGCTGGGCATAGACATTGCCACGGTTGTAGAGCAAATAGGCATGACGCGGACTGAGGAGCAGTGCGTGATTGAGGTCGCCCAGCACACTGGCAATCTGCAATTCCACATTGGTGCCCTCTGAGGCCTGAAACTGATTGATGCGCGCCTGACAGGCAGCACGTTGCCACAAGGCGACGACCGACGACGAGTCGATCTGCAGATAGGTGCTCAGGTCGTCGATGGCACCGTCGAAATTGCGAATGGTGTACAAGGCGATAGCACGAAGCATCAGCAGGTCGGCTGCCTCACGCGTCACCTTCGACCTGTCAATGGCAACAGTCAGCGAGTCAATATAGTCGAAATAGGCCTTCGAACGCATATCGTCGAGCACGGCATGACCACTATTGATATATATTGTACGCGTGTGCAGACGCTCGTTGAGGTCGTCTATCAGACGGTCGAACGTCTGGCCGGTCCTCACCTCCTCATGCCTGGCCTCGAACGACAGGGCGAACGAAGGCAGGAACTCCATCTCAACCTTATGGTCTTGCACACGGCCACGATAGTCGTTCTGATACTCGCGCTCCGGCTCACGTTCATCCTCGACGACCAACTGGTTATATTTGTCCATATCGTCATCGCTGCGCTTGCGTATCTGGTTGGGATTCAGCCGCGGCTGCGTGCCATAAAGATGCTTGTACAGACGGGCACGATAGACGGTGAACTCGTCTTTCTCAGCCTTGGCCGTCATGCCCAGCCGGCGGTAGCAGGCTGCACGAAACTCCAGGCCTGTCCAGAAGTTAGGATATTCGTCGATGACCTTCGAATAGTCGCGTATGGCACCTTGCAGGTCTCCGGTCCTGTCGAGCAGCACGGCCCGGTTGAAGAGGGCCATCATATTGTCGGGCTCAAGGCGCAGCACGAAGTCGAAGTCGGTGATGGCACGGTTGTCGTCGCCCACCTGGGCACGCAGTAGTCCACGGTTGTAGTGACCCAGAAAATTGTTGGGCTCCAGATCGAGGGCCATGTCGTAGTCGGCCATCGCTCCTCTGAGGTTGTTGCAGTTGAAACGCGCCAGCGCACGATTGATGTGGCAGCCGGCATGCTTGGGCATCAGGTGGATGGCATGGTCGAGTTGCACCTCGGCACTGTCCCACTGCTCACGCGACAGACTGATGATGCTTCTCGCCGCCCAGGTCTGACCGTCGTAAGGGTCGATGGCGAGACTCTTATGCAGGGCTTCGATGGCCTGCGTGGTGTCTTTCATCTGCATGTAGACATCAGCACGCATGGCGTAGGCTTTGGCATACTGGCCCCAGCGGGCGTGCATCGTGTCGAGTTCGGCCAGTGCCGCCTCGTACTCGCCGTTCTGGATATGACAGAGCACACGGTTATGCCACAAACCGCGGTTCTGTGGGTCATACTTCAGGGCCCGGTTGTAGTCGCTGATGGCTTCCGAGAATTTGTTCTGCTGGATACGGGTCAAGCCCCGCAGTTCGTACAGATTGACGACATAGGGATTGCGCTGGATAGCCTCCGAGCAGTCGCTCTCGGCACCGGAGTAGTCGTCGAGGTAATACTTGGCCACACCTCTGAAGAACCAGGGTTCGTAGAGATACGGCTTGGCCGAAATGGCCTGATTGAAATATTGGATGGAGAGCACATAGTCCTCGTAATAGAGCGCCGACCGGCCGATCATCAGCAGGCGGTCGGTATTGTACTGGGCATATGAAGGTGAAAAGTTGAAAAACAGAAGAAATGAAAAGGTGAAAGAGTGAAAAATGTAAAAAAGTAAAAGGCTACCCAGCCTCTCACGCTTTGATTGAAGCACACGAACACCTTTCCACATCTCTTTCACCTTTTCAATTATTATCTCTTCACCGGTTTCGTCTTATAACCGCAGCGGTAGCGGCCCTGCGTCAGTGCCTTCAGTTTGCTCTTTATGAGTTGACGGCGCAGGGGCGAGATGCGGTCGATGAACATCTTGGCATCGAGGTGGTCGAACTCGTGTTGCATCACACGGGCCAGATAGCCCTCCACCCACTCGTCGTGGGACTGGAAGTTCTCATCCGTCCACTGCACACGGATACGGGCCGGACGGGTCACTTTCTCGTGGATAGCAGGCAGCGACAGACAACCTTCTTCCGACGAGGTCGTCTTCGACTCGTCGTACTCCACAATATGGGCGTTGATGTACACCTGACGGAAATCCTTGTACTCAGGCATATCTTCGGCCAGCGGATTGAGGTCGATGACCACCAGACGAATGTCACGACCAATCTGAGGGGCGGCGAGACCGATACCTTCTGAGTCGGCCAGTGTCTCCCACATATCACTTATCAGTTGTTTCAAGTCAGGGTAGTCGGCCGTGATGTCTTCTGACACCTTACGGAGAACAGGCTGGCCATATATATAAATAGGTAATATCATTGAGAATTAAAAGTTGAGAGTTAAGAGTTGACAATTTAGATTGAAGGAAATCGTTTGCGCGACTGCATATAGTCCTCAAGAATGATGGTGGCACTGATCTCGTCGACCAGGGCTTTGTTCTGACGGGCTTTCTTCTTCAGTCCGCCGTCGAGCATCGCCTGATGGGCCAATACAGAGGTGAAGCGTTCGTCGTAGTACTCAATAGGTATGCTGGGCATAACCTTGCGCCAGCGGTTGACAAACTGCTGAACACGGGCCAGATTCTCGCTGGGCTCGCCATTGGGCTGCCTGGGTTCACCTATCACGATGCGCTCCACAGACTCACGCGACGTATAATCCTTCAGCCACTCGAAGAGTTCAGATGTAGAAACAGTCGCCAATCCTCCAGCAATAATCTGTAGAGGATCGGTGACTGCCAGTCCGGTACGCTTTCGTCCGTAGTCGATGGATAAAATACGACCCACTCGGACGCGTTTATCGGGTATAGTATAGCAACCAGGCATCGCCGTTGGGGTTGAACTGGCCACCGCTGATATTGTTGCGGCTGGCAGCAGCCTCGGCTTTGCTGTCGAAGGTGGATGCTACGACACGATACATGCCACGCTCCTCGTTCTTTACAATCTGAGCATCGTAGCCGGCATTCTTCAGACGCTGCTGCAGCCCCTCGGCATTGGCGATGACAGAGAACGAACCTACCACCACGCTATAGTTCTTAAGGCCAGAGCCGTTGACCACAGCCACACGCTCCTGGCGTACCGACACATTGTCCAGATTGTCTACAACCTGTGTCTGGTTAGAGGGAACGGTCTGGACGGGAGTGACCACCGGCACCTCTGTCTGCTGGACAGGAGCCTGGTTCTGCTGCTGGGCGGCCTGGGCCTTCTCATAGGCCTTCTTGTAGGCACTCTCACTTGATTTGCAACCGGTGAATGACATAGCGAGGCAAAGGCCTGCGCACAACACGATGTACTTTTTCATAAACATTACGATAATTAATTTCCTGATTTAACTAATTTGCTGCGAAATTACAAAATATTGAAGAATTACGGGCAAGAAATGACCATAAACTTTGTTAAATAGGCAAAATATTGCCGTTTTAACAAAAAAAGGTTGCCTTTTTCTTCGTCATATCGAATTATTTGCGTAAATTTGCTCACTGAAATAGTTTACAGAAACATTCACTTAAAATTAACAAAGACTATGAAAGGATTAGGTTATGTAGGCGCATTCCTCGGCGGAGCAGCCGCAGGTGCCATCATCGGTATTCTGGTAGCACCCGACAAGGGGGCCAACACGCGTGAGAAAATCTCAAGCACTGTCAACGACTTTCTCAAGAAGCACAACATCAAACTCAACCGCAAGGATGTGGGCGACCTGATTGAGGATCTCGAAGAGGCTGCCGAGTAACACCCGACGAACAAGGAAATCGACAAGATGCTATCGAGCGATAAGAACGTAGAAACCATCTCACAACTCATTGAGATGGTCAAGCATGATGTGGAGTTACGCAAGGAATATGCGAAACTTGACATCGTCGACAAGGCGGTGCGCCTTATCAGCGCTGCCATCTTGACGGGTATCGTATTTATCATCGTGTCGGCCATCCTGCTGTTCCTGTCAGCCAGCGTGGCCATGTGGCTATCGGTATATATGGGACAGGCATGGGCACTGCTGGCTGTGGCCGGCTGCTACCTGCTTCTGCTCATCGTTATCTATCTGGGCAGGAAAGCCTGGATAGAGCGTCCGCTGGTAAAATACCTGTCAAGACTACTGTTGAACTAAGCCTCCCCCCAAAAACCTATGGCAAAGAAAAGAAGAGTAAGACCCTATCACTCGCTGGAGGAACTCCAGATGCGGAAGGAGCAACTCAACGAGGTGATTGAACTGGAAGACCAGGAGATAAAACGCCTCTGGGGGCAGTTGACTGTCAATGACGAAAACCTCTCGCGAGGCCAGCAGATAGGCAAATACATTGAGTATGGTATGATGGCCTTCGACGGTGTGATGACACTACGCAAGTTGAAGCGCAACTACGGCAGCATCCTCAATATCTTCCACTAAGACCCAGTCTTTGGTTTCGCTAAGGCTCGATCTCCAGTACCTGACCGTCGTAGGCCAACTCGACACCTTGGGGCAGACGAGCCGTAGCGGCATCGAACAGACCGATGTCGTGACACATGTGAGTCAGCAGTGTGCGGCGAGCCCCTACCCTGCGGGCAAAGGCAATGGCGTCGTCGACCAACTGATGTGAGTGGTGCGGTTTGTCGAAGCGTAGCGCATTGACCACCAGCGTGTCTACTCCGTTGAGCAGCGTAGTCTGGTCGTCAGCCATCGTTTTCATGTCAGTGATATAGGCAAATCGTCCGAAGCGATAGCCAAGAATAGGCAGTTGACCGTGCATCACCTCTATTGGCAGAATGTCGATGTCGCCGATGCGGAAGGCTTCTCCCGCCTCCACCTCATTCAGTTCAATCTTAGGCACGCCGGGATAGCGATGTTCCGCAAAACAGTAAGGCAGCATCTCGAGCATCCCCTTGCGGGCCACAGCATCTGCATAGACCTTGATCTGTCCGAACTGGCAGTAAGGACGGATATCGTCCATCCCGCCCACATGGTCGTAGTGGGAATGGGTCACCAGTATGCCATCGATACGCCGAAAGGGCTGAGGCAATATCTGCTGACGGAAGTCGGGGCCACAGTCTACCACTAGGCGCGTCGACAATGTCTCCACCAAGATGGAACAGCGCAGACGCTGATCTCTGGGGTCCCGGCTTTGGCAGACCTCACATTGACAACCTATCACCGGGACGCCACACGAGGTGCCCGTGCCTAATATTGTGATTTTCATCTTTCTTTCCCTTTGGCTATATAATATTGACTTCCGGATAGATTTCTATACCAAATTTCGCTTTTACGTCCTGACGGATGGCATCGCTCAGACGCACAATGTCAGAACCGACGGCTCCACCCTTGTTGACCAGCACCAGAGCCTGACGGTCGTGTACACCGGCTCGTCCCAGTGTACGCCCCTTCCACCCGCACTGGTCGATGAGCCAACCGGCGGGAATCTTCTCGTGGGCGGCATCGACAGGATAATGGGGCATCTGCGGATAGTCAGCCAGCAGACGTTCAAAGCAAGCGCGGCTGACCACGGGGTTCATGAAGAAACTGCCGGCATTACCTTCCACCTCCGGGTCGGGCAACTTCTGACGACGAATGTCGATGATGACCTCACGCACTTGTCGAGCCGTGGGTTCACTGATGCCCCTGCGCTCCAGTTCGGATCGTATATTGCCATAGTCGAGCAGTGCCTCGTAGGTTGTCGACAGCCGGTAAGTGACGTGGGTTATCAGATAGCGATTCTTCCAGTCCTGCTTGAACCGGCTCTGACGATAACCATACCGACAGTCGGCAGCCGTGAAGACACAGATGCTGCCATCGTCCACGCTGACGGCTTCAACCTCATATATAATAGAAGCGGCCTCGGCACCATAGGCACCAATGTTCTGCACGGCCGATGCTCCCACCTCGCCAGGGATGAGCGACAGATTCTCAGCACCATACCACCCGTGGGCCACACACCGGGCCACCATCTCGTCCCACACTTCGCCACTGCCCACTCGCAGGAGCACGCTGCCATCGTCGGCTGTCGTCTCATAACCTTTAATGGCTGAATGGACCACTGTGCCGGCAAAGTCGGCGGTGAGCAGCAGATTGCTGCCGCCACCAATGATGAGCAGCGGTTCCGATGCTGTATTCAACATGCGAGCCACCTGCTGTGCCTCTTCCACAGAGCCATACTCCAGAAAACGACGGCACTTGGCATCGATGCCAAATGTGTTGTGCCTCAACAGACTGTAATCTTCGTATGCGGTCATCACTCTACCAGTTTTTTCAGTTTCCAGTGTCCATTGTGCCGAACAAAAGTCACTTCGACCTCCTGACCGTTTGAGACACCGCGGATAACAAATATTTTCTTGTCGGCATTAGGGTCCTGACGACCATAGACCATATTGTATATGATGTGGGCCGGCAGTTCGGGCGCAAAGGCATCCCAGAAGTCTGGCGTGATGACACCTTCCATCTGCGAGAAGTCATCGTCGGGGTCAGGCCCCACGAACTCCATCTCTTCACTCAGGCTTTCATGTTGGAACACGGAGTCGGAAACAAAGTGCCGGTAGAACTCGATGAACGATGCGTTGGTATTGCGCGGTAATGTCTGGTTACGAATCTCGTTCAACATCCAGCGCCCATTATCACGACGGAACAGATACTGTCGCACGAAGGCCTGATCGAGGAATATCTTCTCTACCGTGACCTCGCTCACACTCGTGCTCTTCACTTGTTCCATCTGCTCCTCACTGTCAAAAATCAGTGTGTACACCTCCTGATGGATGAAGAAGTGCTCCATCTCCCAATCTTCTTTCTGAATGGAGTCAACCTTGGTACCCGAATTGACTAACAGAGGAAAAACGATGCGCTCTAACTGTAGACGCTTATTGAAAGCAAAGTTGAAGAAGAAATCGTCAAACAGCCCCTCAGCCGATTCCGGCATCGGAGTCTCGGAGACAAGTTCATCAAACTCATCCTCGGCCATCTGCTCAGCCGTCAGCGTTTCCACAGCCACCTCTTCCTGGACACTGTCATCGGAGGCTATCGTTGCCGAATCACCACCCTTGCGGCCACAGGACACCACGCCCAGCAGTGCCAGTAGTGACAGAACAAATACTTTCATCTCCAACTCATCTTGCTTTCTTTCAGTACTTTCCGACTGCAAAGGTACAAATAAATCCGCAATCAATGAAAATTATTACGAAAAAAATTTGCACCATTCAAAAAAAATGGTTACCTTTGCACCCGCATTCCGCAAAAGACTGGACCCGTAGCTTAGTTGAATAGAGCGTCAGATTCCGGTTCTGAAGGTCAAGGGTTTGAATCCCTTCGGGTTCACACCTGCGGTATAAAGGAGCATAGCTCAGTTGGTTTAGAGCGCTTCAGTCACATTGAAGAGGTCTTGGGTTCGAGTCCCAATGTTCCTACCAGAAGAAAGGCTTGCAATATCAAGTCTTTCTTCTTTTATTTTCTCTGTCACCCCCAATTTATTTGGCTCAGCGGATTTATCTTCCCTGCCAGCCCAAGCCTTGAGCGGGTGATATGGAGTCGAGACGGAAATCGTAGATCAGGTTGGTCTCGTCTACAAGACGGAAATGCTGTTTGCCCTGCACGGAATCTTTGGGCGTCTCCCAGATGACTTTTGAAAAGTGCACGGAGTCGGCCGTCTCGACACGGGGTGTGCGAAGCAGGGTATTGAGGAATTGATATTCGAAGACCTGAGTGGTGTCTGACTGGATGCCCATCACCTCGTCGGCATCATAGCCGGTAACGATGACACTGTCGCAGGTCAGTCCATAGAGGGGCGACTCGTTGAGGAACGTCAGTGAAGCACCTCGCATGGCTGAGAAGGGATAGAACTGGGCCAACGTACAGCGTTTCATGTCTACCTGCCCGCCATTGACAGCCACACAGCCGCCTAGCGTGTTGCTGATCAGGCAGTCGGTGAGCCGCACATGGCTATTGATGCTGGCAAAACCCACACCGGTGCAGTTGTGGACGACACATTGCTGCATATCAAGCCGTAGCATGCCGGCATCGTAGGCAGCAGAGTCGCACACCACGCCATAGGCACCGGCATTGCGGATTTCCGTGCTGCGCAGCACATTGCCGGTCGATGTCTCGCGGAAAGCGATGCCGTAGTCCTTTCCCCACTGTCCGCTCACACGGTCGTAAGGCAGATAGTCGAACATATGGTCCAGGCGGTCGCCGCGCAAGGTCACGCTGTCAGTCAGCAGACGGCCGAATACCTCGATGCCTGGCCCATCGTGGAAATAGAGAGTCGTATGCCGAATGGTCAGCGTAGCACCCTGCTCCACTTTCAGTCCGCCATAGATGACGACGGGCTTGTCGCTCTCAATCACAGAATCCCGACTGACGACCACATCGCGCATAAAAACGGCATCCCACGAATATCCCTGAAGCACAATGGACTGCTCTACCCCACTCTCGAGTCGGAACACCAGCAGGTCCTGAATCAGTTTGGGCTCCGGCTGTCCGTTCTCCGGTGTGGTCAGTTCTACGAACACACGGATACTGTCATCCTTGCGTACCTCCAGGTCAGCAGCCACCGAGCCGAGCGTATTGTCGAGATAGGTACCGTCAACATTCACGCGGAACCCCGTCTGATTACCCTGCTTCAGCCGTACGCTTTGCAGGCGGATGCCATCATTGGATTGGTTGTAAACCCAGAAGTCATAGGTGCGCGAGCCGATGGTGGAGAAGATGGTGTCCATCTTCACCGAGTCAGTAGAGAATGTGAGTCTGGCCGATGTGCTCGTTGTGAACGTATCATCGTCGGAGCAGGCAACAAGGGCCAGCAGCGAAGCCAGAAAGAAGAAAGTCCGTCTTATCATATCATAGATAAAACGGACTTTCTATCAATTTATTATCAAGAAGCATGCTTATTTTATCCGGGCAGCCGCTTTTATCCAGAGCAGTATTAGGACAGGAAACCAAGCAGCGCACCGGCAGCAACGGCAGAACCGATGACACCAGCCACGTTGGGCCCCATGGCATGCATCAGCAGGAAGTTGTGGCGGTCGTACTCCAAACCGAGGTTGTTGGAGATACGGGCAGCCATAGGCACAGCACTCACACCGGCATTGCCGATGAGGGGGTTCAGTTTCTTGTCCTTCGGCAGGAATAGGTTCATCACCTTCACAAAGCAGACACCACTGGCCGTGGCTACGGCGAAGGCAAAGGCACCGATGGCGAAGATGAACACGGTGTTGAGCGTCAAGAACTCAGAGGCCTGTGTGGAACAGCCCACGGTCAAGCCCAGCAGCACCACGACGATGTCGTTGAGGGCATTGCCGGCCGTCTTGGCCAGACGAGTGGTCTTACCGCTCTCCTTGAGCAGGTTGCCGAAGAAGAGCATACCAAGCAGGGGCAAGGCCGACGGCACTATGAAGGTGGTGATGAGCAGGCCGATGATGGGGAACAGAATGCGCTCCGTCTGGCTGACCTGACGCGAGGGTTTCATCTTGATGACACGTTCCTTTTTGGTGGTGAGCAGACGCATCAACGGGGGCTGGATCAGGGGTACCAGAGCCATGTAACTATAGGCGCAGACGGCTATGGCACCCATAAGGTTGGGCGACAACTTCGAAGAGAGGAAGATGGCCGTAGGACCGTCGGCACCACCGATGATGGCGATGCCTGCTGCCTGGTCGGGTTCAAAGCCTAAGGCCAGTGCCAGCATATAGGCACCGAAGATGCCAAATTGTGCAGCGGCACCGATGAGCATCAACTTGGGATTGGCCAGCAGGGCCGAGAAGTCGGTCATGGCACCGATGCCGAGGAAGATAAGTGGCGGATACCATCCCTGACGCACGCCCTGATAGAAGATGTTGAGCACAGAATTGTCCTCGTAGAGGCCTATCTCAAGACCAGCATCTGCACGGAAGGGGATATTGCCGAGGATGATGCCCAGACCGATGGGCACGAGCAACAGAGGTTCGAAGTCTTTCTTGATGGCCAGATAGATGAAGAACGCTCCCACTATAATCATAATCAGGTTGCCAACAGAGGCATTGGCAAAACCCGTATAACTGAGGAACTCGTTGAAGTTCTGTATAATAAACTCACTCATATCTGCTTATCCTATTGTGAGCAGCACGGCACCTTCCATCACCGTGTCGCCCTGTTTGACAACGATTGAAGTGACCTGTCCGGCAGTCTCAGCCTCGATGTTGTTCTGCATCTTCATAGCCTCGAGCACGAGAACGGTGTCGCCCACGCTGACCTGCTGACCCACCTGAACCTTTATTTCTGTGATAGTACCGGGCAGGGGAGCCTTCAGCGGGGTGCCGGCTCCGGCGGCCACCGCCGGTTGAGCGGGCTGCGACTGGGCAGCGACTGGAGCGACCGGCCTGGCAGGAGCAGGCTGTGGCGGCTGCACCTTCGGAGTATTCATCGTGGGGTGCTTGGCAGCATTGATAGGCTTCTGCAGTTCAATCTCAAACGGGATGCCGTTGACATTCACTTTGGCGATATTGCCTTCTACCTCGGCGATTTCTACTTCGTAGTCAACGCCCTTCACTTTATATTGGTACTTGTTCATAAGTCTATGTGATGTTTTAATGTAATTCTGGGGTTGTGGGGATATGAGGTGCCCTGTGGTCGATAGGCAGGAACGGATCGTGGACATGGGTCATCTGCGCATATTCGTCATCCCATCCCGTGCTCTTGGGCTTGATGGTGATGATGCCGCTCTCCACGTCGTGTACATCATCTTCGTACTGACGGAGAGCCATGCCGATAACGGCCATATATACCTCCATGTCAATACCTTTCTTGTCGAAACCTTCCTGTAGGATATTACTGGTCTTATGGCCTATCTCTGCCGTCTTCTCGACGGTCAGCGTGATTGGTTTGATGGGTTGGGTGTTGGCCACCTTCTTAGCCGTATCGATATGACGCATAATCATGCCGAAGACGGTGAAGAAAAGCCATAGCAGAGCCAGACAGAGGAACACGATGCCCATAGCCATCAGGGCCATTGCAAAGCCATAAGGGTCGTTCGCCTTGAACTGATCAATCTTCGTGACGTCGCCGCTCGACTGGATCTTGTTGCTGTGACCGGGCGTGACACGGTCGGCTCCAACCTTCTGCCACTGTCCGTTGATACGGGCATACGACTGGTTGTCCTCCAGTGGAGGCACCACCACACTGTCAATCAGTTCGACACCATTGCCATTGAAGAGGGCCACCACCGTAGAGTCGCCGGCCTGAAGGGACACCTTCAGGTGGAGTTTACCCTTTGAGGGGGCGGAATTACAAAAGAGGAGCAGATGCTTCTTTGCTCCCAGACAGGTACGATCATCGCCATTGGGGATGACGCTCATCAGGGCGATACGTTCAGGGGCAGAAAGCGTTTTGTCAAGTGCTTTCGGATCGGTGGTGACATACATCCCTCGCACGTTGTAGGTGCTATATGATGTGTTGGCCAGTTCAATCCAAGCCTCCCGTTCGCCGTACTCGTCCTCAATGCTCTGCGTATTGCCGGTCATCACCTCGCTGATCACGATGTTGCGGGCACCTTGTCCGAACACCGTCGTGACGCTGAGGAATGCCAGCGCGCCGAGCAGAAGTCTTAAGTTAGCCATATTATAGATACGTGTGTGATTATATAAGTTCTTTCATTGATAATACTCATCCGCAGAAGAATATCACGATGAGTTGTGCCGTAAGAATGCGCAGGAACATCGAGAGCGGATAGACCGTAGAATAGCCCACGGCCGGTGCCTCCTTCGAACAGATGCTGTTGCTATAGGCCAGTGCAGGGGGATCGGTATAGGTTCCTGCTATCATGCCGGCGATTGTGAAGTAGTTGAACTTCATTCGACGGGCGATGGGACCTATTATTAATATAGGTATAATGGTAATCAGGAAACCGGTGAGCACATATAGCGGACCGGCCGTCGTAGACACCGTAGCCCAGAAGTTGGCGCCGGCCTTGATACCGACAGAGGCCAGGAAGAGCACCAGACCGATCTCGCGCAGCATCATATTGGCCGATGTTGTAGTGTAGGTCACCAGTTTTACCTTGTAGCCATAACGGCCAATGAGGATAGCGATGATCAGCGGACCTCCGGCTATGCCCAGTTTCATCAGCGGCATAGCAGGTATGAAGGGCAGTGAA
>Ga0247611_10006705_pt1 | contig 14679 bp, 20 predicted proteins | sample 177DNAGHGhighgp2_FD_192422 | JGI IMG/M metagenome (GOLD analysis project Ga0247611, IMG submission 192422) | Sheep rumen microbial communities from Palmerston North, Manawatu-Wanganui, New Zealand - 1770 DNA GHGhigh gp2 | ecosystem: Host-associated > Mammals > Digestive system > Stomach > Rumen...
AGTGAATTGTCAGACGATTGGTGGAACGTCCAAAAATCATTGAAAATCCATAAGTTATCATTTATAAACGCTGACTTATCCCCAACATATAGTGGATAACTCAAAAAAAAAACGTGTTTACGCGAAATTATCCCCAAATTATCAACATATAGTATTGACTTATCCCCAATAATCAATTATTATACACATAGGGACGGACAACCCGCGTGAAGAGCGCGCCGTTTTGAGCGGTACTCAACTTGCCACCTAACGCAGGTAAAAGGGCGTCTTACGGGACGCCCGGCAAGCCACAAATCACGAAAGGAGAAATAATGGACTTTGGAGCCATCACACAGGCCGTCGGCGCGGTCGGTTTTCCGATCGTAATTGCACTTCTCGCCGCCTGGTATATAAAATACCTGGGCGACAAAAACACGGAAACAGTCAACCGTATGTACGATATGATCCTGGATATGAACGAAAAGCAAAATAACCAGCTTGACAAAATGACAGAAGCGATAGCGGAAGTCAATAAAAGTATCGCGGTTTTAAACGATGCAATAGCAAAGGGGTTGACTGAATAAATGATAACATATTATAAAGTGATACAGAACGCATTACAGATCTACTATCAGCGTGATAAATACGCATACTTTTACGCTGCCAAAGGCCAGGTCCTTACCGATCCGCTTATGGATGCTCTGATAGCTTGTGAGCCTGAATACTGGAAACGATACACACCTGAAAAGATCCGGGAAATCAAAGACTACTCCCGTGGTAAAATCGGACTGGATTGTTCCGGATTTATCAATAAATGCACCGGCCAGGAAAAATACTCGACAGCCTATTACCTGGATACACTGAATAAGACAACCCCGACGCTTGGAACAGAAGGAAACCTTCTGTATACGACACACGGCGGACGCGGGCGGCACGTAGGGCTTGACATCGGATACGGCTATTATCTATCCTTTGAAAAAGAGATGCAGTCATGCACCTTTGGAAAGATCACTGCGTACCGATGGGAACACAGCGGGCAGCTGCGTGACGTGGATTATACCGGCGCGAAAAACTAGCCGAAAGGAGAACAAAAGAAAACATGTTTACACTGGACGAAATCAAAGAAATCCTTGACGCGGACGACGCAACGACGCTTGACGGATACAACTTGATCCGTACGAACCTTATGACGAAGCTGTCGCCGGTCATTACGGAAGTTGACGGCCTGAACGCGACTATACGCAACCTGACCGAAGAAAACGACAGACTAAAACAGGCAAACGCTACACTGTATAGCAAAATTGAGGGACAGATTTTAGGCAAGCCCGCCGACAAAAACGAAAGATCCGGAGATCCGGACGCAACCGACGACGACCCCGACGAAAAGACACCGGCGGAAGTGCTGAAAGAAAACGTAAGCGCTTACATGGAAGACTGACCGGCAGTACTTACAAGGGAAGATTAACCGAAAAGGAGATATGACATATGAATCAGAAGAAAGCAGAAAGAGCCGTAAAAGTCTTTAACGACGCCCGCGCACAGGCAAGCAGGGATTATATCGGAGCCGTTCCGGAAGCGACCGTATCTCTGGACTTCGCCCGCGCCTTTGCGCCAATTGTCCAGTATACGCCTTTCATGAACGAGTTCCTCAACTATGTTGTGAATAAACTTGTTTTTCAGACCGTCGAAAGTAAGATGTATGAAAACAAGTTTTCTATGCTGCGTCGTGAAGGCTTCCCGCTTGGCACGGACTACGAAAACAACTATATCAACCCGGCGCTTCCGCGTGCTTACGGTATCGAACTGGGTGACACGCTTCTGAACCGCAAAAAGCCGGATGTGAAAACGCAGTATTTCCGCCGCAACAGGGAAGACCAGTTCTGGATTACCATTCCGGAGCCGCTGCTTCGCGGAGCCTATACGCAGTGGGAGCAGCTGGATGATTTCATCACCGGCGCTATTCGGTCCCTGTACAGCGGGAACGCGATCAAAGAACAGCACCTTGTAAAGACGCTTTTTGTGGACGGTGTGACGCAGAATATCATCCGTACACAGACAATCCCGGGATACGACGAAACCGGCGACGCGGCAAACAGTGCAAATCTGCTGATTAAAGCCGTCCGCGGACTGACATACAATTTCACCTTCCCGTCCGCCGATTTCAATAACTGGCTTGCTTACGCACAGGCGCAGGGCATCCAGGACGACAGACCGGCGATCACGTGGGTGGAAAACAACGATATCCTGGCTTTCATCCGCACAAGCGCGCTTGTAAATGCACAGGTTGACTCCCTGGCGGCGGCTTTCAATCTGAACGAAGGTGATTTCAGAAGCCGTGTTATCCCGGTTGATTCTTTCAGCTACCAGAATAACGAAGGCGAAACGATCAGCAACGATAAACTGATTGCTATTGTGTGCGACCGTAAAGCCTTTGAATATCGCGATAACTTCACACAGGCGTCCGACTTTTTCAACGCTGCCGGCCTTTATCGCAACCACTATTTGACCGTTTTTCAGACTTACGGTATCAACGTGTGCGCAAACGCGATTGCGCTGCTTGCACCGTAATAATAACAAGCTGCCTTTTCTCCAACCATAGGGCGCGGCGTATGCAGACGCGTCGCGCCCGCTTTTATTATAAGAAAGGACTGATTGACTATGCCGCGCAGACGTGGAGAAACCAACCCCAACATGAAATACTATAACGAATACCGCAATTCGTACTATAATCCGGACGACGAAATCAACCGCCCGGGCGTAAATGTGAACTGGAAAGACATCCAGCAGGGATTTGCGATGGTTGAAGCAAAGAACAACGAACAGGACAGCCGACTGGATGCCGTCGAAGCAAAGAATGCGGAACAGGACGAAAGACTGGACGCTGTAGAAGCAAAGAACGCGGAACAGGATACGCGCCTGGATGCTATCGAAGCAAAGAACACGGAACAGGACGGGCGGCTTGACGCGCTGGAAGCCGGGCAGCAGGTACAGGATAACCGCCTGGATGCCATCGAAGCGGAACAGGTAACGCAGAACGGGCGACTTGACGCCATCGAAGCAAAGAACACGGAACAGGACGCGGCGATTGCTGCCATCCAGGCGAAGGATGCGGAACAGGACGCGGCGCTGACACAGCAGGCGGAAGATATCGCAGACCTGGATACACGCCTGACAGACGCGGAAGGTGACATTGACGCCGAACGCGCCCGTAATACTGCACAGGACGCGGCTATTGCGGACAACTCCGCCCGTATCACGCGAATTGAGGACTACGGGCCGCGGATCAGTGTAATAGAAGCGGAACAGGTAACGCAGAACGGCAGACTTGACGTACTGGAAGCAAAAGACGACGCGCTTGACGCGGATATTGCAGCATTACAGGCGAAGGACGCCAGCCTGGATCAGGATATTGCAGCTTTACAGGCGAAGGACGCCAGCCTGGATCAGGATATAGCTGCGCTGGACAACCGGGTAACAACCGTAGAAAATGCGATTGACACGCGTCTCACAGCTGTAGAGCAGAAGAACGCCGAACAGGACGCGACGCTTGCAAACCATGAAACGCGCATTGCAGATAACACGGCGCGAAACACGGCACAGGAACAGGCGATAAGCGACAACTCCGCCCGTATAACCGCGCTGCGGCAGACCGTCAACAGTAACACAGATCGTATCACCGCGCTTGAAGGTGAACTTGCAGACGCAGCACTCCCCGAACGTACAACTCCGGCAGATCCGGACGAAGCTCGCACAACGGTTATAGGCGATGCCGAAAGCAATGTTACCATCGAAGCGAAGAATACCGCAAGCGGCAAAAGTCTAATGATTACCGACACAGCAAACGGTGACGCAGTAAGCGTGGGCTTTACCAGCGGCGCAAACGGCGATTCCGTTATTGTCGGCGGGAATACCTATGAATTGGTTAAACCTAAACAATCAAAAAGGTTGAGTGGCATTCTGTCAACCGTATCAGCTGAAAGAAATTATACTCCGAATGGGAAATATACAGACGCAAGTACTTTTTCCGTTATTGGTTTTATGCCGAATAAACATTATGTTTTAACGCCTTTTGTTTATAGTTCTACAGTAAGGATCAGGACATCAATAACGGCAATATCAGGTTCACTTTTGGCGCAAGCTGATTCAACTGGGATGTTGCAGGCACCGTCGTTATCAGTAGAATCTGAAAATACCAGTAGCGAATCAGCGTACGCCGGGAAAGTAACATATGGGTATGTTGCCACATTTTCCTATTGAGGTTAAAAATGACACCAAATACGACAGTAACCTTGTATGCTACAGATTTTGATATCACGAACAAACACGTGATATTTGCAGATTCAGAAGGGGCGGCCTTTGCCGCCGTCTCTTCTTTTCCCTCAAAAGTCTACACCAACTGCTATTGGCAGAGGACGGACGGCTTCGTCTTCCGTGCGACAGGGAATATCAACGAAGTTGAGCGATACAATTATTGCGTTTTCGAAAACGACGGACGGCGCAACTATGCCTTTATCACAAAATGCCAGTACGTGAATGATGATATGACCTGGGTATACCTGGAAATAGATCCGTGGCTCAACTTCGCCGGGCAGTATACTTTTAATTCGTCCCCAATGCGCCGCTGTCATCCGATTGCTGACACTTTCAGCCCGAACGATTTAAACTATTTCCCGGAGCCGTTTGCTGTACAGGCATGGAGCAGCGAAGAGAAAAGCGAAGGACTTGCAACGGAAGACAGTCTGTTTATCTGGCTTGTTACCGCCGTAAAGTCCACAAGCTATAGCCAGCAGGGTATAGATAACTACTTTGACGGCCTTCTGTCCCTTGCAAACGGTCAGAGCGTGGCTCTTCTCAAAAGCTGGGCAAATCAGATACAGGCGGGAAGCACGTACATCGGTGCTTCCGGAATTCAGCCGAACACGTCCGTAGTATCTCCTCTTATTGCGGGCGACATCATAAAAGCGTTTATCCAGAACGGACGAAGTCAAGACATTATCGGTATGTATCACGTACCGGCATACTTTACTGATAATCAAGTTGTAGGAGAGGACCTGTCGGGAATGCCGAACACGCGCCGTGTACTTACAACGGCTTTTGACTGGGGCGGCATGACCGGCGCTGTACATTGGAAGAAAGTCCTCTACAGCGCGCAGTTTAATAAGCTATACGAAAATCTTTGCGGAAATACGCGCATGATTCCGGTTGAAATGTACGCACCGAATAAATTCACGTCGGGCGCGCTTTCTTTTGAAGTTTTCGCAACGCTGGGTATAAACGGAAACGCTATGGTCGCCCCTACGGATCTTCCAGGAGATCTTGGACACGGGTACTATTCCGTGGCGTCTCCATCCTGGGACAGGGTGCAGCTGTCAAGCTACGGCGTTGATCTGAAAGCCTTGCAGAGTAATATCATCAGCACGACGCAGACTGCAGTAACCGAAACCGCTAATTTAATTTCAGCGGCAGCAAATCCGATGAACCTTTTAAATCCGATCGGCGCGGAAGTGCAGTTTGCAGCTGGCGTCTATAACATGGCTACCAATCTGAAACAAAGCAATCTGCAAGCACAGGCGATTGTCCAGGACGGGGCGGAAGTCGTCGGAACCAGCAGCGCGACAATAGCAGCTTACAATGAAAGCAACCCGCTTGTGAAAATAGCGCACTACTTCCCGTCTACGTCGGATCTTCTGAAACTTGAAAAATTTTTCGGTCTGTATGGATACAATCAGGGCGGTTTAAACGTGAAGCCGGTCTTCCAAAATTATCCATACTTTAATTACTACGAAACAGAACAGGCAAACATAACAGGGCGCGGCGTTCCGCAGCAGTATTTAAACGCCGTCATTGCAATGTTTAACCGCGGCGTTTTTGTGTATAACGATATCGGTACATATAAAAAACTTGAAAACGCCGCATTGAATCATCTATAAAGGGGAACCATGAAAAAAGGATTTTCCAATAAGAAGCAACAGATACAGAACGAAGCCGTGTACACTATGTTTTATGAGCGCTTACACGACTATTGTTTGACTTTCATAAAATGGAACGGTCTACCTTTTCCGGATCCGATCAATAGAGAAGTACAGCTGTATTTGAACGAAATACTTTTCAGAGGACAGACAGCCGCGTTTCTCAAAGTGGATCCGGAAAATGGCGTCACGCCCGGATATATTCCTATTATCGGCGCGGCGATTCCTTCGGATGCCGTTACCTGGTACGGTGGCTCATACAGCTATAGTATCCAGACGGAGCGGGACACGCTGCACGCTTCGCGGGATGTGGTTGCACTCTGCCAGCCGTCACCAACGAAGCGACCTCTTATGTCAGTGTGCAGCTGGTACGCTATGCAGCTGGCACAGGCAGAGCAGAGCATCCGTGTAAATATGGTCAACCAAAACACACCGGCGATCATCCAGTCCCCGCCGGGACAGGAACTCACATACGCGAACCTTTTCGAACAGGTAGCGGGATTCAAGCCGGTAGTATACGGGCGCGAGAACCTTTTGGGAGACGATAAAAACGCGTTGCTTGCATACCGGTATTTACAACCCGCGCAGTACGTTGCGGACAAACTGGAGATGTTGAAGCACGATATACTCAACGACTTTTTCAATGAATTGGGTATAAGCGCCAAAAGCATCGAAAAGAAAGCACAGCTGATAAGCGACGAACTGAACATTGACTTCACGTCAAACAGTCTTGCGAAAAACGTATATCTGGATTGTCGAAAAGCCTTTTGCGAAGAGATCAACAGTATATACGGGGAGAACGTTTCATGTGAGTATAACGTGGATATGATCGAAGCAATACGCGACAGGCAGACGGAAACGGCGGATAACAGGGATATATCCGGAACCGGAACGGAAACCGTGGGAGGGGGTAGTGACGAGTGAGCGACTTTTTCAACATGGGCGCAAAATTCACCATACACACTTACGACCTGGTGCGGAATGGTTTTTTCGCCGCCGGTAAGTCCCCGCTGGAAGACTATCCAATCTGGAAGGAGTCCTATCGCGAATATCTCAATGATATGATTATTGACTTTTTCATGACATGGGAAATCGGCTACGAAACGGAACAGGTTTTTTGGTTTGCGCTGCACAGCAAAATGGCTGAAATTATGCCGCGTCTGAACGTACTTTTCAAGTCGCGCCACTTGGACGATGAGTACAACCCGCTACAGGATCATGACTACCAGATTGAACATACAGAAGAAGGAACACTTGACACGACAGACGACGACACGGATCAGAAGACAAGTCAGGAAGTCATGGACGACGACACGACGGAACACAAAACCAGTCATGAAACCATGACGGACGTTGTACACACGACCGGCAGCACGTCCGGAACCTATAACACGACTACCAGAGACAGCGACACGCCGCAGCAGAACATGAATAACCTGGGCTACGGTCAGGATGATACATGGATCAACCAGTGGCTTACACATGGGCAGATCATCAATAACAACCACCAGGACAGCAGCGTGGCGGACAGCAACGAGACGCGGAACACGGACTATACGCACGATGTAGCTGGAACGGACGACAGGACAACGGACTACACGCACAACATAGTCAATAACAGGATCATAGACACGGACACGACCAAACACTATGTGCAGCACTATTCCGGCCGGCGCGACTCCGGGCAGCACCTTGCACAGCAACTTTCGGAACTTGCGTTTGATCTTGAGACGCAGATTATCAACGCACTGAAACCGCTTTTTATGGGATTATACTATGATTGACATTGTGTATCTCGCAGCGCTATGGGCGGCGCTTATAATTCTGCTGTGCCTTATGTGGGTTCTATGGATGGATCATAAATAAGAAAGGAGTGATTTATATGATTCCTTATTGGGGATGGAGAAAGTGGGCGGAACAGTTTACACAGCCGCTTATCTTTGACGACAGCATGAGCATACTGCAGAAGCTATGTGCAATCTGGTACAAGCTGGAAGACCTGGAAAAGCGCATAAAAGCGCTGGAAGACAAAAACGGTTGATTGAATCCCGCTATAGTGTGAAACTATAGCGGGATTTTTGTTATTAAACTTGCAGGAATTATTGTATTCTACGGGCATTTGTGCTATTATATGAGTGGGCGAAGATATGCCCGGACAAAACACGAAAAGCGAAAGGAGAAAAGAAATGAGAAAGTTGCGCAAATCAATTGAAGACAATGTTATTAGATACGGTGTCTATGACACGAAAAACTATAGATACCGTATACAAGAATTTATTGAAGGTACGGCGATTGTAAAAATCAGACGTGAATATCTGGATACGACAGAAGCGCTCAACCCTATGAACTGGGTTATAGTAAAGGAGTTTTGAAATAATATCCGAATAACGAAAAGCAAAAAGGAGAAAAAACAAAATGCGAAAATCGAAAATTGATAAGTTGCCTATTTATACCGACATACGCGCCGGGGAAGTCCTTTGGACTCCCGACGGCATCCAGACCGCGCCACTGTCAGCAAGGCGGTTTGTCTTCCTGGATTGTCAGAACAGGAATGGACAGCACGTTGGCTATGAGTTTTATCCACTCGCGGACTATGTAAAGACGGAAGACGCGCGGATTTACGGGGTGACAATATGAGAGTAGACAACTACAAAATGAAAGTAAAGCTGAATAGCTTATACGGGCAGTCGGTTTATGATACCGACTCGCGCCCGTTTCAGCAGCATGAAATCAGTCAGATTATAACTGATCGGGAAAACGAAATTGCTTACGTGTACTGTGCGCACTGGCAGAAGCCGCGCCGGTTTACATTTAAGGCGCTACCAAATATGTGTGTGGCATGGATGCTGTCAAAAGCGGTTATTATCGCAGTAAATAAAAATATTACAATATGCACGCGAAGGAGATTGCATTGGGATGAAAAGTATTGATGATATATGCGCGGCAGTGATGTGTGAACAGGAAGAAAAAAAGGAAAAAAGCACGCGGGTGTTTATTCCGGAACTGGATTCTATCTGTACCATGTACAAGTATTTTGCTATTCTGAAACCGCACACGGAGCCGGGATATCTACCCGCAGACGTTCGGATTGATCGGACGGGAAACTGGTATAAATCAATATGTGATGCACGTGAAGTGAAATGCTGGCGGAAGTGCCGCATGAAATACCAGGTACACGGACAGGCGATTCCTTCAAAATGGGTTATGGTGAACTGCGATATTACAGAGGAAGAGAAACAGGTACACGCCGTTTTGCTTCGATACTTTCGTTTATTTGACCATAAAGACGCTTCTGTGTTTTATGATCCGGCGAAGGGCTTTTATTGGTTCTTGGACTCCGAAAGTGAACCTTATGCCGTTGTCTGTGGCATCCGGGCATTAAAAGTAGGTACTGTGCTAAGTTAATAGCCAGACCGGGATCGTCACTTGCTGGCGATTCCGTATGTGGTTATTACCGGCCACAAAAATACAATCAAAAAGGAGACAGAGAAATGGTAAAATCGAGGAAATTCTATGAAAGCGGATTAGTCGCAGCGGTGGCGGAGAGGGCGGAAACAATCGGCCTTTGCCGCGAAGTATCCGGTTATTATGAGTTTGTCGGATACATGGAGATCACAAACGACGACGAAAGCAAAAGATTATTCGAGATCACGCTGAAAGCGGACAACGGAGTGCTGGGTAACGCGATCACAAAGAGCGATAATGTGATTCGCCAGATCGACGAAATCATGGAAACTGTCGGCGGTTCCGCTCCGCGCTCCGCTTGGAAAATCGGATTCTCTGAACAGAAGACAAAGAACGGGAACAATGTTATTGTCGTCAACATGACTTTAGCGAACGGCTGCCTGGTAGCAAAAGAACCAGAAGAACCGACGGAGTAAAGATCCGTTACCAGAGGCGCGGCGCGTGATGTGCCGCGCTTTTCTTTTCTGAAAGGTGGATACTATGCCGAAAAAATATAACGGGATACCGGGCGGGGATATCCCGCTTGACTTCTACACGGGCGCAGAATTGAAGCGCTACATTCAGACGGCTGGGAAGACCGCGCAAAGTCGCCTGAAAGCACTTGAAAAAGCATACGGTGATGGTGGATCAATGGCGGGGCGCCAGTCCTATGTACTTGACAGATACGGCGGACTCAATATACAGACAAGAGGATTATCTGATAAAGCACTGCGATTGAAAGCGCAGCAGATACGGGAAGTCCTGGCAGCGAAGAGCAGCACCATAGCGGGCGTAAAGGAAATTGACAAAAAGCGCCGAGAAACGTTTATGGCGAACCATCCTAATTTTAAAGTACACTATAAGGACAAAACCGGGCGGGATCGGACGCGCAAACCAAATAAGGCTGAATGGCAGCGCGCCATGCAGCTTATGGGGAAAATTCATAAAGCGGAAAAAGGTGCTACCTATGACTCAAATCAGCAGTTATATATGGCTACGCGCCTGGCGATTGATGAAAGTATGGGACTGCTGCCGAAACACCAGGAAGACAGCGTGGCGGAAGATGTTTTTCTGAATGAAAGCGGGGACATGTTGATTCATTCCGACGCGTTTTTCAGTGCGGCAGATGTACGCGACACTTATGCATTCATCGGCAAGGAAAAAGAGGAGTAGACTTATGACATGCCGAAGAGAAAGAAAATCCGATACTCAAAACAACTATGTTGTTTTGACATTGAGACAACGCACGAAGTAATAGACGGAGCGGATTGTCTGTATACGTGGCACTGGCAAGCAATCCGCGACACGGAATATCTTACGTTTACAAGCTGGGCGGATTTCCTGGATAAAGTTGTAACATGGAACGATGCTGATAGAACGATTGTCTTTGTCCACAATCTTTCTTATGAAACAGAATCCATCATCCGAAACCTGGGCGACCATGTGATATCAGAGGTTTTTGCGACTGATACACATAAAATGTTAAAGTTTGTTCTGGATGATGTGATTGAGTTTCGTTGCAGCTATTTCCTCACAAACAAGTCCCTGGCAAGCTGCGCGGAAGATTGCGGATTACAAAAACTTGAAATGGACTATCAGACGATCCGCCGACCTGGGGAACCGGTCAGTGATTCCGACGAACTGTATTGTGCGTGGGATGTACTTATTATGTGGCATAAGATCCGGCAGCTGGAAGCCGCCGAAGGTATGGCGTTTTGGGAGTTTCCACTTACAAATACCGGCTTTCTCCGAAACGAAGCACGAAAGGCTATGCGGCATGATAAGCGCAACCGAAAACTGTTTACATCGTCGCGCATGGACTATAAAAAATTCATGTGCTGCAAAGATGCTTTCATGGGCGGCTATACGCACGCCAATTACATATACATGGGAGAAGTCATGCACGGCGTTGATAGCTTCGACTATGGCAGTGCGTACCCCTTCGCCATGTTGGCGCATAAATACCCAATGGGCGGGCTTTTTCGTGTGGATAGTCCGACAAAAGACGACTTACTGTTTATGATGGATAAAAGCGACGTTTTATTCATCTGCCGTATACGTCTTATTGGTGTGAAATCCAAAATGTTAAATACTTATTTGTCATTTTCAAAGTGCAAGACAACAGAAGACGTAGAACTTGACAACGGTCGGATATATAGCTGCAGCATGCTTGAAACCGCTTGTACTTCACTTGACTTGAAAATAATTTTTGAAGCCTACGACGTCAAAGAGATTGCGGTTCTCGAATTGTACTGGTCGCGCGCGGATTATCTGCCGCCTGAATATCTGCGGTTGATGCTGCGATACTACAAGGACAAACAGGAACTGAAAAACGTCGCCGGGCGCGAGATCGACTATATGAAGGCAAAAAATCGTGTCAACAGTTTTTACGGAATGGCGGTCACGAATCCAATACACGACATTATAGAACTACATTTTGACACCGCAACCTGGGAAAAGAAGTACCAGGACTACAGCAACGAAACACTTATAAACGGGCTGCTGGATGAATTTTATAAGTCTTGGAATAGCTTTCTTCCGTACCAGTGGGGCGTTTTCGTCCCCGCCTGGACGCGCTATCATTTATGGATGGACTTTATCAGGTACAACGACAGGCGGACGCTATACTGTGATACGGACAGCGCGAAAGTAATTGACGTTGCGGAGTGTCTGTCGTATATCGAAAAGTATAACAAATGGGTAGAAGAGATAAAGACAAAACGCCTTGCAGACCTGGGAATCACTGAAACGTTTCCGGATTTGGGCGTCTTCGACTGGGAGACGAAAAAGAAAGGAGCGTGGGCGGGATTTAAGACACTCGGTGCAAAAAAGTATTTGGTTCAGTATCAGGACGGCTCTTTTGCTTCGACTGTTGCGGGTATGAGCAAAAGCGCTGTGAAGTATATCCAGGGATTTGACGATTTCACGCCGGGAACGATATTTGACGCGGATATTTCCGGGCGTACCGTCTCCAGATGTATAGACAATCCCCTTGGCGTATACGACGACGGTGGCGGGTGCTGGATTGAGAATACAACATATCAGTTGACGATATCTCCGGATTATGCGCTGCACGCAAATTATCCGGACCGGTTCCCGTTTTCGGATTTGGTTATATCGGCAACTGGGCGGAGACATACCGGGGTGTTTACCGTGGAAGAAAAGATAAACAGAAAGCTATTACGCGATAAAAGGAATATTTACGGGGTGAATTTATGATTAAAATATCGGTTTACGATGATGAAGATTGCCTTATTACAACTATACAAAACGTCAATACAATGTCTTTGAACCCGATGTTACATATTTTTTACATAACTACATTGACCGGTGATATGAATAATCCTTATTCATTTGTAACGATAGCAATGGAACCTGGTATGTATTGCAAAATTGAGAGGTGAAATTATGATTGATTTAATTTTTATTGACAGCAAAAACCACAGAAAGTTTTCCTACGAACGTGTTTTGAAACTTGACTATGCAGAGCGCGGAAATACGCTTTTTGTGACAGGGCAGAACACTTACAACGGAGATATCTATAAAAGCGCTGTGCTGCTGGATACTATCAACTATATCCAGATTGAACCCGCTACGCCGATGGAGGGATAAAGCTATGGCCTATTTAAAACCTTTGGAGATCCGAACGGCGGACGGGTTGAAGATGGAAGTTGTCAACTATCCGGAGTTAATCAAGTTGGACGCAGACGTTTATCTGATATTCGGTATGCGTAGTTTTGGGAAGTCATACGGGATATTGGAACACTGCCTGATAGATTGGATTGAAAACAAGCGCGCATTTGTGATGATGCGCACAATTGACGACGATATCACGCAGACGAAAGCCAGGAAATACATTGCAGCGCTGAAAAATCGATTTTCAGAACTGACCAACTATGAAAAAGAATTGACTGTCTATACATCTGATTTTATCGCCCGGAGTTTTGGAAAGGGAACGGAGATTATCAGAGAAAAAGTCGGTTCCGTGATGAGCCTTTCCGGGTGGCTCAAATATAAGGGTAACAACTACGACGACGTAGGGACTATTATATTTGAGGAGTTTTTGGAGCGGCGCGCGAAATTGTCAAATGACGCTTTTTTGGAAGGGTATCTCAATAACCTGTCTACGGTTATTCGATTGAGGCAGGATGTCAAAGTTTTCTGTCTGGCAAATACCGTAAAAAAGAAAAGCCCGATTTTTGACTACTATCATATTGATCTTAACAAAATCAAAAAAGGGGAACCGGCGCTATTCTCCGAAAGTAACGGACTGCGTGTATGTGTATATTGGACTCCGGACGTTGATTTGGAAGAGCAGAGCGTAAAGCACTATACCGTTTCGGACACCAGGCAAGCAAAAATGATAACAGGCGGCAGCTGGGAAGAAGGCAGTTATCCGGAAGAATGGGAAGGCTTCGCGTGTACTGAATGTATGAGATTTAAACGGTTCCGGGCATCATTCAAATTTTACTTGCACGATTTAGGTATATATATTTGGTTCCCATATAAGGGTAATACGCCGGTGCTTGTTACAAAGCTATCATTTATGACCGCGAAGGTATCTTGTACGGCGCTACACTTCGCGACGTTTTACGGGCAATATCTCAAAGTGTTTCGGGCTATGGTCCTGACCGGGCAGATTGTCCAGGACGGGAAAAGCGCGGAGGGGATCGACTATCTAATGACGGATTTTAAATAGTCGCTTGCCAGGCGTCACAGATTGACACAGGAACGCGTTTATTTGCTTATGTGAGTATTTTATCACTGAATAGCCAAAATCGAATATAAAGGAAAATAGAGCGGTTCTTGGGAGCCGCTCTTTTTGTATACGTGAGTAATATTCTATCTCACTATGTTTATAGTCGTTCATTATTCCCCACCAAATCGTCTGACAATTCACTCCCCATAAACGAACCCTTATTGTTCGAATTGTTCACACAACTTTATACAGTTTGAAACCTTAAACGATCATTTCAAAGCAATTTTTCGATATACACATCTGTAAAGTGTCTGACAATTTCGTTCATTTTTTCTGATTTGGGTTCAAATGGTGACAATTAGCCACTGAGGGTGGGGAGTGCTAAGGGATTTTTGGGGATAAGTTGGGGATAAGTGGACGTCGGGAGTAAGTGACTAAAGGTGTAGTCATGTGAGCCGTGCGTCAATGGTCGATTTTCGGGTTAATTGTTCAGACAATTTGGCTCATTGTCCATACATCTTGGGCGACGAATTGTGTACGCAATTTAAAAAATTTTGGTGAATTGTATGCGCGTAGTGGTGTAACTTT
>Ga0247611_10006707_pt1 | contig 14677 bp, 18 predicted proteins | sample 177DNAGHGhighgp2_FD_192422 | JGI IMG/M metagenome (GOLD analysis project Ga0247611, IMG submission 192422) | Sheep rumen microbial communities from Palmerston North, Manawatu-Wanganui, New Zealand - 1770 DNA GHGhigh gp2 | ecosystem: Host-associated > Mammals > Digestive system > Stomach > Rumen...
CAAATAGAAGGAGATACGTTGAAGATCCGGCGTTCAGAAATGCTATTCGAGCTAGAATCACTGCAACATCAGTGCTAAAGAAACTAGACTTGAAGAGACCGGACTTTCTGATACTTCACTGCTTTGGGCCTATTGGAAAGTCCTTCATGTATCTTCATCGTGATGAGCATTGCGCTATTCGACGCTGGGTTAGAGGTAGAAATAAGGTATACTTCGACGTTATCCTAGAGCACCCTGAGCTCATATCGTCAGCTTACGTGATCGATGACGGAAAGCTAGCTATGATTCTGAGAGGAACCAAGAAGGTTGACTTTGAAGTGAAGTGGCCTTTCAACACGAAAAAGGTAAGTCGAACTTGCAAGACTGTGCTCAAGCATTGCAAGAACAGCTCGTTAAATGCAAATAAATCTGCCTTAGAGGCCGTAAAATCCCTGACCCCTAGTAACTATACCGGTGAATAGAAAAGGAGCTTAAAATGACAAGAACCGAAGTGATACAGAGAATGATTGATTTTAGAGGTTTCAAGACATACATTGAGATCGGATCATATCGTAATGAAAACGTAAAGAATCTGAAGATTGACCGCAAAATCACTGTAGATCCAGATCCTGATGCCTATGCGAACTATCAAATGACTTCAGATCAGTACTTCGATGAGAACGACGAGAAGTTCGACATCATCTTCATCGACGGACTTCATGAGCACAGTCAAGTTTGGAGGGACATCAGAAACTCTCTAGAGCATCTCAATCCAAATGGAGTCATTGTCATGCACGACTGTATGCCGAAGTCCGAGAAGATGCAAGTATGGGACAACAAGAGCCATCAGAGTGAAGAGTGGACTGGAGATACTTGGAAAGCCTATTACAAAGCTTATGGGGAGCTGTCATACAAGGTATATGTCGTAGACACTGACTACGGATGCGGAGTAATAGACACTAGTGAAAAGTACAAAGAAGACATAAACTGGAAAGTCGATATGGAAAAGCTCAAGTATGAGGACTACTTGGATCTAATCAATAGAAACGCATACGGAGTAATTCCAGTATCTGAATATGTGAGGAGGACAAGATAATGAAGATCGCATGCATGACTACTTGCAAAGAGAGAGTTGACAAGTACTTCGACAAAGTGCAAGATGCTATTGACTCTATCGCTAAGCAAGTTGATCGAGTCTATCTGACTATCAGTGAGCAAGAGTTCGGAACTCAGCTTCCAGCATTCAAGAACTGTCTCATGTTCAGAATGGTCAAGGATCTGAGATCCTTCAAGAAGTATATGCCTCTCAAGAGATTCTACCACGGAGATGACATCATCTTCTTCTGTGATGATGACTGGAGGTATCATGACGACTACGCAGAGCACATGTTGAATATGCTTGGCGACAATGATATAGCTTCTCTGGGAAAAGGCGGAGCAATAGGAGCATTCACTGTCATGAAGGGAAGCGCTATGGAGCTAGACTTCTTCAGGTACATGTCTGATGAAGTCATAAACACCAGAATTGACGATGTTTACCTTACGAAGTATATGCGCTGGAAGAATAGAAAGTGTGTATTCTGCGATGGATTCACAGACGATCTAGTAAGGACTATGGCAGATCCACTAATTTCTGAGTCAGCAAATAATCCAAATAATGAGATCTATCCAAAGACCTTCAAGATAGCAACTCAATTCAAGTTTAAGGAGGAAGCATGATAAATCAAAAGATAGAAGGATTTGAAGAAGCAGTTAATCATATCAAGTACGCGATAAGATATGGTCTTCACTGCAACGATCTATCATTCGGAGAGATAGAGGACGAGATATGCTTTGCCTTAGATCTCATAGCTAGTAAAAACAATCTACCAGAAATAGACTGGGAGGAAGAATGATGAACAAGGATATGTTGACACCGGTAAAGAAGGAAATTTATACCTCTACAATAGTAGATGAAAGATCTACTATCTATCTAGACCACAATGGCGAAGTTATTGAGATAGAGAGACACGATCCAGTAGTGCGTGAACCTCTGACAAAGGAAGAGGTAGCTCAAGCTATACTACCCGATGTATCTACTAAGCCGTTGACTCCGGAAGAAGTCGAGAGAATTCTGAACGGCGAGAACAAGTAGATCTAATACCATAAAGAAAAGGAGAGGAAGTTCCTCTCCTTTTTGGTCTCTCAAAGAAATGAGAGCGGTGCAAGTTATTTGTTCCAGTCACTCAGACCATAGTATTCATACCATTTCTGAGTTCCTTTCTCTCTGTCTCCTTTGTCTTTGAATAGTTTAACATCAGGAGCATATACGTTAATCAGTGAGCCGACCCCTCTTCTACCGAATTGAGCTCTTCCAAGTGTATTCGTTAGATACTCTTTAGCTCCTTCCGGTATCATATCACCTAGCCAATTAGCGAAAGATTCTTTAGATGAGAATCCGGCTAATTGAAGTTCTTCTAGGGTAGGAGTCTCACCTTTTGCAACTTTAGTAACAAGTTCTTTCTTAAACTTCTCAGGGTCGCCACTGGCTTTAGCTTCTATCAGCTTGTTAGTCAATTTAGCCTTATCAGTCTGAGAACCTCTTTGGAACCTTTCTCCCTTAGCTGCAAGTGCTATGTCCTTATCAGGGATAACTTTATTCATATCAGCTTTAGTAAGCGACTTAACTTCTTGATCTACTCCATTTACTCTCTTCTTGAATACACCATTTTCTCTCCAGATCCAACCTTCAGACTTTTTCTTAGCTACTTCTCTTGTCTTAGAGGCAGCATCGTTTATTGACTTCTGTAAAGGTTCAGACATTCCACCGAATGCTCTCTCAATCCAGTTACCACCTCTTGACATAGCCATAGGAGTTCCAACATTGACTAGAGTTCCTTCGAGAAGTCCGACAGCCGCCGGACCTATATCCTTGTCGTTTATTGCTACATTTCCAAGTTCAGTAGCCATAGGACCAGCAACATTCGAATATATCTTTCCGAGCATAGGAGCTTTTCTAGAGATCATTCCAGTACCAGATCCAGTCATAAGTATATTTGCAGCAGCATCAGCAGCTAAAGGAGCCGCTAAATCTAACTTGTCATTGATCTCACCATAGTTCTGTCTAGCATATTCTTTAGTGACTGGAAGCATGAAGTCTACTATAGGTTCGGAGTTCCAGATCTCATCTAGAGCTTTATCTTGCTGATACTTCTGAACATCTTTTAGATAAGAGTTGAATGTCTTGCCATTCTCACTATCTAAGAACTCTTGCCAAGTCATAGTATTCGGATTGTATAGATGCATGTTGTATGCAATCTTTTGTAGATTCACATCATCAGTAACATCATACATCTTTGAGTTGATGTACTTCCTCAGCTTTTCAGCATCAGCTTCAGTAGCTCTCAGCTTCTCTCCGGTCTCTTTCTCGTACTGATCTTTCCAGTTGAACTTGAATCCGTATGAGGAAGGAACATTATCTGGAACTTCTTTGACCTGGTGAACATAAGGATCTTGTCCTTTCTGCCTCATGAGATTAGATGCAGCTCTGTTCTGATTGATTATTCCTTGAGCTTTATTCCAGTCACCTGAAGATATTGCCTCTCTTTGATCAAAGCCTTTCTTGTTTAGAATATAAGTTGCCCATTCAAGTTGATCTTTAGAAGGAGCCTGAGCTTCAGATCTCTCATATTCGTTAATAGCATCTAGCTGTTCCTGATCCAATTCTTTTGGATCATATTGCTTAAGAAACTCGTAATCTGATTTAGAAAGCTTAGTGGCCATTATTTACCTCCATTCTTTCTCTTAGCATCAAATTCTCTCTTTATTTGCTTCTTTACAAGTTCTCCAGCATTATCATAATCAACGTTCTTAGACTTAGCAAATGCTCTTAGATCCTTGCTATACTTTTCGCTAGCTTCTCTTTTCTTAGCCTCTTCTAGTGCCTTGTTCAAATTAACTCTATGAGGATTTGTCAATCCTGGAGTCTTCAAGAACTCATCTATTTCTGTGCTTGAGTGCTTTTTGTTCAAGAAGTCTGTAACCTGAGAGTCTAGGTTCTCAGCTGTAGTACCTGCTTCAAAGTCTCCAGCAGACTCACCTTTCTTAGAGTCCTTTATTCTAGATCTTAGATTGTTCAACTGAGTTAGATCGTAACCCTTATTGAGTCCTTCTATTTCAAGCTGATCCAGTTGAAGCAGCATATCCTGATAAGCAGCCTCGGAATCCTTTACATCTCTTCTACTTAGTACTGCGAGCTTATTCTTCCAAGCTTGTTCATCCCCAGCTTTTAGAGCAGCATTTGCGTTCTGAGTAGCCTGACGATTCTTCTCGGCTTCAGCAGCTTGCTGATCCATCTGTGTCTTCCATCTCCAGATCATTGAAGGATCCGAAGCGTTGATCTTTCTAGACTCGATAGAGGCTATCTCTCTCATCTTCTGATCTTCATTTCCGCCAGGCTGTTCCATCAGATTAGCCTGTTCTCTGCTCAGCTCATAGTCATGAATCTTAGAACCAAGATTTAGAAGATTGCTTAGTCCCTGAACATTGCTCTGATTCATATAGTTCAACTGAGCTACAGAATCTTTTGGAGCATATATGCTCGATACTGTAGGTGCTTGAGGAAAGTTTATAAGTGCCATTTTCTATAACCTCTCATTTGATTTATCAGAACCCGAATAGTCTCATGATTCTGCTGACTGCTGATGGAGCTGATGCTGCCTGATAGCCAGTCTTGAACTCAGGTGTCTTTCTGGCAGCAGTCTTCATCATCGATGTTGATTTGCCATTCTTGATTCTGTTCATCTCTTGACCGAGAGAACCAGCGCTCAGGAATCTTCTGAACTGCTCTGGAGTAGCGGAGTATGTATACCAAGTACCACCCATCTTTAGCATAGCTAAGTTGTGCTCTTTGTCATAAGCCATGTCTTGAATTACTGAAGATCTTGCTCCAAGATTCTTTCTAGTAGTAGAGTCTTTGTCAGAGTAGCGAGGATCTCTCTGCTCAACTGTCTGACCAAGCTCTTTCCAGTTAGGAATTCGATCACGGTCAGGATAGAAAGTGTTCAACAGCTGATTATGCTGATCTTGTGTCTGAGCAATCAGATAGTCTCTGTCAGCTGGAGACATAGACCACATAGCTGGGCTGCTAGTCTGGCTTACAGGAATTCGAAGGTCACTGAATGTTCCCATCGTATCATTCACGGGTGCTTCATCTGATGCTTTGTTGAAGATCTTAGTCCATATTGACATAGTTTATCTCCAAAGGTTAGAGTACACAGAAGTGATTGTAGGAACTTGATTCTGTGGAAGCTGGACATTTGCCTGATTCATTGGCTGCTGTCCCTGAAACATTCCACTGTTCTTCATTTCGTTCCTAGCTTGTATAGCTTTCATTGCAGCTAAAATCCAAGGTGCCATAATATTTCTCCTTTTATCCCAAAGTTCTCTGTAGCAGAGTTCTTCTAGTATTCTCGTTAGCAGCCTGAGCCTGACCAATGTTAGCAGCGTTCTGTGCGTTAGCCATATTCATGTTAGCCAGATTGTTCATGTAGCTACCATAGGCGTTCATGATATTGTCCTGAGCACCCTGAGCAAGACCGAGAAGATCTTTGTTTCTGTTGTACAGGTTCTGATATCCTTGCTGACCGAGTTGAGCGTTCATGTTGAACTCGTTAGCCGCTTGTCCTCTCTCCTGCATATATCTCTGATATGCCTTTTCCCATTCCTCAGAAGCTAGAGCCTGCTGCTTAGCAGCCATAGCGTCCTGATAGTCAGAGCTGAACATATCAGAAGACTCACGAAGAGCATTCATAGCCTGAGCGATTCTCTGATTAGCGAACTTAGAATAGTAGTCATCTACGTTCTTGTCAAAAGAGAACTGACCAGGTTGATATACTTCTTGACCTTCAAATGAAGCAAGATAGTCATTGAGCTTCCCAGCTAGATCTCCATAGGTTCCTTCTACTTTGTCGTAGTAGTCACCATATAGACTCTTGTTCTCTTTGACTGCATTGTCCATAGCTTCTTTTGTTTTGGCTAAGGCATCATTTGCAGTATTGATTCTTCGATCTTGCTGGAAACCAAAGACGTCTGCCGGGTCGATTAGTTCCATGAAGTTCATTGTTTTTACCTCGCGTTAAAATTGTATGATCATCACTACCATTGAGTCACTTGTTCCTAAGTCAATGGCTGTCTGTTGTAAGTTGATAATTCCTCCACCAATTGTGGATCTCTTGAATGTTATGTATGGAGTGATCTCACTTCTCTTGTCGATGAACTTCTTTGGAAGAGTTATGCTATTGCTGCTTCTTCCAGACTCGACAAGCTTCTTGAAGATTCTGAGTCTTCCATTCTCTAGAACTTTCCATCCGTCAGCCTCTGAGATCTCGTATGTTCCAGAGAGTCCCTGACGGATTTCATCTAGTGTAGAAGTTAAGTTCAGCTCCATTATATCCTCTTATACTGGTGTATTCAATTCTTCAAATCTGATCGTAGAGTCACTTATGACGAAGTCCGTAGGCTCTGAGTAAGATAGTCTCACGACACATTGTCTAGTCATTCCTAAGTTGAGCCATCTGAGTCTAGCGTCATACTGACCTCTCCTACCACAGCTTGACTCGATCACGTTTCCAAATGTGTATCCGCCATCGCTGGACATCTGTAGAAGGGCCATAGCTGGAGGACCGTATGTGCTCATAGCTCCAGTGTTGCATTCGACAGCTAGCTCATATATTACGAAAGGTCGATAGTTAGAAGTGATGACTGGAGTCTGTCTGATTCTAAGAAGAGGAAGTCTCTTCTCGGCATCAAAGTCTTCGTAGAAGTAGTTCTCGTCAAGGACATATAGATTGCCTGACTCAGAGCTTCCAGTGACAATCTTGTTGTTCCACCATGCTGCGAATACTGGCATGTAGTTCTTGACCTTTCCAGTGTAGAAGTTTCTAGACTGTCTGATGTGCCACTGATTAGTAGTCACGTCATAGACATAGCACTGTGGACCGATGGAGAACAGGTAGAAGCTGTGATTGTTCTTTGAGTAGCTCCATCCCTTAACTCCCTTAACATCATTGTTCGAAAGAACTCTGTCTAGCCATAGAGGGCTTATCTTCTGAACAGTCGTATTAGTGATCATTAGAACGCACTTCGCGTTCGCCTTGCCTGTACCTATGCAGAACTGAGAATGATTCACTGTAGCAAGCGAATATGGCGCTTCTAGGCCCTGTTCTTTGTTGATGGTATAGGAAGTTCTCTGCCAGGTCTGATATGACTCAGCATTTCCTTTCTGCCAGAACTCTATTGAGCTAGGTCCGAACATCGTAAGCAGAGGACCGACTGAAGTGAGCGCTATGCACTTATCTGAGGAAGTAGATCCGTTGAAGTACTTCTGTACTCCGTAGTCATCTAAGAAGCAGTATGCGCCGGAATCAACTGATACAGTGTCAACCGTTATTCCATCAGACTTGTACTGAACTTCTCCATTGATTATCTTGAATACGTCTCTACGAGCAGTGTTCAGTGGGAACTTGATAGAGTAGTAAGTGTAAGAAGATCCCTTGTCATTGATGACGATAGAACCATCGACAACAGCTATGTGAGTCGGCTGGACATATTCGTTGTTTCCATCAATTCTCTTCGGAAGAGTGATGTCGACTCTAGTACCTTGCTTAAGATCGTATCCGTGAATGTCAGATCCGTCTACCCATAGAAGTATAGCTCTCTCACCACCAGACTCTGCGAATGAAACTGTGTTTCCGATAGCGTAGTTGCCTATCTCATAGTGGTTCATTGCGCTGTCGACTCTGTAGATGATTCCTTTGTAAGCGACGAACAGACATTGCTCAAAAGCCATGTTGGACAGACCAGTCGATGGAACATATAGACCATCACATGACATGTCGCTACCGAACGTATCGAAGTACTTGACACCAGGACAGGACTGTAGGAAGTAAGTAGCTTCTTTTCCTTCTCCGTTCTGCTCAGTGAAGAAGTTGATCGAAAGAGCAGATCCTTCAATGTTCGGAGCTACAATACTCTCGTTTGTCGCACCTGTCAAAGAATATGTTATCTTCTGAGCCATCTATTGTCTCCTACCATTCAACAGGACCGCCGAGTAGATTATAGTAGTTGTAGTCATATCCTCTACCGTTAGCGAAGCCATAGGTCAGAGGTCTATTTGCGTGATTGATTCTCATGATCAGTCGTCTATCGCTCTCGTATTCTTGCTCGAACATAGGTAGAGCTTCCATCAATTTGTATCTGATGCAGAGCTTGACACATAGACCGTTCTCGATCAGACTCTCATACTTGTGTGAGATATGTAGAGTAGAGTCAATCTCAATGTCCGGAATAGATTTTAGAATTGTTATGCGGAAGTCAGAAGCCTGATAGCTGTTGAACTCTATTACAAAATACTCGACTGTGTAAGGTTCGAAAGATGGATCAAGTACCGGAACTTCGACATCTAGAACTTCAGACTCGGAAGTGTACATAGTAGCTAGAGCTCCCTTCGTATAGGAGTCTAGCGTCATCTTATCGGCTGGTGCTAGTTGAACATATCTGTTACCAATTTTTCTAGCGCATCCGATGACTCTGTCTGGAAGATCGTTGATGAAGTGAGTTGGCCATTTGTCTCTCATGTACTCTTCAAATTCCTGTGAGTACATCATCGTGAGAGTAGTATCGATCATGTCTATGTAGTAGAAGGTGTGCTCACCAGATCTAGTCTTGATGATGTTGCCGACTTCCACCCTGTTATCTGCGATCATTAGCTCGATAGTAGCTTCATTCTCTACTTCGAACCAACCTTTTGGACGAGAAGCGAAAGTTATCTTCTCTGAGCTGAATGAGTCATAAGTCGCCACGTTCTCTAGAAGGTCATTCTCGGTATTCAGCTCGCCAATGACGCACTTTAAGTCATTTAGTGCTGCCATAGCCTGAGTACCAGTTGCTGCTTGACCGTCACCTACAAGAGAGCAGCGTTGAAATGCGTTGTTAATGAGTGTGTTTACTGCAATCATTCACAAACCTCACAAATTTACATTTTTATTTATGAGGAAAAGAAAAAGCTCTTGGCTTTTTAGGGCCAAGAGCTGGAGGTACGTCCCAATTAAGGGATCAAATTATCCGATCTTGATGTAAGAAAGGACAGAGTCTCTCACTTCCGGAAGACCAGCAGCGAAAGGCACCACGATTCTCACTACAGAGCTGAAGTTGTTGATGTCGCCACCTTCGAAGACCTGAACGGTCATGCCTTCGGTAGACTCTTCAGTCATCTTAGAACCAGGAAGTTCGTCGAACTTGTAAGAGTCGAAGCCAACAGCAGCCTCAAGACGAGTCTGAGCAACGGAGTACTTAGCGCCATTTTCCAGAGCGTAAGTCAGGCTCTTAGAACCAGCTTCCGTAGCAGACGGCATCCAAGCGTTAGCGTTGTTGCAAGACTTGCCTTCAACTTCGATGCGTAGCTCAGGAATAGTTCCATCTTCTCCAACGATCACGAAGTAGTCGTTGTCAGTCTGGACGCCAGACTTGTCGACGAGCTTCAGGCCATCGAGCTTGAATACGTCACCAGCCTTAGCAGTACCAGTGATTTCCTTAACCGGCTTGAAACCGATAGTGCCAGTAGCGTCGGTAACAGCCACGAGAGTGATAGAAGCTGTTCTACCAGAGTTAGCGATCACAGTGGGCATGTAAGACTCAGTCACGACAGAGGACTCAGCATAGCGGCCCAGGAACTTGTCACGATAGAGGTCCTTAGCGATGTCCTGCTGGTTGAAAGCGCCGAGAGCCTTCTTAGAAAGCTTAGCACCAACAGTAGGATTGAGGAAGGTAACCTTGTCACCAGCAGCGCCAGCGTTGTCCAGACCAGCAGAAGCTTCGCCGATAGCATCGAGGTCGATGTCGTCGAAGATCACAGCCTGAGCAGCACGCCAGATCGTGGAGTCGATAGCTTCCTTTTCCACCTTACGAGCAACGCTCACGCCACGAGGATTAGCGATCTCTTTCTTGAAGCTCTCGATGTCACCCATCTTGTTCCACTGAGTGAGTTCGCAGTCATTCAGACCAGCCTTGGTCTCGATGACGTATTCGACTTCGTTGACCTTGTCGATCTGAGCAGCGAGACCAGCCTTGCCGTCAGATGCCTTAGCGATACGAGTCTTGCCCGGATCAGGAATGTAGACGGTGTACTGGTTACCATACTTCTTACCTTCCATCTGAGATTCAGGAATGTAGGAGTGAGCCTTCTTCAGGTAGGGGCAGTTGTCATAAACTGCAGTTGCCAACATCTTGACTTTCTTGTTGGTAGAGAATTCTTGTTCGTTATTTTCAGCCATTTTAATGGTTCCTTTGCACTTATCTAAGTGCGGTTGTTATCGACGCATAAAGTCGATTAGTGCCTTGTCGTCGTCCCAGATAGACTTCTTTGCTTCTTTTGATACACCGGGCTTTCCGACAGGCTTTGGTTTCTCGGTTTGTGGAGGAGTAACTGTATTCTTAGGAGTAGCTGCTTCCTTTGCCTTGATTCCAGAGATCACATCTCTCTCGATGTCTCTGATCCTGAACTGAAGGTCGATAGGTGTTCTTGCTCCTTCGAACAGTCTCTTCACTGATTCTTCGTTTGATGCCAGCTCATACATGATAGCAGGTCCGACTGGACTCATCAGAATGTAGTTGGACAGTTCCTGATCAGTGTCTAGCAGATCACCCAAGCCTCTCTCGATAGCGTCTTGCACGACGGACCTGAAGTTCTTCTCTTCGTCTGGAGTAGGATAGAGCTTCTTGATGTTCTGGTCTGCTCGCTCACGATACTCTTTCTCGATCGCTTCCTGAGCAGACCTCGCTTCAAGCGCTTTCTGTTCCTCTTCCATCCGCTTTTGAAGAATTGCGTTGACCTTGTCCTGAACTAGATCGTTGATGAACGAGTCATCGTCTTTGTACTGGTCTCTGGTCTTCGGTGCATACTTCTCGGGATGTTCCAGCTTGTCGAGCCTAGACAGAAGCTCGTCCATCTCTTTCTTGTGCTTGCTCTTCTCTTTGTTGAGCTGCTTATAGAATGAGTATTGAGCCTTTTCTAGATCACTCTTGCCAGCTAAAATCTGTGCTTTAGTCTGTGCTGGTTTAGCCTCCACTGCCGTTGATGTGGCTGAATTCTGTTCTTGAGACGGCTCTTCTGTTCCCTTGTCAGCGTTAGAAACTTCTGTAGTAGTCTCAACGGCACCAGCGGTTGTCTCTTCAGTTGCTGAATCTGTTGAAACTCCCTGGTTAATTTCTTCTGGATTTGTGTCCATGTTAGTACCTCTTCTATCAGACGGGATAGTTCCGATATTCTATTTATATGAACACATATTAAAATGTTCATATTTTCACATGATCAATCTTTCATGAACTGAGCTTGATAGCGAGTTCTAGACTCAAAAGCCTCAGTCGGTATAATGGTCCTTAAATACGTTATAGCGAGCGCATCGGCTACGTCCGGGGATCTACCAAGGTTAGCCTTTATTTCGTCCTTAGCGATCAATTGTAGGCGCCCAGACGAGTTGAGAATGTATCGAGTAGCCTGAAGCTCTCTCTTTAGCTCGTCTGTCATGCCTACGAGACCATCATCTTCTAGTCCTTTCTTCATCTCGAAGTATGCCTCAGCTCTCTTGTTAGCGTAAACCTTGTTGTCTGGAGCAGATCCGAAAGATACCAGATCGACTGGTAGTCCCATCTCGCTCAACCTGTCAGCCAGGTCGAGTCCGTATGCTGCATCTATGCAGATATGAGAAAGCTCTCCACGACCTCTGGATTGAATGATTCCACGAACGATGGATGCCAACTGAGCTGAAGTAGCCATCTTCTTCTCAATGATCTCATATATCTCTCTAGGTCCTCTGACGACTATCACGTTCATGTCGTTTCCGAGACCGGAGCAGTCAATTCCTATACAGTAACCGTTGATCTCATTTCCTATGCTTATGTTTGGCTCTATGTTCAGAATCGAGGAGGAGAATATGATGCCGTCTGTGCTGTCATCTACTTCTTCACCATAGAACTCTCTTCTCCATGCATTCTCGTCTATGCATGTCTTCTTCATGATGGCGATCTGCTCTTCTGAGATGAGCTTGTTGTCAGAGGTCTTCGCGTTGACGATAGGTATCTTGTTCTCTATGACATACCTAGTGAGCCAGTTGTCAGAACGAGGAGTTGAGAGCATTCTGATCATCGGATGAATGCCCTCACCTCTCATACAGAACGCGAGAATCGTGAATATGTCCGGAGGTGCTAGAGCAGCCTCATCCAAGATGGCTAGAGAGATGTTCGTGTAACCTCTTATGTTCTCTATAGCCTCATAGGACTCTAGATAGATTATTCCAGATCCGTAAGTGAACTTGTTGGAGCTCTTGTTGTAAATGAACTTTCCAGGAATGATCTTGTTCAGCTTGTCCAGTATCTCTGGACATAGAACTTCACGGACTGCTTTAGCCGTCTGTCCTAAGCAGATCACTCTCTCCCCTCTGAGAAAGTGCGTGACGGATAGAATAGATGAAGTGAAAGACTTTCCGCTACCTCTACCACATCGAGCATACAGAATCGGCTCAGTAGAAGCCAATATGATCTTCTGATGTCGGAATAGTCTAAACCTTATGTTCATCTTCATCACTCCAGTCTTCAATGATCACGTTGACTGTAGTGTCGTTCTTTACGTCTGCTTCTATAGCTTGCTCGACCTTTTCTGTCCACTCAGACTTGTATCTTCTCTTGAGCATCTCTAGGTGATGGTTTCTGCCGTTGATGTAGAACATAGAAGTCAGCTTGTCCTCGATCTTGTTCTTCATCATCACTAGCCAGTCGCACATTCCATCGAGAAGAACTCTAGTCTCTTCAGATATGTTGTCTACCTGAGACTCGATGAATGAGTGCTCGGACCATAGCTTTCCAGAAGTTGATCTCTTGTATGACTTAGTAGATCTTCTATTGGCTCTCTTCTTCTCGTTGTACTTGATTGAAGCTGGAAGATAGTCCTGAATGTCGTTCATGAATCGAGCCACTGTCATGTAGCTGGGTCGTTCTTGAGTGTGTCCAGATCCACCGAATCCGTTACAGTTCAATATCCTCCAGGTGATACCGACAATGTTCACTTCTTCCTCTATGTCTCCTTCCATGTCGAACGAAGCAGCCAATGGAGAGAAGCTCTGAAGCATTCCCATCTCTGGATCTTTGATGTTATCCAGAATGAACTTCATCTGCTTTCTTCTCTTCAAGCAGAGAGACTTTATGTTACCACCTTGGATTCTGTTCGTCATGCAAGCGACTCCTTCAGCTTGTGTAGATCTTCACTCACAGCTCTAAGTTCGGATATCATAGTGTCCATTCTGCTGATGACTTCATTGAAGACGTCCATGCTCTTCTCCTTCATCACATCATCAACATCAACAACCGGTCTATCATTCGTAACGTCTCTAACTTTCTTTGCCATGTCTATACCCTCACAGTATTTTCTTTGAATATGTTCTCGTATCTCCATAGCTGATTCTCTAGCCAGCCACAGCTGTTCATGTATTCATACTGCTTTGTGAGAACCTTGTTCCAGTTCTCTTTCTTGCACAGGTTCCAGAACATATCGTTTATGTTCTTCGAAGTCATAGTCTTCTCGATCTTGCACATCTCATCAAGCATCGAGTATGGACTGTTGTCAAAGTCTGATCCTATGCATACAGTTCCAGCAGCGCACGCCTCAAGATACTTCAGATTTGATTTGCACTTGTTGAATACGTTCTCGCGAAGAGGTGCTAGATAGAAGTCAGAGTTGATAGACTTCAACAGTCTCGGGAACTGAAGAACTGTCACATAAGGAAGAACCTGAATCTTAGAAGATAAGTCACTCAAGAACCAAGGAAGCTTTCCAATGATGATGAGCTCGATCTTGTCAATGTTGTCATGAATGAACTGAATGATCTCTCTGCTGAAGTCTCCTGGATTCTTATCGTCATAGTGAGTGATTCCAGCAGCGTAGACTACACGTGGCTTCTCTAGATCATGTTCAAGCAGAGGCTTTCTCTCAGAGTGATATATGCATCTCGGAAGCATGTTTGGAACAACTTCAACCTTGTCATAGTTGTAGTTGTCTATGATAGCCTGCTTCAAGAACTCTGTAGATACGACTACCTTGTCTGTGAACTCGAGTCCATACTTCAGTGACTCGGTCGTAGAGTTCAGATCAATTCTTGTTCTGCATATATTGTAAGACGGAAGCTCCTCTCCATAGAGCTTGAACAGCATATCGTCGAAGTCAATTACGAGCTTTCCTGGTAGATCTTTAGTCAGATCGAACAGTCTCTTCTCGGCGCATCTCTGAACATAGAAGTGAGAAGAGTTGATACTAAGATATACTTTTCTGGTCTGTAGAATATCCTTGTTTCCAGCTGATATGAGCTGCTGAGCTGGCCACATCATACGAATTTGGCCGCACATACTATTGTCTGCGGCTACGAATTGAACATCTTTCACTTTTGTACCTCTTCTGGAGAAGGCCAGATTCCTTTGATAACTTATTTATCTGGATCTTTGAATATCCAAATCAAATTCACTGCTATGGCTACGAAGATGATTGTCAGTAGTATCAGTTTCATTTCATGTCCGTAAGCTTGTCTAGTCGGTCGATCAGTGTCTCGAACTTCACCGACATCTTGGTTATCTCAGTTGTCAGTATTGATACTTGCTTTGACAGATCCTCACTCTT
>Ga0247611_10006708_pt1 | contig 14674 bp, 25 predicted proteins | sample 177DNAGHGhighgp2_FD_192422 | JGI IMG/M metagenome (GOLD analysis project Ga0247611, IMG submission 192422) | Sheep rumen microbial communities from Palmerston North, Manawatu-Wanganui, New Zealand - 1770 DNA GHGhigh gp2 | ecosystem: Host-associated > Mammals > Digestive system > Stomach > Rumen...
TATTTATGCAAATGCGGGATCGTTAGTACCTATAACAGCGCCAACCATTTTTCCTGCTAATGTACCTGTAACACTAACACTATCGCCTGAACGGGCTACTGTAGCAGTCTGTGATGTTCCGTCATTCATAGAAAGCGTTGCGGTTACGCTTGCATTTTTTCCTACGCAGTAATAAGCATGGCCGTCACCCGCTCCGCTCATCACGGACGATTTTACATTGATAAGTAAATAGTCGTAATCACTACTACCTGCAACAGTCTCATTAATAGGATTTATTCCTGTTGCGGAAGCGGTTACATTAAAATCATGCAAGTCTGCGCCTGCCTTAAGATTCGCTCTAATCATTGATAACACCTCCTATCAGGTAAAGTCCCAAACAACAGCAGTTACAACAAGGTTAGATGCGAGTGCATCAAATCCGAGAGTAACAGATCCGACAGCCTGTGAGATAGAAGTAAAAGGTGTTCCGTCTGCTGTGTAAATGTCGATCAGGGAAGTGGCAACGATCGAGGCATCTGTCAGGACCAGGGAGGTCTGACCTGCGGTCAGAGTACCACTCACCAGGGTCGGTTTCTTTGCATATGATCCTGTCGGGCCTGAGGGGATCATTGAAACCACTTCATCAATGGCATCCTGTACATTGTCAGCAGTCAGACTTGAAACTGTACCATCAAATGATACATTCTCAGCGAGGAGCTCAGTACCGCCTCCGATCATAGCGTAAATCTCATTGATAGCACCTATGATTGTCTTGTCCTCGGTTGTCGGCTCACCATTACCTATCAGGGAGTTGATCGTGTTGATCGAGCCCGTGTTACCATTGACAGTAGTCGTGAGACTCGTGATGTTTGATGTGATGGTTGCCAGGGATGCATTTATGGTTGCGATATCTGCGACCGCGGTCCCTGCGGTTGTCTGTGCTCCGTCAGCAGTCGACTGTGCATCATGGATGGCTGTGTCGATTGCCTGCATCGCTCCATTCCAATCTGTCAGCCATGCGGGCTTGTCAGTTGCAAGGAATACAGGGAGCTCATAGTTGGGGGTTGAATTAGTTGCGCTCATGTTCTTATCTCCTTTCATTTACGCAATCAGTAGGTTTTTACCATACCAATCATAGTCATATGCGGTCAGCTCTTTATTATCATATTCTTCAGCAGTAAGTTCTTTATTATCATATTCAAGTGCTGTCAATGATTCCATATGGAAGTGAGCTAACTGCATCACAACTTCTTTTACTTTACTAAACAGTCCTGTAAACGGACTTATCATATAATAATTCTCGTCAGGATATCCCAGGCGGATATATCCGTACTGATCATACTCCATAGCCGTGAGCTCATAGCTGTCATACTCCTGAGCCGTGAGTCCTAACGAGTCATACTGACCTGCTGTCAGGCCGTACACGCGGGCAACATCATAGAGGTCATTAATTGCCTGCTGTAATGATGTAGTTTTACCGCGCACGGGGTTGTATACGGGCACGAGGTTGATCATGGTCGGGAACTCATTGATAAACTGATCGAGGCGATTCTCAACATACTCGCGTATGTATTCATTATTGACCTCGAGAGTCTCATTGAGTCTCACTATCTCCTGATTGATCAGGATCCTGAGAGCTGTGATCTCAGCCTCAACCTGAGCTTTCATCTGATTAAACTGAGCCGTAAAATCAGCGATGGCCTGAGCCACATCCTGACGGAGTTTGATGATCTCCTGGGTGACTTCTGCTTTCATCTCTTGGATCGCTCTGTCGAGCTTTGCGGTCTGCTCAGCAAATGCCTGAGCCTGCTCCTCCGCAAGTCTGTCAAACTCTGCCTGCACTCGAGCCTCAAATGTAGCGATCTCATTCTCAACAGCCTCAAGTCTTGCCATGGCCTCGGCATATTCTTCCTTGTGCTGAGCCATCCAATCATTGAGGATCCTGATATGATCGACTATCTCCTGATATGTCTCGAGGAGCCAATCGAGATTTAACTCGTGAAAATCCGTATACGGGTATTTTGAATTAAACAAATTAATCATGACCCATATCTCCTATTCATATACAGGAATTACAAATTCCTGCAAAAATAATTGAGTGACGCGCTCGTATAGATTCCAATATCCCATATCGAGCTCCTGTGTGAGCATCTGCTGACTTGTTGTCACTCCTATATTACCATGTATGCGCCCATTATGCTCCGATAAGTTATCAATCGTCGTGTTCGTGCGGTCTGTGCTGTCGGTGTCAGATACAACGTGAGAAGATACCTTGTCATATGGCTGATATGTTGAATTATCAAATGCGCTCTTTGTGCGCTCTGTTGTATCGTCTGTTGTATTGTCAAGCGTTCCAACACTCTGAGAGGTTCCCTCTCCGTCGAGATCATCGGTCCAATGCTCCATGCGGTCATAATTCTCAAGAGGGGCATAATCAATTGATAATGCATTGACCCATCTGTCAAAAGTCTCTCTGTACTTGTTCGACCATATCGCGATGGCATCATGGATAAATACAGGACTGCCTGCCTGGACTTCAAACTCACCGCCCTCGAGCAGGATGTTGCTCGTGAGCGTGTCTTTGTCGATTCCATCAGGCAGGGTGAGGAGCTCAAACAGGTCCCCACCTGCATTATTATAGAATTGATACGCGCCTACAAGGGTGAATTTTGCATTACTCATCGTCTGTCACCCCCTCTGATTCATTAAAATCAGCATAATGGAGCCTGGCTGATAAAACTATCTGAGGATAAAGTTTTTTAACCTCATCTATGGATGATGTCAGAGTATTATACCATGTGAGGGACCTGGCTGATCCGTCATAAGTTCTCATCGTAGCCTCATCTGAGACGAGTCTCTCTTTTTTCTGATACGGAAGGCAGGGGATCCCGATCTCCGCATCAAAATTATCAAGTATAGTCCTAAAATCAGCGAGCTGATCTGTCGTCAGATATGCACTCTTAGGGTCTCTTAATAACTCAAGGAGCTGAAATGGCGTGTCCTTAGTGTTCGGATCGTTCATGAGTTTTTCATCAAATATTACAGCAGGCTCACCTCTATTCACAAGATCGATGATCTTTTTGAGTGCTGAGGATGCTGTTTTATTTTTGGCCCCTAATATATAGGGAGTTTTGCAATTGATGAGACTCATGTTGATCGCGTTGTCAAGGCATGAGAACCGCTCGGCATAATACTCAATAACGTCCCATATACCGATATAATCGGGAGTGAGTTTTAACAGCTCACACGTCTCTCCGATCTTCAATGTCGCATTGTACTTCGGATTGCTTATCAAAGCATCAACAGGCTGATAAAAGAAATTAAACCCGCTCAGAGTGCAGGGCTGAAAAACGAGCCCGAACTCTTTATGATCAAATATCGCAACATATCCATATTTAAAAAGGCAATAATGGAAAAAGTCCTTAATATTGCCCTGCCATGTGTCAGGGAGATCGAACTCGATCACACTCACAGCACGCTGAAAGAGTGCCCTAACCCAATAGCCGAAAGTCCTATTGTTATATGCTTTTACGGGGGACGGGTTGTATGTTCCCGCCCCCACGTTGATATTATGATAATTGATCGGGATATAATTACTCATATCATACCTCAAGTCCCAGGCTCAGGAGTGGGAGCAGGATCTGCCATATAGTAAAGGATCTTGTTCTCGGTCTGATCTACGATCGCATTTTTCGCGAACGTCCACCACATATTCCTGTAACCTTTTCTTGCCTCGGGAACTGTGACAGCAGATCTCTCGAGCTGATAATCTACCATCACGGCATCGACATCATAGAGAACGCCTACAACATAATCAAGGCTGACTGTATCGCCTGCGATCTGTCCCGATGCGGGAGTTGATACGTTAGGGATAGCAGGAGTGACCTTGATAGCAGAGGGATCGTTCTCATTCTGCCAATACATAACACCCTCATAGTTCTCCATCTTCAGATACTGAGCATTGAACAGCTCAGGGAAAACATATGCCTGAGTTTTAACCAGGAGCGGATTGTAAAGCATGAGCCTCTGTCTGTCCTTGGGTGTATGTCTCAGGAGTACATAGGACTGATCCCCGATAGTCTTTGCGGGACTCCAATGAGCCTTGACTGATCTGTTTGTCAGCATGTCGCTGTCGATCTTGATGCGTGCAGTCATGAACATGCAGAACTCCTTGAGATAAGTCGTTCTAAGCTGTTCGCTCGTGTAGTTTGTGCCAAACTCAGTATTGAACGCCTCAGTTAAGTTGACAACAGAACCAGGCGCGGATGCGCTCATGTCATAAGCTCCTGCCATAAAGCTGAGGAGGGCCATTCTGTTAAATGCCTCTTTCTGTGACTCGATATCATTGCCCTTTTCGGTCATGATACCACCGACGAACTCAGCAAACTCGGCCTCTGATCTGAAAGCCTGCTGTAACTGATAATCATAGATGGTTGTTGAGTCCTGCCATACAGATGAGCCTGCGAAATTCATCTCAAGCGGGACGGGCTGATTCTGCTCCCACATGGACTTGGTAGACTGTGCGGTCCCGTCGTCGATGTTCTGTCCATTGGTAAATCCGTCAGCGAGGTTGGTGTATAACTGAGTATTCCAATCTCCTGAGGCCTGAGCCTCACGAGAATAGAAAGAGATCTTTCTCATTCTGTGAGTATATTCGCCTGTGTTGATCGAGTTGATGAGGGCCAACTTTGCATTGTACGGCCTAACCGCCATAAAGGTCCGACCGAGCACGAGTGAAAGAGCGTTTAAAACGTTCTCTGTACCTGTTGCGAGTACCTGCTCACCTGCGCTCACAAATGTTGAGCTATCAACAACCTGGATCTGTGCGTCCTGTCCTGTTGCCTCTTTCACGAGGAGATTCATCAGGGCATGACAGTCTCGTGTTGTTAATGATCGTGCCATTGTTTTTCCTCCTACATAAATAATCTCATGGTCTCCGCAAACACATCTGCATCAGATTTATCATCTTTACCCGAGAGATCTGCCGAGAGTACCATCTTTTGAAGTTTGGCAGTTTTTTCCTGTTCTGCCTCATATAGTTTCTTATAATCAAGATCATCTGCACCCTCATCAGAGTCAGGTTGCGCATCAGGCTCAGATTTGTCCTGATCGGGAGGAGTCTGCTTATCCTCCTGATCTTTCTGCTCATCCTCTCCGTCTGATCCTTTATCCTCAGATAATGCCATCAGATCCTTGATGTCCTGTGGTGTGTATCCCTGTTTTGCCAGGGATAAAATGTCGCTAAATTTCATATATCCGACCTCCTTTTAATTGTATAGGCGGGACTGTGCAAACTCCAATGCCTTTCATATAATGGCGGGGCTTAATGGTGTATCAAGCCACCTCAAACGCGAGCCCCGCGTCGATACTATGAGGTTATGCCCCGCCTTGATATAAGTTTATGAAAAACCTGTCATAAAGTCAAGCGTCCATTATCGGCCATTTTCTTGAGGAGCCATGCGGGGAGATGCTCTCCTGATGGCGGGTATGGCTCAGGGGGATCAGGATCGGGAGGAACAATCCCGCCCATATAATTAGTATATATGTTGCGGGCCGTGCTTTTCCTTGTGTCATAATTGGGCCTCGCAGGGCCCTCATAGCATGCAAGCCATATGAACGTGCACGCATCGACATCGGTGCATGCCTTAAACTCTGACATACTGACACCCGAGCCGTGTCCCCATGTGTTCATGACTTCCTGCGCATATCTCCATAGGGTCGAGTATTGTATCTTATCCCAATAACTACGCCAACACGATGAGACCCATTTTCCAAGCTCATCACCATCGACCGCCTGTATCTGTCTCGCACCATCCTCAGGAGTCGCTCCTGCTGTGGTTGTACTCGTCGACATATTGGGAGTCGCCCCAGGCAGATCAATATATCCCGATGCGGGAGTAAATTGAGGCAGGCCATAACCGCGACTGAGGCCGACGCTGTCACCCTGCCACCTCCAGGGATTCATGCCTGACTCCGCTTGGAGATTGCCCCCCATGCCCGCAATTGCCTCGCTCGTCCATGAGAGCATCCCGACAATCTCATTCCAATTATCGACCCAATCAGACGAGCCTATACTATATCCTCCTGATGGTTGTGCGTGCCAAGTCATTTATCACCTCTTATTTTTATATAAACATATATCAGGCTGACTTCTACCATTATAAAACCACATAATAACGCGATATCACTCATAATAAAACCCCGATCTCATATAGTTTGATATTATATCCTTTTCCTGAGTCGTCGCAGGGATATCGACATCGGGATTCTCTATCTGTATAAATCCCGATAATGTTGAGATCGTCCTGCGCTCCATCAGAGGACGCCCTAAATGCTCATTGTCAACTGTTACCAGGTTTTTATACTGCATCGTGAGCATAGGCTGTTTGATAAAGTTTACCAAGGACCCCATGGATCCGCTCGTCTGTATCTGAGGCATCATATTTTCGATGGCAGATTTTGCTCCAAATAATGCACCGAGAGCATTGCCTGTTGCAATGGATCCTATCGTCGAAACTGTCGCGACTGCCGTATTGATCAGATTCTGAGTGATCTGAGAGATCTGTATCGGTACACCTATCTGAGCCGACTGAGTGTATATAGTATCAGAGTCGCCTGTGTTTGAGATCCTGAGCTCTCCCACGCCCGTAAACAGGTCCGTGTTTAGTTGTACTGTGAGCCTGCTATTATCAACATAATTTTGAGGATCAAGCGGGATAGTCCCAAAACAGGGCATATTTAAAGTCATTCGCGTGTATGGTGCACTATTCATATAAGCACCCCTGATTGTGCTCTGCGGATGTCTCGGCACTGCAACACTTGATATCTGCTGTTTAAATCTCGAGGATGGAGTGATCAGGTCGACTATCTGTCCTGACTTGGTCCAATAACCGAATATCAGATCCCCTGTCGCGTCTGACGTGATCTGAAAAGGAAACACCATACAGCTCACTATATATTGAAAAGGATTGACGAGCTCTTTTTGTAACTCCATAGAGATCTCAGTCAGAGGAGCGTCGAGCCAATCAGACACCCCCGATCCATACAGAAAATCAAAAAGGATTGACTGTAATGTCGCCATAGTAAACAGATAATACTGTAATCCATTTTTGCCTACTACCCCGACCACAACGGATGCGAGGCCTGTGTTGAAAAGACCCTCGATCGCAACAGACTCAAATGATGTATGTACTGTTGCGGGGTATACACTATCTATAATGTAATCATTGTATGCACTCGCTGATCGGGTGACATATTGGGAACTCGCCCCGATGAGTGACTTCCAGGAGGCCATCGCGTCAACAGAACAATGGAGCTCGACTGTACTGTTGCGGATAGAGACAACATCATCAACGAAATAATAACGGGATCCCCACTGCACATAGTTTACGCTAAAATTAGCCGAGTCAAGCACAAATACGGGGTTAATGAGTGATGTGTCGTCCTTTAAATAACAATTGACGACAGTCCCGCCTGATGGCTGTTTTGTGCTGTTATGTTCTTTTGAAAATCCCGAAAAAATCGTTATCTGCATCATATCCTCCTTAGTATCCATTTAAATGTGCACGTTTCATTATAGAGGGATAATCTTTATATGACTCATTGAGGTCAACGTTTCCGATGATCCCGTCTATCTTTCCTGTGCTCGATGTCTGCCACATGCCATACTCTGTCACATATTTAGGTCGGGCCCCATACCTGGCAACCCATTTATCATATGATCCGAGCCTGTCAATACATAACCGCTCTCTAAATCCCGAGACATCGGATGCATATATCCCTGCATAATATCCTGCAGATTCTAACACCTCGCAAAAACCGATGCATGCCTCTGTCGCTCCCTCTCTGTGTTTGGGACTTGTCGCCTCGAGGTCTATATAAATAGGATATTCAAAAGTGAGTCCTGAGATCATATCGATCATTTTAAAGGCATCAGTCTCTCCTGATTTTCTGTCGATGCAATTGCGACCAACAAAATAATATGCACCGCAGGGAATCCCTCTCTCATGATGGAGCGCGATGTAGTTTTTCATAAATTCGCGGTCCATATAGAAACCCTTGTCCGATCCTCCGACTTTCATGATGATAAAATCAACACTCTGAGCTATGCGATCATAGTTTATGATCTTATTCCAATGTGATATATCAATCCCGTGCTTAATCATGTCTGATCTCCGTATCTCTCCCATATTTATGGAGGTTTTCATTTTTGGCTTTCCAATAATAAAAGCCGTGAGATATGCTCGCAAGGCCAAACGCCCCGATTACATACTCCCTTAATGGACTGATGTCCTGCACGATCACCGAGGCCGTTACGCATATAGGCAACAGGATCCATATTAGTAACCATGTAACATACAGTAGCTTTTTGGAATATTCCCATTTAGTAAAAGTGAAATGTTTACATTCTCTTAATTTGCACATTTTAACCTCTTTTCTCAATGTCATTTAACCTTGTTTCAATAACCGACAGTCTGACCGACAGATCCGTAAAATTGTCGATCTTTTTGTCGAGCTCGTCAACCTTGTTCTCTATCTTGTCGAGCCTAAACTCCGTGAGTTTATTGGCCCCTATCACACCCGCGAGCACTCCGAGGGCAGACCCCGCAAATGACACGAGCGCGACGATTATATCACTACTCATTATGTGTACCTCCCATTTGTTTCTATAATAACACAAACGCCCGACTATAAAAAGCCGAGCGTCTGCGTGACTATCGAATACACATTATAGAATTGGAGGTCCTATATGATCAGTCGTCAAGATTATCATACACCGCCTGGATGATCTTGTCACTATCCTCATCAGATAATGCAAGGTAACAATAATTATACCACTTGCCGTTATTCTCATATGCGGGATATGAGATAAACTCACCCTTACCATCTTTACGACTCACGACTGTCAGCCTGTAAAGACTCACTCCATTGATCTCCATATCAAAGCTCACATTCCCATTATCGAATTCATGAGCCCTCAGGATCTTGAACGACTCGACCTTGATGGTCTCGCGCTCTGTTTTCTTGGTACTACGTTTTCTTTCAGCCATTTTGATTTCCTCCTTTTCTTTTGGCCACTACGTTTACTATATCAACCCATCGGATATTAACATCATATCCGATGCCGATATCAATGAATGTGTCCCCGTATTCATTCCTATAAAATCGGAGCACTTTATAATATTGATCGTGATATTTAACCCACATCACCGCGCGTCTTCCTGATCATATGGATCACAGTATAAATTGAGTTGATGATCTGCTCAACACTCTCATCCTTGTCAGATCTGCGCTCGAGCTCCAGGATAGAGGCTGTCGTAAATGCATAGAGCTCCTGATCAGTCATCTTTTTTATCATCCGCGCCAACTTTTTTCCCATCACTATTCCTCCTGATAGATTTTTCATAACATGACCTATGCCCATATATCTCTGTTTTATATATTCCGCGCCCGTTTACTGACTTTATGACATCGGGCCCGTTTATATCTACTACCTGATCACACCAGGGACATTTAAGTCTCCTCATATATCATTAGCCTCCTCAAACTCGCTCCTGATCTCCTTTATAAAAAGGATAAAATCCCATATCAATAATATTCCGATCCCTATCCATATCTTAATCATATGAAGATCCTCAACTCATCATTTGCGGTCAATATCTTGTCCGCATACTTCCTATACTCTGACATGCGTCTCGACAGTTCTGCGAGGAGTGTGCTATCCTCGATATGCATCACCACAAAGGTCTTTTCCTCGGGAGCCAGGTTGATGAGTCTCTCAGCCTCCGCGGGAGTTATTTGATGTAAAGGAACCCCAGCTCCGAACTGCTCGACAAACCCCTTTAGGCTGTACTGTCCTCTGAAATACTCCTCAACCTCATCAAGCGCGTCCATATAATCATCATATGACAGATCATATTTAAGGACCAAATAACTTACATCTATGCCCTGATCTATCAATTCGCCTGCTCTCATCAGGGCTGACTCCTTAGAGTCGGCCACAAAATCATTTATATCATTAGCCTCGTTATAAATTACATATACCATATCAAAACCTCACTATTTCTACTGTATACTTGGGGCATCCCTCTACTAACATTTTCTTTACCCCAATTGCCACATCTAAATCATCAAAAATTCTAATGTCCTTGGGATAGGGAGAAAACCCTCCCTCGACCAAAAACTGATCGGGCTCGTCGTATTCAAAACTCTTTATTTTGATGTAATAATATTCGTCATTCATTTGACACCTCGACCTCCCTGATCTCAACATCACACTCGCCATCACATTCCTCGATGCTGTACCGCTTGGCATATCGCTCTGCCTGGGCTCGAGTATCAAACTCACCTACTACATCGCCATGCACGGGCCTGTCGTAAAAATCTACTACCTGATATCTTTTCATATGGACCTCCTATCCATCCAGGGATCCCCCTGACATCTTCTATTATATCATTATAGACTGATATGTCAATGCTTATTTTCGAAAATATCACGGAGGATGAGAGATTTTATATAATTGGTCTTATTGGTGCATCGTGACAGGACCCCGATCACCTCAGCATCGGTCCTCTTATTAAGTCTTATACAATATTGGACTGTGTTGTGTTTGTTGTATTTGTTGCTCGCTCTTTTCTGTGCTTCACTACTCATTCCTCATCCTCACTTTCCCAATTAGAATATCCCTTGCATATATAACTACCGCAACTTCCGTCATGCTCTCCGCTTGTGTAATGTTTGCAAGTGTAGCACTTGTGGTCACTTTCTGCCTTGTACTTGTCGATAATACGAAAGACATTTCCTCGTCGTATCATTCTTCGACCATCTGAGGTCAATTCACTTGACAGTTGCTCTATCTCGGCTCTTATCTTGTTAAGAATCGTTGTTATTTCATTATCTATATGCAACATTTCCTCGCGATCACTCATTTATATCACCTTCCTATATTAAAAATTTTTGAATAGTTCATGATCAGATCATACATAGTGTATGTCTGAAACTTTACGCGGTCCTCGATCGTCGCGATCCTTAAGTCGATCTGATATGCGCTATAAAATGCTTTCTGCTCGGTCTCTCTGTTTAGGTCAAACGTGATCGGGCATTTTGTCGGGGATCTGCTCACATAAAAGAGACCTGCATCATTCACATAGACAAAATATTCCTTTTGTTTATAGAGTAGTTTTATAAATCCCCGATAGCCTTTTAAGTTATTTTTGCAGACATTTGAAAAGTCATTTTTGGAAAACTCTCCACCAAATGATTTTGCTCCCCAGGTCGTGCCCTGCATGGTCGCATATATTCCCGATCGCTCTGCCTCAATGAGCGGGACCTCATCCTCGGTGATGTGATGGATCATTATTTTTCTATCTGCATCATAATAATGAGACTGTCCTGATGCATACAGATCCGCGATCTGATCGACGACCTCAAGGGTGTTGGTGATCGGTGTGCTGATATCCTCAGCATTTGCAAATAATACGAGTTTTAAATGGTCCCCGCCTCTCTTTTCTCTGTCTCGAGATACAGTCATATATACATCGAGCAGGAGCTCACCCTCACTCCGTAACACTCTCTCACCAATCTGAGGGATGAACTCATCCAGGAGGATCCATTTACACCTGGAGGCCTCAAAACCCTTGACCCTTTTGATCGCATTTAGTGATAGAGCGTATGAGATCGGGAGTCCGTCTGTGATCTCACGACCCTCCTCATCTTTTGTGTATTCCCAAAAACCTCCGACCCCGTTATCAATGAGGCGGGCTCTGATATCACATCCGAGGTCCCTGTTTAATGGTACATAGGGACTCGTGTCGAGTCCGTCGATGGATGGCCTGCATATAAAAGCGACATCATCGTTGGTCCTTTTCATATAGATGATCGGTATATGATTTTGATATGAGTATTTGAGTGCGCTGTATGTCTTGCCTCGGCCTCTCGAGCTTATCACTATATAAATGACCGCATCGGGATACATCATCAGGTCATATTTAAAATCATAATATTGTAGTGGCAATAATTTTTGATACTCATTATATGTCATATGTTTGTATAGAAACCTCCTTTTCAAATAATGTCAGCCAATCCTCTCGCTCGATATCATCGAGCAGATAATCGCAGGGACTAAGGTCAATACTGTCAGCAGTCTCATTCCCCTCCTCGTCAATATAGGGCTCATCAACGTATATGTATTTATGTTGTTTTTTCCCTGTCGTAGTTCCATCAAATAAAAATCCCTTTTGAAATCTCGAAAGATCATTTTGCAAACATACAGCTCCCTTTTTTGGTACTCCTGCGACTGTGATATGTAGCTCTCCATCATCTGACCTGTATGCGTAGCGTTTTGCTCCCAGGGTCTTAAACTCATCACAGATCTTGTCGAGCTCAGCGACCCCGAGGGTGTAGGTCCTCCCGTTTACCTCAATGGCCCCGTATCCATTATCCGTAAGTTTTTTACGGCACATCTCATTATATGCTCCGAGTTTTTCCTCATCCCATCCCGAACCGAAAACACTATCTGTATCGGTGTAGTACCACTCATCACACATGGCCCCTAAGATATGGACGTTTTGCATTGCATACTCTGTGACCCATGTGCCCCATTGAAAAGGCAAAAATCGGGATCTGCTCCGTCGGTATTTCTCATAGTTCTCCTCATTATAATTCGATATGGTATGGTATTCGTTACCCTCATAGAGCTCCTCGATGTCGTCCTGGATGGCTTTCTGTACGCACATACCATAACATGAGTTAAGTTTTGCCTTACTTAACAGATAATTCAAGGGGTCAGATCCCTTGAGTTCGCTTTTATCCCTAAACAATTTAAATATGTAATCGGTAAACCACCTCGGGAGATAGTCCTTTTTTGCATAATAATTCTCAATGCAGAGGGCCCGCTCATATGTATATTGTGTGTTGATCATCTTGAGACTGATCTCCGTCACATATATCTCGACATATCCCGCACACAACACTCGACCATTATCCGTTATCGCGTTTATGGATTTAGTCAGTTTTGAGTACTGAAGCACAGGCATCGGATCATGCTCATCCTTGAGCCTGGGTTTAATCATGATGAGTTTGGTTATAAATGCATATTTGTCAATGTTCTTTATCAGATCCTCAGGCCTGCACATCCTTTTATATGGTTTAAACCTATGCATCGGATATTTCTCCGTGAGCATTACAAAGGGATATGAACTTGCAAAGTCATAGCATTTAACCCCGTTTTTAACCTCTCCGATGATATATCTGTTGGCGTGCGTAAACCCTCCATGAAAACATTGCTCCATCAGCAGATACACATCAAAATCGGGGGTTATTTTCTCAAACTCCTCATGAGCTCGAAACTGTTTTCCAATCTTCCTGGCCTCCTCGCGCACTATGCCCGTCGCAGTGTATGGCATGGCATAGAGCCTGTGGTGTAATTGAGTCATGAGGGCATCAATGCACTCAACACCTGCGAGAGTGTCATGCTCGATATACTCGAGCTCGTCATCTGTATAGGTCTCGTGCTGTGTTCTTATGCGATCATAATCCCATTTTCCAACCGCTTTCTGATGCTCGACACCCATATCAGAGGCCCATTTATCCAGGCTTTTCTGTGATAAGATGAGCGAGTCCTTTAATATCAGACCACACTCAAACTCTATCCTGATAGGATAATGTGATTTAGTATTGAGTTGCTTGATAGGATGCCCGTACACATCAAACAGATATTTTCTTATGAATACCCAATCATAAGCCAAGTTATGCACATATATGATCGTGTGATCGCCCTGCATGGTCCTGATCACACGCCCCAGGCACTCAATGAGCTCGGAGGGCTTTCTGCCCCATAACGTGCATATGTTCTCGTGTTTGTATCTGATCGAGATAGTAAAAGCCACTATATGATTGCTCTCTCCGTCTCGATGGCTCTTTTTGCTCGTTTCCGTGTCAAGCATTATGATCGCATTATTATATATCTCGGTTGCTCTTTTGGTTGTCCTCTTTACTGTCTTTATAATATGTAATTGTGTGTAATCATATTTATCCCACTCTGAAAATGTGTATATCATTTCAATGCCTTGATGATGTCGTCCCCGTATTTGCTTATCATTTCATTGATCGCAAAATTCTCAACCTCATCAAGGACGTCAATATTGACCTCCTCATCCTTTTTGATTGCATCCTTGACCTCCTTGAAATTCGCTTTTATGTTCGCGATAGTCTGAAAATCAGAGTCACTTGAGAAGTTCGGATCTGATTTTATCTTTGACCATAGTCCCTGTTCAAAAAACCTCGCCAGGCTCTGCCAATTAAAATTAGTATTATATTTATCGTTGATTGTCTTGGCACGCTCCTGATATATGTCCCTGATGCCTCTCGTTTCTGCGGTCTTTCCAATCGTGCTCGAGGCACTCTCTAAAAACCTTTTGATATCTGCTATCTTGGCCTTGAGCTTATTCGTATTTGATGGCGGGGCCGTATTAAATCGCGTCGCCTTTTCTCCCGACCAGGACCTGATATCTCGCATGGCCTTTTTGTATGCGTACTCCTTTACGTTCTTATACATAGGGTTATAGTATTTTGAGTCCTCTTTGCTTATCTGCTCGAGTCGCAGGAGCCTCTGATCTGCCCGCTTGGCGAGTCGTCTATATTCCTTTTCTAATGCTGTTCGTTTTGGTGTTTTGCTCATATCCGTGATCTCCTTTT
>Ga0247611_10006709_pt1 | contig 14674 bp, 17 predicted proteins | sample 177DNAGHGhighgp2_FD_192422 | JGI IMG/M metagenome (GOLD analysis project Ga0247611, IMG submission 192422) | Sheep rumen microbial communities from Palmerston North, Manawatu-Wanganui, New Zealand - 1770 DNA GHGhigh gp2 | ecosystem: Host-associated > Mammals > Digestive system > Stomach > Rumen...
CAAGTAAATTTGTCAAATAGAGCTTATACTTATTTCACAAATCTAATCAAAATAGCTAAAGAATTGAACAGTTAAGCCATTTCTCTGAAAATTTGAAAATTTGACAAAAATAATTAGCTAAATTTAATGTGAGCACCTGAGAAGGTGTTAAAATAATGTATATATCAATTAATATATATATTATGTATATAAAGACATAACTGAAGAACAGTATAAGGAGAAAAATAATTATGTCAAGAGCAATGTACAATGAACTCACAAAAGAAATGCTTGAACAATGGGGAATTGATTCAATCACATGGGATCCAGAAACAGACAACTGGAAGATTAACAGATATTGGTATAAGAATAATTCCAAAGACAAGAGAGATATTACTCTCGCAATCAGCAATGCAGTCTGTAAACACAGATTTACACAAGACAAGTCTTACCCAATCGTATCATTCAGTTATAAAGGTAAACCAATTTGCTTACCATTAGCCAGAATCATTTATGCTTGGTTCCACCCAGGTAAATCTATTGAAGGATTAGTTATTGATCATAAAGATAATAACCCTTACAATAATAAATTAAATAATCTTAGAGCAATTAGTCAAGAAGCAAATTTAGTTAAAAGATATATTGATAACCCAAACAGCTATTTAAATCAATATATGACCTTCAAAGACCATGAATTAAATGAAAAGCATAAAATCTGCAGAGAATGCTTTGCCGAAGGTAAAACTTATACAGAAGCACAAAAGATTTTAGTTGAATTATATTTCACTGAAGAATAATTGCTAAAATATAAGAACAAGGAGAAAAGACAATGACAAACTTACAAAAAGCAGCACAAGAATTAAATGAAGCTTTCAAAACAGAGCGCGAAAAAAATTTAGAAACAAAGATAAAAGAATTAGAAGAAGTCGTTATTAACTTAAGCAAAAGATTAGAGTATTTAGAATCTAAATGCAATTAAATATTCTAAAAAGAAAAAAAGTGATTACTTCTGCTAAAGAGATAAATAAAATGCTCTCTTTAATTAAGAAATATGAGCTGACCCCAGTTAAAATTGGTAATGGTCAGCTCTGTAAATCACTTGAATCTTGAAAAATAGTTAATAAATCTGACGTCTTTTTAAGTCAACATATAATAATTGAATTAAAAGATACTAAATTAGAGATAACTACAAGATATTATGATTATGGAGTTCCATGCACTTATATCTTCGATCTAAATAATGAAGATATATTTACAAAAAGCGGCTTAGATTGCTTTAAAGAGTTTAGTAAAGCATATACCGTAAAAAAAGCAGAAACATACAATTATAAACGCTTAGACCAATATTTAAATAAAGAAACAGGTAAATATGTCTGCAGTGCAAAGCCAATATTAGATTATAATAAAAAATATGAAAAACAGTTATTAAAAGACTGTTATGAATACGATCTTAATAGTGCTTATGCAAATACATTATTAAAGCAAATACCAGACCTAAATAACCCTGTTATTGCAGATTGACCAAATCAAATTAAAGTCAATAAAAATGAAATTGGCTTTAGACTTGATGATGAATTATCAATAGTATACCCTGGTTATAAAGCAGATATTAAGTTTAAGCTTATTGAAACTCCTGATAAATTAAAAAAATTCTTATTAAAATGATATAATAAAAAGAAGCAAAGTACTGGGAATGAAAAACTTGAAGCAAAAGCAATGTTAAACTTACCAATTGGCTACTGTCAAAGATATAACCCATTTCTAAGAAGTTATGTTGTTAATAGCTGTAATAAAGTTATTAGAGACTTAATAGATGAGAATACATTGTTCTGAAATACAGATGCTATCTTCAGCAAAGTTCGTAGACCAGAACTTGAAATTGGCACTGAAATTGGTCAGTTTAAAGAAATTAAATGTGATACTCTTGTTTATGTTGGTAATATCTACCAAATAAATAATGAGGATCCTACTTACCGTGGTATTTCAAAAAGCTGGTTTAAAGCATTTGAAAAACAATATGGTAGAAAATATGATTTATTACAAGATTATAATAAACCTGTAAGCAGAATTAATTATTATAATCTTAATTGAGAAGAACTTAAATTAGAGGTTAATGAATTATGGCAAGAAAAAAACTAAGTAAAACACAAAAAGCCAAAAATAAGGCAATGTATAAAAACATTAGAAAAGAATATAATAAATTAAAAAGTAATGATTATAATATTTCTTATGTAGGCTTTAAACAAAGAGTGCTAAGTAGAGCTAAAGCAGATAATATGTCTGTTAAAGCCGCTGCTAAACGTGAAGCAAGAACAGAATCCTTCTGAAAAGCCCCTGAACGTAGTAGAGAAAACTTATTAGCAGGTATTAGAGAAAAGCATGCTGAAGCTTATTCAGAGCTAAAAAACTTAAGCAGAGTTAAAGGTAAATATCAGTCAATTAAAGATAACTTAACTTGAGATAAAAAGAGAAACGGTTATATACTAACTGCTGGAGATAAACAATATTTTATTGATGTTAGTAATAGCCCTGAAGAAGTAAATATTACGGAGATAAACTAATATGGCAAGAGTGAGAAAAACTGAAGAACAAAAACAAGCTGCTAAAAAATATAAACAATTAAGAAAAGCAGATGATCAAAAACAAGATAATAAAAAATTATATCAAGCTAAAGAATGGTATACAATTAGAGCTTTACTTGGTAATCAATGAGCTAACTGGTTCTTAATGATCGGCGCCCGTGAACGTGGTAAAACATTTACAGTTCAAGATTACGTATTAAACTGTTTCTTTAACCCAAAAAGCAAATTATATAAAGTTCCATTTTACTGAATGAGACTTAATGATATTGCAATTAAAAATATGTTAATGAACAATGCAGCTAAAATGTTTGAACCACTATTAGTTAGAAAATATCACTTAGAAAATGTTAAAGTTAAGGGTGATTCAATATTTATTGGTAAAGATTTATTATGTAGAGTTTATGGCTTAAGTAATGCATATAATAATAAAGGCGCGGCTTTATTTGATGCTAAAACATTTAAAGGTGTAAATATTATTGTTGATGAAGTAGCACTTGAAAAAGGTCAAAGAAAAACCTTTGATATAACCTATAACCTTCGAATGCAAATTGAAAATATATGCAGAAGCAGTCGTGAAAATGTAAAAGTATTCTTTATGTTAAATAATACTGAAGAAACACCTGAAATTATTGCACAGTTTGGCTTTATACCAGTTGAATTCGGCGTATATAAATTAAAGCGTAAACACTGCGTAATAGATTATATTCCAAATAACCAAGCTTATGAAGTAAGAAGAAAAAAAGCTCTTGCTAATGAGCTTGACACAGGAACTGGAAACTTCACTAATAAATTTGTTAAAGACTTAGAGCTATTATATAAAGGCAGACTAAATCACCCAACAATGATCATTAAATTTAGTAAAGACCAAGGCGACTGGTTCACAATATGAGATGGTAATGTTATCTGCCCGTATAATGGTGAAAAGAAGCCAAGTATTGCAATGAAAAGATATATTAACGATACATTTATTCCAGAAGCAAGAGATAATATTATTGCTCAAGAAGATGTTAGAGCATTTAAATATAAAGATATATTAACTCAAAGCTTATGAAGAAAAAATATGGAATTAATTAAGAAATAAGGAGAAAAGCATGTTTGAAATTATTATTAATGGGCAAGTTGCTTGTATTTGCTTGCCAGAACTTGTAAATTTATTTGTTCAAGCTTTAACCCCAAATATTGGGCTTGAATATAAATTAGAAGTTAGAAAACAAGAACAAAAAAAAGAGGCCGAATAAAGCCTCTTTTCTTATTGTTAATATTTATTATAAAGTAGCTAATAAAGCTTGTAATTGAGTTTCAGTAATCTTGGTATCACCAATTTTAATATAATCACCATCGGTTGAATTATTACCAGCAACGAAGCAGTTAGCTTTCTCAGCAGCAGATGAACCGGCACCAACTACTAATCTTTGTTCAGTAGCATCTGCATTGGCATATCTACCACAAACTAAAATACCTTGAGAAGCAGCTCTACCTGCATAAGTTAATGAATGACCTAAACCAAACATAGCCACACCAATAACATGAGTATTTGCAGTTAAACTAATAGAAGAATTTGGAGAATAACTTGTATCACCTGAAGAACCACAAACAAAAATACAATCTCTAAAACTATTACAATAGTTTCCGCCAGATACTGCAATACCATCTAATGCAAGTAATCTGTATACACCTGAATATGTTGGCATGCTTGAAAACATTGCAGAAGTATAATTACCTGTTAAAATAGTATCATTAAAACCTTGGTTATTAGTGTTATTAATATAATAGCTTTTTAAGCATATTGTTCTGTTAAAACTACTTCTTGAAGTTGCAGTATCATCTATTCCTAATAAAATAGAATTTTGGAAACCTTTAGGGCTACTTGAAATATAACCATCACCAGATGATAAAATAGAAGCATAACAAGAACCCAAATTTTTATATTTTAATTTGCCTAAAAATATACTACCTTGTGCATTAGAAAAATTATAATTACCAGTTCTTGCTCCCTCATTTGAATTTCTGTACATATCAACGATAATATTAGCACCATTTATATTAGTTGAAGCAGACTCCATTTTATCTTGACCAGCAACTACAGTGGCGGTTCCAAATAAAGTAAATGCACCGCCGCCTCCGCCGCTAGAAGCAGTTCCCCATTCAATACCTGTACCAGTTGAATTAACTTTTAATACTTTATCATTATCAGATGAAGAGTAAGTAGGAACTGAATTAATAGTTGTATAGGCTAAACCATTACCACTTGAGTTAACGCTTAATACTTGGTTAGCAGAACCAATAGCTAATCTCGTAGCTTGGCCACTACCTGTGCCAACAATTAAGTCTCCAGCTTGTTCTACTGGAAGAGCATTAGCTACCTTGTCATCAACATATTTTTTAGAAGCAGCTTTATCATTTGTACTTGGAGTTTGTGGAACATTAATTTCGCCATTGACATCTCTTTGAACAATGTTATTAGCTGTTGCAGCAGTTCCATATGGAACGTGAGTTTGACCATTACCTGTACCAGCAGCTTGACCATAAAGCGTATTAACTAATTGACCATCAAATACAGAAATTTTTGTATCTGCATCCCAAACAGCTTGGCCAACTCCACCCTCTAAAACAACAGTACCTTCATTAATCTTACCTAAGTTGTACCAAAGAGCAGTACTTGGAGTTTCACCAACTTGAACATATAATTCATAATCTGGGGAAGCACCAACTAAATAAGCAGCATCTAATTTTTGTAGTGTAGCAGGGCTTGGTAATAAATCAGCAGTAGCAACAACACCAACAATTTCAATTAAACCACCTTGCTCACCTTTTTCACCTTTATCACCCTTATCACCTTTTTGACCTTGTGGGCCTTGTGGGCCTTGTGGGCCTTGAATACCTTGAGCACCTTGTGGAATAGCTAAGTTCAAAGTAAATACAGGATTTGCTAAAGTACCAGATTTAGTAATATCAGCAGAAGCACTTTGACCAGGATTTAATGTAGATACTGAACCAATATTCATAGCTACATTAGCAATATCTCCTGCAGGACCTTGAGGACCTGTTTCGCCTTTAGGGCCTGGAACTGGGAATGGTCCTAAGTCGAACCAACTTGGTTCATCTTGACCTTCAAAAGCTCTTGTAAAAATATAATAATTATATGGGGCTGTAAGACCTGGAATATAAGTTCCTTCGCCTACTAAATAAGCATCACCATATTCACCTTCATATGTAGCTGGATCTGGTAAATCGGCAGGAGTTGAAACTTGACCAACGACTTTAATACCAAAATCGGCTAATACAGTAGCACCTTGTTCAATGTCTTGAATATCTTTCATGTTCTTCAAGACTTGTTCTTGTAAATTTCTAAATTCTTTGTTTCCAAAATTTAACATTCTGTTGTCTCCTCCTTGTTAGGTTCTTGTAAATTTTGTGTTTCCATATCTAATTTAGCTTTTTCTTCTTGCTTCTTTTCAAGCATTTCAGCATATAAGATATATTCTTCAGTTCAGTAAATTTCATTATTAATCATTGTGATTCAACTAATACATAATGTAATAATAATAGATACTAAACAGCTTAATAGAGTCATTCAGTCAAAGCTAAGAATTAGTGAAGTAAGTGTAATACTGGCTGTAAAAGTTGAAACAACAATAGCTACAACTTTTCTTGTATAATCACCAGCATTCATTTTAGCAGGGCTTCTTGGAACCCAAATTTCTTTGGTGCCTGCTAATCTATTTAAAATTTCATTTGCCCTAATATAGTTTGGATCTTTTCTTGCATTCTTTTTAGCTTGCAGTTTAAATAAGACCAGCAATGAAATATTAGCAATAGCAGTACTTGCATTCATAATACCGTATAGAATTCAACCTTCTAAAGTCTTTGGGAATGCAAGACCAATATCAGAGCTTAGACAGCCCATAAATAATGGCGGAATAAATACTGCTAATAATGATATAAGACCAATAATAATGAAGTAAGCACTGTCATTAATAGTCTTTCTAATTTCTTTTCTTGCTTCTACATCAGGAGCAACAAGTTTTTTTAATTTTGATTCTTCCATAAGTTTTCTCCTATTTTAATTACTCTTCTTCCGGCAATCTTTCATCAATTGCTTTATTTGAAATAAGTTTTGTTTTATAATAACTAATTAATGGTGTAAATACTAAGTCATCTAAGACAGAGGTAATTGCAAGAATTATAATTAACGGCATCAAATAGTCTCGTACGGCTACGAAAAGACCAATTAATACAATTCATATTGGGCAACGTAATTTCTTTTGTGAAATGACATTAAATGCTGTAAGAATTAAAGCAACCATAGTTGTAGAAACAACAGCTACTTTTTGTGCAACAATTGCATCACCACTTGATAATGCAATAATAACATAAATAATAAGTGGAGCAGCTAAACAAATTCAATCTAATATTCTGAAAAACCAGAGTTTAAATCTACATTCTTTTGTAAATCTGGAAGAGGCCATAAGCTATTCCTCCTTGTCTTCTGGTTTTTCGACGAAATACATATGATTCATTCTTGCAGAAATTTTATTGAGTTGTTCTTTTAATTCAGCATTTTCTTTATGAACTTCTCTAAGTTGTTTCTTTAAAGCTCTGTCATTTTCTGTCATAACTTTAACTTCTTCTTTAGTTTCTGAATTAGCTTTTTTAATTTTGCCAATAGCAATACCAAGAGTTGTAATCATACCAACAACAGCTGTGAAAGCTGGTACAATAGCTAAGATAAATTGTGTAATTGCATCGAGTTCCATTATTCTTCCTCCTCGTCTTCACTGACATATAATAGTGGTTGTTCTGGATAAACGAACTTTTTAAAGCAAATTGCGAACTTCTCAATGAATTTAGCAGTTAAACTGTCATCTAATAAACTCCATTGTAAGTTATAAGCTTCCATTTTGCTCTTTTTATAATTAGTTGTATTTTGTGCATTAATATAAGTTAATTCATCTAAAGAGCTTGTGCTTGGAGCAGTGCTTGGATTCATAGCACTGTTGTAAATAGCTTTAGCGCCTGTTAATAAATCTGCATCTGATAAATTTCTAATCTTTGCTTGTATATCAATTTTCTTTTCCCAAGTTGGGCCATATTGATACATAAGAGAAAATACTTTATATTTAAATTGGTTAAGGTCATTATTTGCAACTGGAGTATTTCCATATTTTGCATAGAGCAAGTAATAAAGTAAACTTACATTATCTGGTTGACCAGTAGTAGAGCCATCTTGCATACAGCCTGCAAAAGCGCTTTCTGATAAATCAGTTTTAAAGTCTTCAGCACTATCTCAGACTTCTGTAAATAAGACTGTTGAATATTGTGGAATCATTGAATTACTCATTGTTATTTCCTCCATCGACTTCAGCACCTGAAGATTCACCATTTTCATTTCTGTCATACATTAAGCCATCGCCATCAATGTCTGCACCCATAATATTTTGGGCAGGTTCACATCATATACCTAAACCTCAAATACTATTTACAATATTACAGAAGTTTTGTCTAATAGATAAGCCATCTTGTAAGACTAAGCCAACTGGGCCTCCATTAATATCTGCTTCTGTTTGAAGTTCGTGAGCTTTCTTTTCAAATAAGCCACCGTTATCAATACCATAACCAGATAATCTTAAGTTATCTAAGCTTTGCATTGCTAACATATATTCTTCAGACTTAGCGACAGCACCATTATTTAATTCTTGGAATTCAACACTTCCAGTAATTGGAACGTAAGGTTCACCAGTTAAAGCAGCATTTTCCATGCTTCTATTAGCAACCATAACATCATCTGCTTGGTCGGCGTCATTAACTCTAATACCTTCAATACCAGTAGCTAATAATAAAGCTGTATTCATATAAGGTATACAGTTAGACATAACGTCAAGAATTGGGTCATTGACATTAACACGTGGAATAATTGTTTGGCTCAATTGTTTTGTATAGTCGTGTAATAATACACAGCTTTCAAATAAATCTTTTTTAGTAAGCTCTTCTGGTAATTTCATACCATAAATACATTTTAATTTCTTTTCAGCAAGATATTGTGCTTGTGCTTTACCTGCTTTATCATCAGTTCCGCTTGTCATTGGAACTGGGTGAATTGTATTAAATCTACCATAGAAATCTATTGTTCCATCAAGAGCATAAGGCATAAAGTAGAATTCTTCTAAATCTTTATCATAAAAGAAACATAATTGGCCTTTGTAATAAAGCATTCTTTCTAATTCTTGACTTGTAATATTTGCTGGTAAGTTATACCAAACATATCTGTTGACAGCATCTTGCTCATCAATTAAACGTAAGAATTTCTTAACGTCTTCTTTTAAATGCTTTTTATCTCCAATAGTAAATTTTAGCGGTAAGCCTGTCTTTGGATCAATACCTGCTTGATATAAAGTTGTTAAATCCGGTAATTTTGCTCCCATATTTTATCTCCTTAAAATACTATTCCTTGTGCTTCTTTTTCTTCTTCTGATAATTCTGGCTCTTGCCAAACTTTGTAAGCTTCTTCTTCTTTATCATCTCAGAATTTTAATTCTTCTTGTTTATTAGCTTCTTCTTTATTTTTCTTATCTAATATTAGTGCAGACCAAGCTCTACCAAATTCATTATTTTGCTGAGCTAATACATAGTCATCTAACTGACCAACAGCATAATCAACACCTTTATTTGTAGCTGTTCTATTCATTTCATCTGCTCAGCTATCAATTTCACTAACATATCCTTTAAAGTTTCTTAGTATTTCTGTTTTAGTATAACCAGCTTTTCTAATATCTTCGTCTGTAATACTTGGATCTAAACCAATTTCATTTCATACGTCATCTGTTTTACCACCAACTAAGCTTTTTGCATCTTCTATTGCTTTTTGATACTCATTTGCGCTTTTTCTTCCAGCACCCATTCTTAAAGCATTCTTTTGCTTTACTTGAATTAAGCCTTTAACATCTTCATCTACTGGAATATTGGTTTTGGTATTCTCAGCTTTAATTGGGAAGTAAGCACCTTCTTCACTTAGTATAAACTTTTGTTTTGTAGGTTGTTCACTAACAACTAGCTTTTCATTAGCAATAGGGCTTGTTGTATGAATAATGTTAGATTCGTTTGTATTTTCTGGGTTAACTTTTTTAGCAATAATACTTTTATTTTCTTTCTTAGTATTAGCTGCTTTTTCATAGCCCTGTTTAGCTTTTTTAGTTCCCTTTTCGCTAAAGCTTGAATTTAATTTACTTATCATTCCAGCCAGAGCAAGAACACTTGCTCCAGCTTTTAATAAACTTTTTTGTGCTACCATTGCCATAGGTTAACCCTCCTGTGGAACAAAGAAGCCTTTATTAACTTCTTGATAAATAGCGTCTGCTACATGGAAATCATCACCAAGATTTTCCATTCTAATCATTTGACCCTTAACATAAACTTTATCAAAGTCTTCAGAACTTGCATAAGAATCAAGTGCTCCAATTCTCATAATAGTCATACCATTATACTGAATCTTTGCATCAAAGACATCTTTTTCTGTATCTGTAGCTGTGAAGTATTCGACAAATGGGAATATCTTATTATTGTTAGTTTGAGCTGCTGTTCTTGATAAAGCATTTGGTAAAGCTTTAATATTGCCTAAATTGTAGTTATACATATCAATTGTATAATCTTTTGTTTCGGCTTGTGATCTATTTAGTCAATCCATATCTTTGATATAGCCAATCTCACTTAAAGCCGTGCCACCAGCAGTTCCTAAAACAGCACCAGCAATAGCACCATAAGGACCAGCTTTTGCACCAGCTAAAGCACCACCAACACCACCGCCAGTAATACCAGAAATAATATTAGTAATACCAGCAAATTCGTGTTGTTCTCTTTGTATTTGTTGATTAATATCAAGATTTTGAATTTGTCTGTCAAATATATTTTGATAATTTTTATTTTGTAATTCGTATTGTTGCCATTGATCTACAATCTTTGTGATAGAGAAATCACCACCACAAATAAGGCCTCTGGCGTCATCAATAGCGCTAAAGTTTTGGCCATATAAACCAGCTAAATCTGGAGAGACATGAATATATGGGTTATATGGTTTATATGTACAGTCTGCATTAAACTTAGTAATTCTACCGCCAGACTTAGCTAAACTGAATTCAAATGAACCAGCATAGTTAGGGGAGGTTAATCTGAATAAATCAGTAGCGTTAGATTTCTTTAATGTTAATGCATTTGTATCTGGTAAAGAAATTTCTTGTTCAATATCTACTGTGAATACACTTGTTCTGCTCCAGAACATAATGCCAATTGGAGCATCACTTGTATTATAGAAGAAATTATAATGTGTACCAGCTGTAAATGGAGTATTTGGTAAAATTACTTGTTCATCTTGAATGTATTCTTCCATATTTGGGTTTGGGAAATATGGTAAGATTTGAATATCATAAACATTGCTGCCTGCTTGTGCTAAAGTTATTGCAGCTTGTAAAGCAACTTGTTTAGACATTGTAATTAATGAAGTTGGGTCTGGATCACCTGTTTCAGCATCAACAGCAGTATAAATTTCAAAATTATCGCTGTAAGGAATAGCAAAAATATCCATTGGTGTATCACAAGCTTGAATTCTATCAGCTGGAATAAATGCTTTAATTTTATCACCTGTATCTGCTTGAACTTCTACAAAAGTTAAAGAAGCTTCATAAACTTCCCAAGCTAATGTACAGAAATTTTGGTCTGTAGAAGCTTGACTAAGTCTCATAAATGAACAGCCTAAATTTGAAGTATTACCAGCAAAGAAAGCTTTATCATTATTATCAGACATAGCAGAACTAAATACATTAGCTAACTCTGTAGCATAAGTTGTGCCACCTTTAAGCTGCCAAGCTGGGCCCATATAACGAGATCTTGTTTGTGTATATTTTATTTGATATGTTTTATTATTATGTTTAAAATATCTACCGTTTCAATAGTTAAGTAAATTTTCAGTAGCTTGCCCGAAATCTTCACCATTTGTTAAAACATTATTAATATAATAACTTCTTAAAGTATTATTAAATCTTACGGCTTCCATAAAAGCAGCAGCACCATCGCCAGCATAAGTATTTGAATTAATTACTTGTTCACCACCCCATGCAGCATATAAAAAACCGTTAGTTGTAGGTGCAGTTGTAGTAGGTGAAGTATATTGCATATCGTCAACCCAAGGAACATTTGTAAATGCAATTGTTTGATATTGCGCAGGGTCTTTTAAACAGTTCCAAGGAATTCTAATTTGACATCTACCTGCAGGAACACCTCAGCTTGTAGTTAGTTTTGCAACTGGTCTTTGGAAAGTACCAACTTGGGCTAATCTTATAATTTCAGCTGGAACATCTTCATAATCTTCATAAGTAGCTACTGGAGAAGTACTTTCATAATAACCACTTGTTGGGTATCTTGTTTTATCTTGTGAAACATAACCAACAATTCAAGCACATCCTGTTTTATCTTTTAATAATGTTTCGCTTTGTTTAACTTGGTTAAAAGACATATTTTCAGAGTTAAATAAAAGCGGATCACTGTTGTTTGAAATAATGCCCTTTTCAACAAAGCATGGGGCAGTCATAATCTCATTAAAGTGATCAGCTAAAACATCTCTTTTGAAAGCTAATCTGTATTGGCCATTTCTGGTACGTTGAGACTCCATGATAAACCATCTGTGCTTAATAACTTTATCATTACCTTCATTTTCATAGCAAACAGCATAGTCTGGAGCGCCATCATTTTCCCAATTAAGTGGAGTACCTGTAGCTTGTGCGCCACCGTTAAATGTTCAAACTTGTTGACTTGGGCTTCCAACTACTAAATCTGTAGCAATACCATCGTTAGGATTAAAATTAATACTTGTAAATTCTAAAAAAGCTGCACTATTAGCCTTATAATCGGCAAGTGTAGAATATTTCTTTACTATTCTATTGAAATAATTATTAAAACCTTTAAGAAATAAAATATTCATTTTAAGCCTCCGATAAAAATGGGCAGTTTAGAGTGATGCCCAGCACTGGGAGAAAAACTTATATGCTAACCACTATTTTACTTGAACAGTAATAAATGGGTAGTTCTTTAAGTATTCAATTGTGTTATGACCGAATGTTAAGTAGTGGTTTTCAGTTAAACTCTTTGGATTGAAGAAGCTTGTACCAACTTCAAACGCACTCATATATGGAGGAAGTTTAACTAAGACTTTACAAATAACATCTTTAGCTGGAGCGGTATAACCTTCACCAGCAGCGATAATAGCACCAGCAGGAATCTTATCACCTGGGAAGACGTGAGTTGTTGTGTTGCTGACTGTGTAGTCTTTTTCTAAAACAGAACGATATTGACCTGTATTAGAATTAGCAGCTACTTGAGCAGCATTAACATCACCGAAATATCTTTCAGGTAAGACTTCTTCTTCGAATTTATCAACTAAACCATCTTTGTGGAAGATTGTTGGTAAATCAATTTTTCTAATCTTGTTAACGAATTTAGCATTCCAGATAACTTTGATATTATCTTCAGCATAAGAACGTAAGTTGCCATAATCATTGAAGTCTCTGCTGTAGTCGCCAAGAGCAACCATTAAGTCAGCTAAGTTTTGAGCAATAATCATAGCTTCCATTTGTTCTTTTTCAACACCAGTTAAACCATATAATGGATCACCGGAAGCAGCGGAATCTAAGTTAACAGAAATTGTTTGAGCAGCACCAGTAGCTTTTGTGGTACCAATGAAGACATTGTATAATGTACCATCATAAACTCTCTTGGTTTCTCTCATCCAACCTAACATAATGCTGTTGAAGGAACTGAATGAACCTTCATCAGACCAAGCTCTCTTAGAGAGATAATTGTCAACTGTTAAGCAGATTTGTCTGAAAATGTCTAAATGAATTGCTTGACATTCTGGAGCTTCTGGTCTGTGAAGAGCTAATAAGTTAGCAGCTTCAGCATCATTGCCCCATGGAGCAGATTTAAGAACATCTGTTGCGTAGTAAAGTTTTGTATCGCCGAATAAAGAACCATCGACACGGGCTTCGTCGACTAATGTTTGGTGTTTACCTAAGTTGTCTGCGAAAACTTCTTGGCTGATAATCATGTTATAAAGAGCTGAGAAGATTTCGTTAGAACGTAATTGACCTGTAAATGCAGCCATTTTTCTAATCTCCTTAATTATCTAATTTTAACGTCTACTAAACGTCTTTGTAGCTCGTTGGTAAATACGGCACTATCACCTTCGGCATAGTCAACACATTCTTGTAAGACTTGAGCAACTTTTTCAGCTGTTTTAACGTCTTCATCTGTTGGCATGATTTGTTCACCGATAGGTAAGAATGGATCAGGTTTACCTTCAGCAATAATAGCTTCACGAAGCTTAAGAGTATTAGTAATATATTCTAAATTACTTTGATCTTCCTTAAGATATGCAGCTCTTAATTCTTCGGTTGACTTCTTTGGTTCAGCAGCAGGCTGAGCGATCTCAGTGCCGTTAACAATAGAGTCAAGAAGTTTCTTATTCTCCGCTTTCAAAGCATCATATTTTGAGCGGTCAACACTATTTTCTTTTAGCTCTTTAATGGCGGCAATGTAGTCTGTGTTGTCTACTACACTTTCACCCGTTTCGTTAATTAATTGTTTTTCTTCCATGTTTACTTTTCTCCCCATTTAACAAATACATAACCGTGATCAGAAACGACTTCTGACTTGTTTTTCTCATTGATAATAATATACTTTGTTTTAGTGTCTGTTGCTTTGGCAGTGAGCTTTTTAGGTAAAACAAAATCTTCCTCTAATTCAGGAAGAGCAATATAATAATTAAATAAGCTCATGCCGCGTTTACAGTGAACGACATTGATAGTCTCTGTTTCGTCTTCTTTAAGTCTGGCAACTATCACTTCAGACTTGACTTCCATAGTGTATTCTTTCTCTACACCTTTTGTGCAGCCACTTAATGCAAACAATGCAACTAAAGCTGCTAATAAACCTTTTTTCATTTTGTCTTTCTCCTTATAGTTTAATAGAGTTGTGGGGCTGGCTGTACTAGAGATATTCTAACTTAAGTCATTAGTCTCCCGGCGTACCTCTTCGGTCCTACTCGCCCGACAGAGATTATACCAAATATT
>Ga0247611_10006710_pt1 | contig 14674 bp, 10 predicted proteins | sample 177DNAGHGhighgp2_FD_192422 | JGI IMG/M metagenome (GOLD analysis project Ga0247611, IMG submission 192422) | Sheep rumen microbial communities from Palmerston North, Manawatu-Wanganui, New Zealand - 1770 DNA GHGhigh gp2 | ecosystem: Host-associated > Mammals > Digestive system > Stomach > Rumen...
CCAGATCCAGCTGGACGAAATGGCGGAGCGGGAACCGCTTGCCGTCAAGTGCGCCGTTTAGCCCAGCGCAACTGTCACCCTGGCTGCTCAACTTGTCATCCCCGCGTCCTGTGGTGAGTGAAATCGAACCAAGGCGGGGATTTGCTGTCAGTTAGCCCAGCGCCAGCTTCCAGGCTAGCAGGTAAAGCCCGTAATAGAACAACAAACCAAGTCCGTCTGCGCTCGAAAGGGGAGTCCCCCAGCGCAGGCTCTTTTTTTTCGGAATGAACCCGCAGAAAAGTCCTGCCACGAACCCGTAGGCGTGTCCCAGGATGTCGGCGTTCTCTCCAAGCCCGAGGAACACCGCCAGTGACGCCGCCCCGCACAGGGGCGCGAACCTGCGGAGCATCCCGTGGCTTTCCTTGGGCATCAGCCGGAACTCGATGACCGAAAGGCATCCGATGGCGGCGAACACGAAGGTGGAAAAACCCAGGGAGCGAAAGTCCGTCTGTACCGTGGCCGACACACAGAGGTTTGCCACGGCGGCGGCCACGGCGATAAAGGGCGCAAGCCTGAGGAGCGGGATACGGAAGGTAATCATGTTCATCACGATGTATCCGCAAAGCAGGTTCGACGCCAAATGCCTGGCGTCTCCGTGCAGGGTCTGTGCGGTAAGGCTCCGCCACCATTCCCCCTTCAGGACCTTGGCCGCGTCGGAAACTCCTTCGCTGTGGAGGTTTATTTTGTCTGTAAATTGCAGCAGTGTCACGAGAATGGGCGCAAGCAGCACCCACAGGGGCTGCAGGCTGAAACTCAGCGGTATGGGCGGGTTCTCCTCCTTCGGGGGATTCTCCTTGTGGTACAGTTCCAGCTGGAGCCTTGCCGCACCCTCCATCTCAGGCACAACGAAAATCTGGAACGGTCCCTCTTCCGAACGCACAAGCCTGTGCTCGATTCCCTGGGACAAAAGCACCAGGCTGTCATCCCGCACTTGCCGGAATGTCCCTTCGGACACCTGCACCGTCTCGGGGTATTCGGGTTCGGCGGGCTGTTCCTGCTGGCGGGCATCCGGCGCCTGGGCGGCCTGCGCAGGCGCCCCTGTGGGCAGTACCGCCGGACTTTCGAGCATGTCCGGAGCTGTTTTTTCGGGAGGCTTGCGCATATAGCGGGGCCTAAGCGGCGACATCAGGCGTGGCATAATCCTCCGCAATATACATTTTCTGCCTACGGCATTTCCTGCACGCTGGCGATTGCCCTGATGATTCTTGCAGGAACACCGTTTTGGCGGGCAAGTCTTGGCCACTGGCGAACGGCATCTTCGACTTCGTATAGAATCTTTTTGTAGCTGCCCTGCCTGAGCCCTGCAAACTTTGCCACGGCCTTGAAATCGTCCAATGTAAAGTCTCCACGCTTGCCGTTGAAGGTCATCTGGTGTGACCCGGTCCATGCCCCCTGCGGGTTGTAGGCATAGGTCATGTCGAATGCGGGGGCGAGGGTCCATGTTCCCTGCTTGTCCATCAGGAACCCGATGTTCTTGGCGTGATCGTCTTGGTTGCGGGCGCAAATGTTGAAGGCTGCACGGCGGTACATTTCTTCTAGGGCGTCGTAGCCCAGGCCTAGCCGCTTGATAACGTCTAGTGCCTGCTCGTAGCTGTAGGCCCCCGGCATGTTGAAGTCGTAGTGGGCAAGGCCGCAAAGGGACTGGTAATGCAGTTTTTTGCCGCCGGCCAGCCTGTCGAACCGACGTGTCATAAAGTGCCTGTGTCCGGCACTTTCGTAGAGCCTGCATTCTGTCATGTGGATGCCCGCAAGTTTCACCATTTGCGAGTAGGTGTATTCTATGGCGCCGTAACCGAACAGGTCTGCGTTTTCCTTGTCGCCGTTATGCTCCACGTCATCGAGTTTCAACAGCCAGTATCCAAAATCCGGTTCGGCCTCCACCTGTCCGGAACGCATTTCGCCGGTGGCTTCGTTGTAGGCCACCAGGATTTTTGCCCGTGCGCCCCCCGCAGAGGTGCCGACCTTGAGAATTTCCTCGAAAGACCGGTTGTTCTTTTTGCTGAGCCTTTTTGTGGAAAAGTGCTTGCGCCGGTTCAGAATTTCGGCGGCGAAAGCTCGCAGGCTTTCCACGTCAATGGAATCGTCTGTGCAGGAATCGGGCCCCTGCAGGGGTGAAAATTCCAGAGCCCCCATGCCGCGGTTTCCGGTGTAGCACAGGCGTTCAAGGGCGGTAAAACTTTCGGGAGTGCGCCCCTGCCGCAGCAGCCAGGAGTCTATGACCTTGTTGCCGAATTTGTCGGGGAGGCTGTCGGCAAAGAGTCCGGGCAATCCGTGGAATGTCCTTGACAGTTGCGGAAAACTGTAGATTCGCCTGGATACGGGCATCACGAGGGGCGAGGGTTCGATTCCCGCTCCGATAAAGGACTCGGCGTATTCGAAGCGGGCGACGGAGTCGCCTTCCAGCATGGAAATCGCTCCGATGGTCGTTCCCCAGAGTTTTACCTGTACTGCAATCATCTTGTACCGTTACTTGTCTTCTTCCCAGACCCAGGGCTTCTTTTTACTGGAATTTGGTGTTGCGGAATAATTGGCGCCGGTGTCGAAGATGACGTTGGCGCCAGAATTTTTCTTGTGGGGGGAGCCCGCCCGCTGCCGGGGTTTGATTTTCCCCATTTGCAGGATTTGCATGGGCGAGGGAGAATCGTCTGGGAAAATGCCCAGGAAGGTATCCAGCATGTCGCAGGCCCGCAGCACCTTGACCAGGTTCAGGATCTGTACGGAATCACCACGTTCAATTCGCTCTACCGTTCCCTTGCTGACTCCGGCCATTTGGGCAAGCTTTGCTTGAGTCCAATTGTTCCTGACGCGGAAAGCCGCCATGCGCTTGCCGAGCAGGGCAAGTGCGGATTCGTCGGTCTGTGCAGAGTACATGGCCATAGCTCCTCCTATTATCTTGTTTTAAATATAATAAAATTCTTAAAAATGTGCAAATATTTTTCATTAAATATAATGAAAAATTGGCGAAAACTAGTATTATTTCTTAAAATTTAGTGAAATAAATTTTGATGTTTTGACGGGGAAAGCGTGCTAAGCGAGTGTCATAGAAAAAAGTTCACTTTTTCTCTATGACCGAGTGACGCCGCTGACGCCGAAGGCGTCAAAAGGGAATGTTAGCCCGCAATACGCCTTGCTTGCGCAAGGTTGCGGTCTAACCCTACGGGCTTAATGTTCGTGAACTCACATTAAGCTCATAAAGCGACTATCGTATGCACTTCGTGCACGTCGCTTTATGCCGCACCCTCTCCCCCAAGGGGTCTCGGGTCCGGCCCAACTTCTCAACCGAATACAAAAAAGCCCAGCAAAAAGCTGGGCGTTTTTGTATTCGAGCGGGAAAAGGGACTCGGACCCTCGACCCCGACCTTGGCAAGGTCGTGCTCTACCAACTGAGCTATTCCCGCGGGGTGAGACCAATTATAGCTTAAGGATTTTAGATTGTCAAGGGCTTTTGAAGTGAAAAAATCAAAATTTCGTGCTTTTTTCCCCTCAATTCGAAGATTCCCTCTTTTTTGGCGATATAGCCGTGGGGGATGGGCTTGGGCAGTTCCTGGAAGTAATCCTCCGAAATCAGGAATTCCTGCCCCAGCTTGGTGCAGAGCCCCTGGATCCTGGCGGTAGTGTTCAGCACGTCCCCGTGGTAGGCCATTTCGCTCCCGAAGTTGCCGACCTCCGTAGAAATGACCTTCCCGCAGTGGATTCCGGCCTTGAACTGGGGCGTTACCCCGAATTTTTTCATGAATTTGGCGCTTTTCCCGGCAATGCTCTCCGAAAAGTCGTAAAAACAGTCCACTGGCCGGGCCTTTTTGCGGCAGGCGGACATTTTCCAGGTCAAAAAGGCCCCGTCCCCCGCAATCTGGTAGATTTCGCCCCTGTTTTCTTCGCAACAGTTAGAAAGCAGGCTGTAGTAGTCCTTCAAAAAGCTGCTGTACTTCACGTGGCCCAGTTCTTCGGCCAGGGAGGTGGAGTGCCTGAGGTCGATGAACATGAAGACTCGTTCTTCTTCCTTGGGCTCTTGCGATTTGCCAAGGAAGGTGTTCCAGAACACCCTCGGGCCGAATTTTTTGTGCACGGAACGTAAGGCCGTAATGAGGTATGCTGCAAAGAAGTACAAAATAACCTGGACCCGCACCTCGTGGGACATTAGGTTGTCTTTGATGGAGGCTAGCGATACTTCGTTGACGATGCCCTCTTCGGCATTGGACTGGAACAGCAGTATGCACAGGATAATGCTTGCGTGTATGGCGGCGATAAAGTAGAAGGTTCGCACCAGCAGGGCCTTCCACACGGGCCTGCAGTCCCGCTCGTCTTTCAGGATGACGACGTCGTATATCCCATGGGAAAGCCCCATGAATAGGGAGAACTGCAGCATGAGCAGGAGAGGCTCTATAGACAAGTCGCCCTGGTCACGGTACATCTCCAGCATAGAGATGCCGATGGCAACCCCCATCCAGCAGAGCACATAGAAGCATACGGCTCGGAACTTTCGCTGTGTCTGTCGTGTAATAGCCATAGGTCTAGTGGATAAAGAGGGGAAGCGCCCAGATCATGGCGATGAGGATGATATCCTTGTAGGATTCCCCCATCAAGAGGGTGGAGGACAAGAAGAAAATGATGGTTGCAAGGGTCAGGAACACCCACAGGGGCGCCCTTTTCTTCAAAAAACTCTTGATTTTGTCTTTTGTTTCCTTGTCCATCGAATAAATCCCGAAAATAGTAATCAGTCATCAGTTATGAGTTTTCAGTTATAGAAGAAGTACCTCGCACCTCGAGCCTCGAACCTCACCACTCACCACTCACAACTCATAACTCACAACTCACAACTCACAACTCACAACTCACAACTAATTTACATTATTTTCCCCCGTGGGCAACAACTATAATGTATTTTTTAGAAATGCTGGGCCTCTATATCCATATTCCCTTTTGCGAAAAAATCTGCGATTACTGCGATTTTTTCACTATCCAGGGGCCGGATCGGCTCCACGTGGAGTACCTGGACCTGCTTTCGCAAGAAATTTCTGCCTTTTCGGAGCGGCATCCAGGAGCCTTAGAACAGGTGGAAACCCTTTATTTGGGGGGCGGAACTCCGTCTATCCTGTCTTCGGAGAAACTGGCTCGGCTTTTTTCCATATTGGGCAGTGCCGGAGTGCCTCTTCGGCGGTTGAAGGAATCCACCATGGAGTTCAATCCGGAATCCTGCGACCGGGAGCGGCTAGCCGTAGCGCTAGAAAACGGCGTTACTCGGGCAAGTCTCGGACTACAGACCTTTAGGCCGGAACTTTTGCAGGCGGTGGGCCGTAGGCACACTCCGGAGGCAGGCCTTGCCGCCCTGGAGCGCCTCTTGTCTCAAGAAAACCTGAGGGTCACGGCAGACTTGATGTTCAATCTGCCGGGGCAGACGGTGTCGCAATTTTTGGAAGACCTGGACCGATTGTCGGCCTACCCGCTGGGCCATATCAGCTTTTACGGCCTTAAGGTGGACCCCCGCACAAGGCTCGGCCACCGCCTAGAAAAAAGCGAGTTGCAGGTGGACGAGGACCTGTACGGCGACATGTACCGTGAAGGGGTCAAGCTTCTCAACACTAGGGGCTTTGAACGTTATGAGGTATCGAACTTTGCCCGTCAGGGAGAGGAAAGCCTTCACAACCTGAATTACTGGCGCCGGGGTGAATACCTTGCCTTTGGCCCTTCGGCCAACGCCTTCTTTGAGGGCGTCCGGTTCCACGCTCCCGATCGTTATCCGGAGTGGCGCCGCTATGTACAGGCGGGCTGCCCGGAAAGCCAGCTGTCGAAAGACCCTATCGGCCACGACGAGCAGGTGGCGGAACTTATCCAGCTTTCGTTACGAACAAAGTATGGTCTGGATATGGACGCCTTGCAACATCTGGGCGTTCGCCTCCCAGAAAATACAGTTTCCCGCTGGATGGAACGGGGCTTCTTGAAACGGCAGGGGCCGCACCTTGTGCTCGAAGGCGACGGCTGGCTCTTTATGGACTCCGTAGTGGCCGATTTATATTCCAACTTGGAATAATTCGCCTTGAATTCGGATTCTAGAAAAGTGTGATTTAGGCCTCAAATCGGGCCGTGTCCTCGGCGAAAAAATACCCTTGCCCATAAAAAAACATATTTTTAGAGATGTAAGTGCCCAGGCTTGTAATTGGGCGTGTTTGTTGTTGCGCAAAAAGAGCGAGGATGGTATGTTGGCAAAACGACAAAATGGGTTGTTCCTATTTGTAAGCACCCTGCTGCTGATGGCGGCATGGGGTTTTGCCGGCGTGAACTATAGTGGAGACTGCATTAACGATGCTAAGCCGGATTCCCGCTGCGTTTACCTGCCCCTGGATGTGGGACAGATGATAGGGCTCTATGTAGAAGATCCTCCAAAAAGCGGGAATCGCCTTAAAAATGCGCCCTTGTACGTTTATGCCCCCAATGCGGGAACCGATACCATTGTGTTTACGGTGGGAAGTGATGTCGTCGCCAACGGCCAGATGTTCACTTCTGACAACAATGGTTTCGTGGTCACCGGAGTAACGGGGCATTGGACCGTTTCCAACGCCCCTCTAGGGGTTTCCGTCAACTCATCCATGCAGGATGTCAACGTCATCTATGTCTACAACTTCTACGTGCCGGAGTTCCAATTCTGCGAAGATGCCGACTGCAAGGAGGTCATCTCCGATATTTCGAACATCCAGCTGAACGTGGGTGATACGCTGCCGGTCTATGTTCAGTCGGTAATACCCCTTGGCCCCTCGAAGGGCAAGCTGGATACTCTTGCCAAGGATTTGCAATACTTCCTTTCCTCAAAGCACGAAGACCTAAAGTTCTTGACGCCGGCAAAAACGCCTATGGGCCATGGGACAATCAATGGGACGAAATACTATATAGGTCAGCTTTCCGAGTCCAGGTCGTCTTTCCTGGTGACATCGGACAAGGCTATTTCCGATGTGAATTTTACCCTGGAATCTTCTATCTACAACCCGAAGCCAGATAGTACGGTTTTCCGCGCCAAGGAAGAGTTCCCCGGCAACCTGCAGTTTGTGAATTACGGACTGCCCTCCCTGGACAGCGCCTTCATTTACGATACCGACGGCGACGGTGTGGGCGATAGCATTGCGGCCTACTTTAATGGCCAGATGAACGGGGTTTCTCTGGAGAATTTCCAGTATAACTGGCCCACGGGCGGTGATTACACGGATTTCAGCGGGGACTTTACCCTGGACGGTCACCTGGCTGAGCTCACTGGCGTAAAGACTACGATTCCCGATGGCGAGGGCCAGGGGAACCTGAAGGTGGATGCCTCGTCTACGGTGTCTGGTGCCAGCGGAAACCTTTCTACCGCTATTCAGGACCGCATTGGCCCGGTTATCCAGACGGCAACCCTTGAACCGGGTGACGGTGACTATGATTATGTGATTCTTAGCTTCAACAAGCCTTTGGATGAATCTTGGACCTCGGGTAGCGGTTTCCTCCTGGATGGGATCCCCCTGTCCATGACGGCGGTAGAGAAAGGCGTCGATGGAAACGACCGTATCTGGAAGTTCAAGGTGCCCAAGAATTCCGTCCAGGTGGGAGGTGAGCTGGAACTGGCCACCTCTTGCGCCAAGGACAAGTGCCCCGACGGGCTTATCAAGGCTGCCGACGGCAACAAGACGGGCAAGAACAACCCCGTGAAGATTACCAATTCGGGCAAGAACTACGTGGATGACGAACGGAACGGCTTCTACGACAAAAACGGTGACGGCCGTATGGACAGTGCCACGGTGGCCTTCAAGGAACCCATTTCCAAGAAGGACCTGGAAGATATGGAAGTGGTGCTGTACTGGATGGATAATCAGGGCAACGTGCTGGAAATCAAGCCCGACCTGACGGACACCAACTTCGTGAAGCTTTCCAAGGACGGCTTGATGCTTTCCATTACGGTGGATACCACCAAGTTCGACGTGCAGCGGATGCTCACCTATGTGGATACTGCCGGCATCGATGTGGATAGCCTCAAGTACGGCTTTGCCAAGGTCACAAAGCCTGTGGTCCAGGCGGACGGCACCACCAAGAAGGAAACCTACGATTGCACCATGCACGACCGTATGTCTCCTGTGATTTCGGGAACCTTCCTGGAGCCGGAGTCCTTCCAGAAGATGGAAGCCGATGTGCTGACCATCTCCTTCTCCGAACCTGTGGACAAGAAGGCTTTGGAGGACTTGACGGCCCTGTCCGATTGCTTCAAGTTCAAGGTGGATGGAGAATGGGTGTCTATTCCCTTCAGTTCTCTGGAATGGAGCAAGGACGGCAAGTCCGTAAAGTTCCACCTGGAAAACGGCGTGCCCCTCGCGGAGCGCCTGAACCCGGCAGATTCCATAAAGTTTGATTTCGACAAGGCGAAGATTACCGACCTGGATGGCAATGGCGTGTCTCCCAATTCCCAGCCGACGATGGTCAAGGGCGACCCCCGCGTGCTGATGCAGTCCACCTCCCTTGCCAGTCTGGACCGCGCAGTCCTGTTGGCGGACAAGGCGGCCTTTACGGAACGCTTTGTCAATGCCGACGAACCTATGGACGAAGAGATGAAAAAGTCTCTCGGAGTCCTGATGGACATCAGTTTTGCGACCGTCATGGGCGAGGATTCTACGGGAGTTTCCAAGATGAACTTGGACGATGTGGGCCTCTCATGGGAACTGAAAGTGTTTACCAATTTGGGTGCCTATGTGGGTGGCGCTTCGAATAAAATAAAGTGTAGTGACAAGGCTTTTGAGGGCAACTGCTTTGAGCATGCCAAGAAGATGTATGTGCGCTGGAACATGCGCTCTAGCGAAGGCCGTAAGGTCGGCGTAGGTGTTTATGTTGCGCAGTTCAAGATCAATGTTTACGGCGCAAAGGACAATTTTAAAGTTGAAAGGATTTACAACTGGGGCATCCGTGCCGGCAAGGGCGGGATGAGCCTTGGGGACTAAAACCTTTCAGAGGGTAGTGCTATGAAAAAGATGGCAAGAAACTTGACAGCGGCGATTCTTTCGGCAGTGACGCTTGCACTTGCCGGAGTCGCAACTCCGTCGGGAGCTCCGGAAAACCCGGCGACAGGCATCTGGATACAACAGATTGGCGAAATCGTGGAACAGCCTTCCACGAACGCCACCCTCTATTATACCAAGTACATCGGCACCGACCGTGTCAAGAGTATTGACTACTTCTATGACGGCCTGGGGTACTTGAGGCTTTTAAACAAGAAGGACCTGTGCCATTCAAACGGTGCTGACGGCATTATGCACCACCCGGACGGTGACCTGATTGTGGCGGGCCAGGGAGCCAGGCTCCATAAGGTAAAAAAGAATAGCGGAAGCACCAATGCCAACACCTGTGTGGCAAAGACCTCCCCTGCGAACTACAAGACGGAAAATTCGGGAACGGGAAGTACCCAGGGCTACTGGCACGTGATGGTGGACCCGAACCACAAGTTTGTTTGGGCCGACGGTATGCCGGGGCCCCTGGTCCGTTACGCCCTGGACAACACGAATGACGGGGGATTGTCCAATGTGGGTTATCAGGTGGAACTGAGGACGCCCGCCAAGGAACCCTACAAGAGCCTGCCGGACCGCAACAAGAATATTAAGCAGGTTACTACCGTGATATGGGACGGCGAAGGCAATGCCTTTTATACCTATTCAAACTTTGCAGGTGGCGGATGTGAAACGGACCTGAATGGTGTTGCTTGTAGCGAAGACCTGAGAAAACAGTGGAGGGCGGGCTCCCACTTCGGTTATTTTACGGATACTACATGGAAAAAAATCAACAGTTCCGCAGATTCGGCGAAATACTTGGGGCACGTAGGGGATTCCGTGGTCATTGGCCTTGGGAAAATAACCCTTATTGATTCTCTGGAAGGAGCCCATGGCGGAACGTACGACCCCTATTCAAACACCATCTTTATCTTTGGCGGTTCTAAAATTGTGCAGATTGAACCCTACAGGGAAGGAGGCCAGATGAAGGCTAGGGTGCTTGCCGAAATTGATCTGCGCAGTTTCTTTTTTCCAGAAGATTCAGAGCACCTGTCTGGACCGAGAACCCCTTCTTGCTTGCAGAGAGCGAATGCTTCTACGGGTGAAATTAGCCCCAAAACGGGAAACGGGGGTTATTGTAAAATGATAAACGGTGAAAGAGTTTGTGCCGGTGATTGGGGCGGTTCGTGTAGTGGCGGTAGCTGTTCCGGTTATTGTGATGGAGGAACGTCGGACAATAACAATCCCAAGGCTTATCCTACTGTAGGTTGGCGTTTGGACCAGGGTACTGTAGATGGTCACGGCCACCTGTTTGTGGCCAGCAATACGGGGCATGTTATCTTTATTGACTATGCGGCAAATCCGCAACGTCTTATCGATAACAATGTGCTTGCCCACATGCAGTGGATAGACAACTTCCTGGATGACTTGGCTCCCTTGGACAAGATCCAAATTGCCCGTTCCAGTGCAAGTACTGTCGGTGACATTTCTTCTAGTAGCTGGGAGCGGCTCAGTTCCCAAGAAGAATGGAACGAATCCTCCAGCAGCAAGCAGTCTTCCAGCAGCGGAGGCTCCTCCGGCAGCACGGGTTCTTCAGGCAGTACCGATTCCTCTGACAGCAGCGGTTCTTCTTCCAACAGCGAGGGCTCCTCCGGCAGCACGGGTTCTTCAGGCAGTACCGATTCCTCTGACAGCAGCGGTTCTTCTTCCAACAGCGGAGGCTCCTCCGGCAGCACGGGTTCTTCAGGCAGTACCGATTCCTCTGACAGCAGCGGTTCTTCTTCCAACAGCGGAGGCTCCTCCGGTAGCACGGGCTCTTCTGGCAGCAACGGCTCCAGCAGCAGCCAGGGGGGAGGAGGAGAGTTGTTTAGTAGCTCTTCTAGCAGCGACGAAGGCAGTGGCGGAGGAATTCTGTTTAGCAGCAGTACTGGAAACTACAGCCCCAATGGTGGCGGCGAAGACTTCGGCTATAGCTCTGCCGGCGGTGGATATTTCAATCCCTCCTGGGACGATTATGACAAGGGCGATTCTGTAGTCCAGAATGCGGGTGTTCTGGTGCCTGCCGACGATAAGAAGCCCGGTGACCCCGGTACGGTGATTATCGGTGAGAATGTGTACTATGTGGACAACAACCCCACGGATATCTCCTTGGACTTCCGTCAGAACGCCAATATCGATTCGGCCAAGGTCGGAGATGTGGTGGCTATAACACTGAGTGCGGACAAGGTGAAGGAATACTTCGGTGACCATGTGGATTCCCTTACGTTCACCACTCCGTCGGGACTTATCCTGATAGACCCCAACAACCCGGCTCCGGGCGATTCCATCAAGGTCAATGCCGACGGCAGCGTCACGATTTATGTGACCGCCTATGACCCCGTACGCAATGGAGAAATCTACATCACCAACGAAGTAGGTCAGCTTGTAGTGATAGACAATATCAACTTCTTTGCGGTGGTCCCCGAAGGCAAGGTGGCCATGATCAAGGATTCTGATTTGGACAGCCAGCTGGATTACGTGGAAATCCTATTGCAGGATACATTGTCCAAGTTTGTAGATGTGGTGTCAGTTTCTTTGGTGGTCAACGGCACGACCTTGAATCCTGCGACGGTGCCGACCCTCAATGGAGAACGGAACAGGATTATTCTGAGTGATGTTTCCGACCTAGTATTCCCCGATGAAATCGACCAGAGTTCTTATGCTCAGATTGTCTATAAGGACAAACAGAATGGGGCAACCTACGTGCGTCAAGTGCCCCTGGTGGAGCTGGGAACCAATATCATTAAGGCGGCACACGCCATTAGGGATACTACCAAGGGTGGCCTGGATTCCCTGTTCGTGGAATTCAACGTAGACATTATCCCCCTTGACTTGAGCTACCCGGAGATGCTGATTGCCCTGAAACAGAAGGGCAAGGAGGTATTCTTCGGCCTTGGCCAGGTCTCCAAGGTCTACCTGCCCTCGAAGAATATCGTCATCTTTGTGGGTGAGAACCTTAAACTTCAGGGGAACTTGAAGGACAGCGTGTCCCTGTATCCCAACGTGACCTTCAGCAATGCCCCCTTCATCACGTCCGACGAATACGACCGCCATGTCCCCGTGACGGTGGTGGATCGCCTGCCGGCGGTAAAGGCGGTGGAATACTGGGATACGGATTACGACGGAGTCATGGACCAGGTGGTCGTCAACTATTCCGCACCTCTGAAGCAGGAGGATTTGGAAAAACTCCACATGACCTTCCCCTGGTATAGCGACCGTGGATTGCTCGTCCAGTTACAGGCCCAGCCTTCGTATCTGAAATTGGACCCGAACGACCCGACCAAAGTGATATGGGATGTCTACTCGCCTTCGCCACTTGCCAAGGGCGTTACCAGTATTAGCGATCAGCTGCCTCCAGCGACGGTCTACACCTACTATCCGGTCTTTGATGAAATCTTTGTGAACGAAGACCCTGTAAAGGTCACCGACAAGATGTCTCCTGTTATTGCGGGCGCTACCCTCAATTACGGCAAGAAGGCGGATACGCTGGCAGTCGCCTTCTCGGAGCCCATCAAGAAGGTAGAGGGCAGGGATTATTTCCGTTATATCCATGGTAAGGATACTCTGGATTTGATTCCCTCGTCCATTTCCTGGTCCGAGGACGGCATGATTGCGACTCTGATTCTGGATGCTAACCAGGTTACGGTGATGCCGGGTGACTCCCTGATGGTGGTTCGCGGAAGTAAGGGGGCTATTCAGGATAATTTCGGCAACATCGCCGGAGACGACCCGTCGCCGGTGATTATCGGAGGCCTCTTGAACCACTTGGTGGAATCTACCAAGATGGGTACCTTCGACGACAAGGACGAAATCCTGCATACCATGAGTTCCGTGAACCTGCGCTACGTGCCTAGCTCCACCACCAAGGAAGACTTGGAAAAGGAAGGGGCCTTGGGCCACCTGGTTCAGCTAGGCGAACGGTTCGTGCCGCAGTTGCTGGACCGTGCCCAGATTGCAGCCGATGGTTCTGTGGATCCTTCTGTACTCGATTCCCTGAATCCTGAAAAGGTGTTCATCTCCTTCGTGGTGAACTACTTTGACCACCTGGGACAATATGTGAACGACACCGCCATAACGGTGCCCTGTAACAGTCCTAAGTTTGGCGGTAACTGCCTGAATTCGGACCAGAAGGTGTTCGTGAACTGGAACTTCAAGGACCATAAGGGCCGCTTCGTTGGCGCGGGCGTTTATACGGTGCAGTTCAAGATGGTGGTTCGTTACGAAAAGAAGAAGATAGAAGAAGAAATCAAGGATAAGTGGGGCGTGCGCCGTAAAAAGAAAAAGTAGGTAGAATTCTCTAGTTACTAGAGAATGCAGAAAAAAAACAAAAGCCGCGATTTCGCGGCTTTTCATGTTAGTGAAGGGAGAACTTTAGGGAGGGCGAAGCCTTCCCTAGTCATCATTATGCAATCATTTCCATAACGGCGGGGATGATTGTGCAGATGATTACCCAGGGATAAGAAAGAGAACCCTTTAGCCAGCCAGTGGTTTGCATCCCGCTCTTGTTAAAAGAGACTTGCTGAACCTTGCTCTGGGCTGTTGCAACGGATTCGTGGAGGGAATCCTTGAGATAGGTAACGGACAAGTCGAATTCGCGCTTGCTTTCCTGTGCCGAATCTACCATCTGTAAAAACTTGTTGCTCATAGACTTAGCTCTTTTTGCTTCCGCAAATATAGTAATTTTTTCTGAAATTTAAAGGGTTTTTGTTTATTTATGTTTACAAATAAGGTTTTATGTGAAAAAATGCACAAAACAGCATATTTCTCCATAAAAAAAGCTAATTTAAGTGTGTTATGGGTCACATTGGTGGCTTAAAAGGAGTCTTATGAACCTGATTCGCTATTCTTTTGGTCTTGCTGTAGGCGCCGTTTTGGTCGCATGCGGTGGCAATAACCCGCAGCCGGTGGTGGAACCCGCCGAGCCTGTAGCCGCTCCTGCGCCTCAGGTTTCCCTGGACAGCGCCGTGGACCGCTACAGCTATGCTTTGGGTATGGACTTGGGGAAGGCTATCGCCAATATCAATGTTCCTGTCAAGATGGATGTGCTGATGATTGCCCTCCAGGATGAAGTGGATCCTGCCCGCAAGGTTCTGCTGTCGGATTCCGCTTCGGAGTCGGCCCTGCAAGACTTGCTGCTCCGCATGCAGAAGCAGAAAGAGGACGATGAGAAGGCCGCCGCCGCCAAGGCTCTGGAAGACCAGGCTGCATTCCTCGCCAAGAACGTTTTGGATTCTACGGTAAAGGTGACGCCCAAGGGTGTGCAGTACCGCGTGCTCAAGGCCGGTACGGGTATTTCACCCAAGGTGACGGACAAGGTCCAGGTGCATTACATCGGGGCTTTGTTAGACGGCACACAGTTTGACAACAGCGTCAAGCGTGGTGAACCTCTGGAGTTCCCCGTAGGCGCGGTCATCGAAGGCTGGCAGGACTTGCTCCAGGTCATGAAAGAAGGGGACAAGGTGAAGGCCTGGATTCCCAGCGCCCTGGCCTATGGCGAAGCTGGTGTTCCGCCTACCATTCCGGGCAATGCACTCCTGATTTTTGAAGTGGAACTGTTGAAGGTCTATGCCGAAGTTCCGCCTGTGGATTCTACGGCTGTTCCGGCT
>Ga0247611_10006713_pt1 | contig 14671 bp, 17 predicted proteins | sample 177DNAGHGhighgp2_FD_192422 | JGI IMG/M metagenome (GOLD analysis project Ga0247611, IMG submission 192422) | Sheep rumen microbial communities from Palmerston North, Manawatu-Wanganui, New Zealand - 1770 DNA GHGhigh gp2 | ecosystem: Host-associated > Mammals > Digestive system > Stomach > Rumen...
GCATTTACATCCATAAACCCAGGCTCAAACTCATTCTCAAACATTCCATCTCTACGGAGAATCATCGCATGATCAAAGTCTGGACCAGACCATATTGCAACATTTCTGTTGAAGACGTCAAATTCCTCGTCATCCATTGCTGAAATAATGGTCTGTAATGCGCGTACTTCTGGTTCAGTAAGATCGCATTTAACTCCATAGATGAAAGCTGGAATCGTTTTGTGATACTTGTAATCCTGAAGTTTTGCATCAATAGCATTCAGGATTTCAGCGCAACCGTTTAAAGTTATCTTCATAATTCAGTCCTCCTTATTTAATTCATACTTCTTTCTCATATCTTCTATGGCAATATTGCCAAGTTTATCCATGAGTTTCTTGATGAAAGGACGCCTACTTGGCAGTGTGAGTTCATCTTCTTTAAGAACCCACAAAGCAATGCCAATTTCACCAAGTTCAGCCTCAGTAAGTTGAACTGTAATCATTCTTTTACTCATAACTTGATGACAGGCAACTCAAGATGCTCATCAAACTTGACAGCCTTACCTTCAGGAAGACAGTTCATCTCCTGATTAAACACCCACATGTGATTACCCAATTCCACGCAAATGCCGTTAGGAACAGCAGTCACACTTGCTTCAACTTGCACTAATTGGTGGAACAATGGTTGAGTGGTATCAACATCATAATGTTCAATTTCCAAGCGAATCTTGAGAGTATCAAGATCATAATTGTCCATTGCCCATCCATGCTGTTGGAACCACCTCCAAATCTTATCACAATCGCTTGTGTTAAACAAACGATTATAAACTTTATAGACGTTCATAGTTACCAAGGAATGTTAGGTCCTTCAAAGACTACCATGTAGCAGAAGAACATAGCAGCCAGAATGAAGGTTATCCAAAGGCAGACAGTGCCTACCTTATCGGAAAGCTTCTTCATTACTTTACAGGTACATTCATTGCTTTGGCAATCTTCCTAAGCCTGTGGGCTTCAGAGATACGCCAGCCTCTCATCCTGTTTTTCTGCAACTGCGCAACCCTTGCCAGGTATTTCTGATTATGCTGCCACGCAAATGTTAGAGCGTTGGTAAGAGCATCTCTAACCTCACGCATCTGTGCAGCAGAAGGCTCTCTCTTTGGAGATGTTGCCCAATGCATCATACAGACGCTCATTAAACCATCAGGAGTAATGGCTTTATCTCTTGACACATTCTCATCCAGATAGAGAATGAGTTCTTTGGACACAATGTCCTCATCTGCCACATAGAGTAATGTGAGCAGAACATTTTGCCTAATGTTACTCATAATATTAATTATTTAATTGTTATACTTCACCAGCATCATATACCTTGTCAAAGATATGACAGGCATACTCATACTGTTCCATTGTTCTCACTTCAATATTATGCTCCTTGGCAAAGGCAAGCACCTCAGGATCCATGGACTTCATTGTCTTCTTACTGAAAGGAGTCAGACATACTGACTGTTGATTTTCAGTCTGAATTACCTCACCAGGATTACCAAATTGGTACTCCTTGGCTTGTTCAATAAGGCTTTTCATTCTACTGTAAGTCCTTCTTTCTTCAACTCCTTGACAATGACTTGGTATTGAGTAGCATACTTCTTGATATTCTTCAAGTAAGCATTGTACTCTTTACCAGTCTTCTTGGAGACCTTGTGGATAACAAGTTTATTCTTAGCAGTTATGTAAACCACATAAGTCTTGTTATCATCCTTATCAAGAATTGAATACCCTGAATTAACCTCTTGTTTCTTGCCAGTATTCTCAGCAACCAGGACCTTGTTGGTCTTAGTGTTACTATCAATCTTAGCATAGCAAGGGTTAACACAGGCTGCCAGCAGTATGACAGCAAGGAGGAGCTTCTTCATGTTAGTCACGATAGCCATAATACTTAGCCTGAGCTTTCTTCAAAGACTGCACCATCTTAGAAATGCTCTTCTCCCCAAGAAGACCACGAAGTTTCCTCATTCTCCAGCGCTTTTCATCCTTGTCTAAACGAGAGTAGTGAACCTCATTAACTTTGGCAAGAATGGCTTTCTTGAGAGATTCTGCATCACCACCAGCAAGTTGGGAGTTGATGATCTCGCGCTTAACCTTTGGGAACCAAGTGTTCCCGGTGATCTGAGAAACCTCATAGTTAAGCTCGTCAAGATAGATAGTCCAGTCCTTCTCATTCTGAGAGTGAGCTGCCTTCTTGCGAAGAACCTCAAGCTCCTCAGGTTTCAGACGAAGCCTCATGACATAGGCCATAGTTTCAGTGAACTTACCAAGTTCATTGAAGGCTACATCCCAGAGGCCGCCGTCTTCACTGACACAGTGGAAGGTAAGAGACTCCAGGGCAAGCTGAATATCATCACCTTCTGTGTGGAAGATAGGATCCTCATGGTGGTCAACAACAATTGTTGTATTGCCACCATTAAGAACGGTGTTAATGATCTCAATGGCTGACTTACCATTGGAGATACGCTGCATAGCAGCTGGTGTGCTCTTATTGACATTGGCACCATTGTTCATCTTCTTCATATTAGTTTTAATTTAGAAGAATGAAACAAGTTAATTAATACGCTATTTACCCATAGATGGGGATGCCTTCAGTAACCCTGCCACCTCGTAGAGGAACATCGTGAGCAGGATTTTAGTAGGTGTAACCCTACAGGGAATTTCAACCCTAGATGCAACAAAGGCACCCCACTCACAGAGAATGAGGTGCCAATGTTGCAGGTAGAGTAGACTTAAAAGACGTAATTGCTCCCCAATTTTCGAGGAGACAAACCTTCTCGATTAAACATCAAACCCTTCTCTTTTTCATAAGTAAGGATATCTTCTTTATCGCCTCCATAAACACCAATCAGATACTCACCTTTGTAATTGGCGAAACTGATCCATACAACTACGGAAAGATTGTCTTTAACATAACCGTCAAGAAAGATTCTACCACAGTTGGTATAGCAAACAGCATAATCAAACCAATGAACATGATCATTCTTAGTATGCCAAATCTCATAGGCAATACGCTTGCATAAATCAGAGATATTGCCAAAGACAATCTCATTTTCATCCCCAAACACAATCTCCCACTTCCTAATTCGAAGGAGAGTAGACCTTTGTGAATAATATTTCATAATGTTAAGTGAGGGTTCCACACTAGAGCAGCCCACAAGCTTTAAGTGTTATTTATTATTTAGTAAATATTCATCGAATAATAATTCTTCATGTAACAGATAAACCACATCTTCAGGAACAGTCTCTCCTGGTTCAGACTCTCCAAGAGTATCTGCCCAGACATCAGATTCCTGCCAAAGTTTGAACATCAGCACTGCAGCACAGGTAAGACAGTCATTGTGGTCTGCACAATCATAGAGTTCGGTAAGCAAAGGATTGGCTTGTACCTCTTCCATCATTGCAGGACATCCTTGGAGCTGATAGAACAGGTCCCAGATATTTCCTGCACAAACATGTACTGTCGCCTCATCATACTGAGGATGAGTAACAACAACATTCTTCTCACTGTTGCAACTGGTGAACAACTGCCCATATACAGGGAAGAATAACACCAGTGCCATCACAAGGCTTATCAGCCAAGTGGCATCATTATTTTTCTTCATAATATTAATGACGGTTACCTATACACCGTAAGGTTCTAAAATTTCCCAACCTACCTATCTCCAAGCGCAGAGATAGGTAACGCTCATGGCTTAATGGGCTTAGCTTTGCGCAAGCAATGCCAGGACTAGCGGAGCAGTTTTAGACATGCTCAGGTCTACGGCAGATGATCACTTGTATCTAGACCAAGTTGCTTCTACATGTAATGTGGTATGATTCCTACAGCCATCTGCCATAGGTAACACCTTAACATTACACCATGAACAGTAATCATACTCTGTTACAGAGTTTGCCACTACCGCAACAATAGAAGCATCTGCTGTAAGTTCCAGCTTGTTATCATACAAGAACAAACAGCAGCCAGACTTAGTAGACACTTGCCCATGTGTATCTTCAATCCACTCTCCATTGTAGCTAGACATGAATTTGTCATCAGGGCTAAGTACATGCTCTTCAAGCATGTCTGCTAAAGCTGGTTGAAGGACACGGATTTTTGCAATCATCTCTTTAAGATTTGTTGAATATGTTTTCATACAAATACCGCAGAGACTGCAGAGATGTAATGCTAAACCCAAGGCAGTCCCTGCGCTTGAGATTAACTTGGGAATAGCATATGAACAAAGCATGTGTATACAACAACAACCACCCACCCCAGGTTGTGAGACCTTGAGTAGGAAACTGTGTGTAGTCTGTGTTTGGTGGGCAGAGTAACTTTGAGAGCTGTTGAGTCAGCTACTCTGTAGACTCTGCTGGGTTGGCTGTGCAGTTGGCTATGCTGATTGAGCTTTACAGCTGCAATTAGCTTTGCCAAAGGCAATGCCACGCGCAACAGGGGGGAGTAATCCCCCATTGCGCAAGCACCCGGGGGGTGTAATAGAACAATCCCACGCTTTGATACACACAATATTATCTGCTATACTATCCCTATTTTGATACACATGCTACTAACTACATAATCATCCTTATACTGTTAAATAATCATAAAACCCTAAATATTTTCTTTAGGTGTATTTCCTATATCAAACCTTTGTATTACCTTTGTACTGTTGGACATAGCAAGTACAACTTAAACAATTACTTGAAATGTCTATACAACTACTTATTGAATAACGGCACTTACCCAGGAGCAAGTTTCTCCATGCCAACACGGATACTTTGAATGAGACGAAGTGAAGGGCTCAGGGTAAATGGAGGTTCGGTTTAAGCAGCTTAAATGTCCTAAAAGCAGAAATGACAAACAGCTGACAACAGCAAGTGGCTCGGAATTTGGTCAGTATGAAGGACAGACGGGGCTTGAAACTGGGTAAGTGAGAGACATGAGAACGTCTCACCCTAGGGCTTAAAGCGGGTGTTGCCTAGGGGCTGCTTATAAAAAAGAGATAATAATAAGAAGTTGTATAGTAACAGAGTAGATGATAATCTGTTTATAGTTGGAATTAGGAAAAATATACTCCTGTTGGAGATAAAGATACCCTGTACCCAGATGTAGTGGATTGAGCACACTGCATCAACAATAAAGGGACCCTTCAAAGGTCCCTTTTGTTGTCTATAGACTGTTGATATAATCTATTACCTTTCTGTTTGCTTCATCTACTTTATCTAAGTCATAATCTATATAGATATCGGTTACCTGTACTCCGTTACTGTGTCCCAACGCCTGGGATATCACATCTTTGCTTACACCTATACTGTATGCTGTGGTTGCCCAGGTATGTCTTGCCCAGTATGAAGTCAACTCAGGACAGATGGCTTTAGTCCCCTCTACATATCCTTTACCCTCCGCATACTCCATTCCCAGTTTCTTTAATCCATCATTCATATGGTGAAGATAATCAAGGTAGTTTTTATATCTGTCAAGACAGTTAAGCAGGTACCTTTCACCTTGGTACTTCTGTAGGATTTTCAGAGCTTCAGGTTCAATCTTCACATTATATAATTTATTGGTTTTAAACCGACGATAAATTATTCTTCCGGCGATAACATCTGTATGCTTAAGGTGTAGCAAATCTTTAGGGTTAATACCAATCAGATACAAACTAAGCATAAACATATTCCTATACTCTAAGCAGAAACCCGGAGATTCAACATGCTTAATTAATCTTAACTGTTCATCTGTTAATGCTCTGTGAACAGTACTCTCTTTTTTGATCTTGTATGATCTGAAAGGATAGTTGGTAGTAACGCCTTCCGTGATAAGATGGTTAAGTACAGTCCTGATGTTTCTCATGTGTATGGCATATCCGTTAATGGACATGGTCTCTGAGCAGAAATGCTCAAACCTGATTAGCCATTCCTTGTTTATATTGTCTATGGTTACCTGGCTGTCGAACAGCTTTACTTTATTAGCTGTACCTATGTAAAGATTTCTGGTTCTTTTGTATGACTTGAGTAAACTGTACCTTATGATATATTCTACCAGTCCTACATTCATCTGGTTTTCTTTATGCCCCAGTATGACGGGTATCTGCTGCTTGAGAATATTAATATTGTGCTGTTGGTAGACAAGGGCTGATGTTTCAGCGAAGATCTTGCTCAGCCTGAGATTCTTCTCTGCATAGCCAACCTCTCCTTTTTTAATCTTTCCTTCTTTAAGATTATTGGGGTTGGATACATAGACATCGGTAAAGAAATGGAGCCTTTTGCCATTTATGTTTATGTACAGGTTTACAGGAAAACCTTGTCTGGTTTTGCGTAAGGTTATAAATCTAATGGTGATCATATCGGTTGCAAGTTAATTGCAGCATTCTTGCAAAGGATTTACAACCAAACAGACTTAGTCAAGTGGTGAATGTTACTAATCAGTTGATAACCAAGTGATCCTGTTGGGATTCGAACCCAAGACCCACAGCTTAGAAGGCTGTTGCTCTATCCAGCTGAGCTACAGGACCATCCTGAATTGCCTCATATAATCTCATAATTGATTGCAAATCCCTTGCAAGAAAGTGCGTTGTTATGGACTATTGTGGCACAAAGGTACTGTCTTTATACGACATACACAAAAAGCATTTAATTATTTTTACATTGTTTGCATAACACTCAGTAAATAATGCAGGTTGTGTAATACTCTTAACAGTTTTGTTATAGTGTCGTCATTATTTACTTCTTCAATGTACTTTTGTAAAATCTAAACATAAAACGACAATATATGGAATTCAATACAAGAGGGTTTCCCTCACAATAGCTTTCGTTTACAAGAAAGAACAAGACTTGGAGAAAACAGAATGTGGATTTCGCGGACAGCAGAAGTCTGCTCCATTACAGGTTGACCAGAAAGTCCGTACATGATATGGAAGTCAACTATGATCTGGTCAACGGTAAACTTCATATGGAAGACCTAAGGCTGTTTCTCAATCCTTATAATCTGAATGCGTCTTTTATACCCGACGGTATACAGCATTATCCTATCCTCAACTCAAAACTGAGTGTACTTCAGGGAGAGGAAAGCAAGCGTGTATTTGACTTCAGGGTAGTAGTGACTAATCCTACAGCTATTTCCCAGATAGAGGAAAAGAAGAAAGAAGCGATGTATGAATCTTTACAGAAACTGTTTGCAGACAACAGTCTTAGTGAGGAAGAGTTCATGCAGCAGATGCAGAAAACCGCTGATTATTTCCAGTACGAATACCAGGATATGCGTGAGGTAAGGGCAAACCAGCTGGTCAACCATTACATCAAGGAAATGGAACTGGACCAGTTGTTCAATCAGGGTTTCTGTGATGCTGAGATTGTAGGGGAAGAAATGTACCAGTGTGACATAGTGGGCGGTGAACCTGTCTTAGAAAAACTTGATCCGAGGGAAGTCAGGATCCTTAGGTCAGGAACCAGTAATAGGATAGAGGACGCTGACATGGTCATTATTGAAAAGTACATGTCTCCTGGTGCAATCATAGACACCTACTGGGACCAACTCAGTAAAAAGGATGTGGCTTATCTCGAGAACATTCCTGACAATTTCGGCCAGGGTTTTGCTGACAATATGGACAATATGGATGACAGGTACGGATTTAAACACAGGTTGTTTGGAGGAGGACATGTGTATCCTTATCCTGGAGACCACGGTTTATACGACGCATGGGACCTGTTCTCAGATGAAATGGACAGGGCATCCCTTCCTTATGACCTGGCAGGAAATGTAAGGGTGCTTAAGGTATACTGGAAATCAAGGAGAAAGATCAAAAAAGTAAAGAGTTACGATCCTGAGACAGGCGAAGAACAGTTTGACTTTTACCCTGAAAACTATGTATGTGACAAGGATAAAGGTGAAGAAGAACAGATATTCTGGATCAATGAAGCTTGGGAAGGAGTAAAGATTGGTGCTGACATCTATGTAAACATGAGACCCAGACTCATCCAGTACAATAGATTAAGTAACCCTTCTAGATGCCATTTCGGCATTATAGGTTCCATATACAGCAGTAACGGGGAAATTCCGTTCTCCTTGGTGGACAGGGTAAAGCCTTATTCTTATCTGTACGATATCATCCATGACAAGCTTGTTAAAACCCTTGCAAAAAACAAAGGCAGAATCATCAGACTTGATTTTGCCAAGGTTCCAAAGGGTTGGGACATTGATAAGTGGATGTACTTCATAGAGGTAAACGGTGTTGCTATAGAAGATTCTTTCAAGGAAGGAAATGTGGGTGTTGCTACAGGTAAACTGGCAGGTGCCATGAACAATGCTTCATCTGGTGTAGTTGATGCAGGCTTGGGTAATGATATCCAGCAATACATCAGTATTCTAGAGTACTGTAAAACACAGATAGGTGAAATTGTAGGTATTTCCAAACAGAGAGAAGGTCAGATAAGCAACCGTGAGACAGTAGGCGGTGTTGAAAGGGCAACTCTCCAGTCATCACATATTACAGAATGGTTGTTCTTTACCCACGAGAGTGTGAAGAAAAGAGTACTGGAATGTCTTCTTGAGACAGCAAAGATTGCCATGAGAGGAAGACCTGCAAAGAAGTTTGAGTATCTCTTGTCAGACGGAAGCACCTAGCTGGTTACTATTGACGGTGATGAGTTTGCTGAATGTGATTATGGTTTGGTTGTAGACAACAGCAACGGTGTCCAGGATCTCGCACAGAAGCTTGATGTACTTGCACAGGCTGCTCTCCAAACCCAGGTACTCGACTTCTCTACCATCATGAAACTTTATACTACATCGTCCATTGCTGAGAAACAGCGTATGGTGGAAGCCAATGAAAGAAGGAAACAAGAAGAGGCTCAGCAGCTGCAGCAGCAGCAGATGCAGTTACAGCAACAGCAGATTCAGCAACAGCAGGCATTGGGTGAACAGAAACTCCAGCAGGAGATGCAGATGCATCAGGAAGACAACGAGACCAAGATTCTTATTGCTCAGATTAACGGTGTTGCTGAGGCTGAACGGCTCCAGATGATGAATCAGGAAGACGGTATAACAGCTGATCAGCAGTATGCCCTTGAACAGCAGAAGCTTAATCAGGAAGCTTTAGAGTTTGAGAAATCATTGGAGAAAGACAGGGAAAAACTGGAGTTTGAGAAACAGAAACACAGAGATAATGTGAGACTGAAAGATAAGGCTATCCAACAACAAAACTAGAGAAATAACAAATCCAAATAACATCTGAACAAAATGACGGTAGATCAATTTGCTGCACTTATAAAACAGAAACCTTATTTACGAAGAATGGGTAAAGGTTCCTTGTCAAAACGGTATAGGATATCCCAGGAAGATGTGGTAAGGGCAAAAAATCTTGCCAATATCGGCAAATATACCCCTAAAATACTTATATTTGACATAGAAACCGCGCCGATAAAGGCATATGTCTGGAAACTGTGGAAGACTGATGTACATCTGGAACAGATTATCAACGACTGGTTCTGCATTGCCTGGTCTGCAAAGTGGCTGTACAGTAACAACACCATGGGTGCTGTACTTACACCGGATGAAATTAGGAATGAGGATGATAAACGCATTATGTCATCTTTATGGAAACTCATCAATGAAGCGGACATAGTAGTATCCCACAACGGAAACAAGTTTGATATTCCGCGAATCAATTCAAGGTTTATCATTAACGGATTATCTCCTACCAAACCTTACTTCAGTGTAGATACCTGCCAGATTGCAAGAAGACAGTTCGGTTTCTCATCCAACAAACTTGATGCTTTGGCTACACATTTTAATATACCTCATAAGCTGGATACGAACTTTGACTTGTGGAAACGCTGTTTGGAAGGTGATGAAAAGGCGTTGAAATATATGCTTAAGTACAACAAGAAGGATGTTGTTATTCTGGAAGAGGTATATCTTAAGCTAAGACCGTGGATAAAGAATCATCCCAACATGGGTAATCTTGCAGGTACTTTGGATACATGTGCCAACTGCGGGTCAGAAAACATATCACTGATTCCTGATAAATACTACCATACATCAGTAGGCAAATATCCGTTGTTCAGGTGTAATGAATGCAATGCTGTATCCAGAGGAAGAAAGAAAATAAACGAATCTCCCAACACTGCCAGTATAACGCATTAATAAGGAAGAGGAGATGTTTCAAAACATTTCCTCTTTCTTTTAATTATCTAAGGTTGGTATTTAGGTGATTGTGTGTAGAAATATAGCACAGTATCTTTGCTGCAGATATACTTTGGGGTGTGGTGTAATGGTAGCACTGGTGGCTCTAACCCATTAGGTCTGGGTTCGAATCCTAGCACCTCGGCAATTATTAATCAATAAAAGAAAAACACATGAAGGCTGAATTAGTTTTAGGAAATCTGAAAAGAGAGCGTGAAGCACTCAATAACAAACTTGAACGTCTTGAGACAGCTCTTGGTAAGGAATGGCAGGATGTTGACCAGGAGTACCTGTGTACCCAGCAATATAATGCCATGTGTCTGTATGCACATATCCTGGATGAGCGCATATCGGACATTGAGTTCAAGCTTGACGCAAAAAAAGCTGAGAAAGAGGCTGAGTCTCACGAGACATCCCATGATGATGCATTTATGTACAACAAGAATGTTGATCCGGATTCTTACAAGAATTATGACAACACCTGCTGTAAAGAGAAATGCTGCCAAGATGACTGTGTAGATACCTTTGTGAACATTCTCAGAGATGTCTTTGGAGACGATTTGGAGACGATATTGAGATTTATTTCAGATAACTGAACACTATGTGTCTGGACAACATTTTCGGAAAAAACCCTCATGAAGTGACAAAAGCCGCATTGAATGTTTTAATGAAGATGCATGCTGATGATGCAAGATCTCTGTACAGGCTGTGCGTAAACCACAATCTGCAGGATACGCAGGAATTTATCAATTGGCAAGATGAACTGAATGACATAAGTGTAAAATACGAATAACCGAGACTATAAATAAAGATTTTCAATATATGGAGATTAAGCGAGCTTCAGAAAGAAGAATTCTCAGTTCAGCCATTGAACCGCCTAACAAGAACTGGTTATGGCTAAAGACAGAGAACGATAGCATCACACTCAATGAGTATGTCAACGGTAAGTGGACACCTATCTCCACAGCCACAGAGGTTCCGTCAACCCCGACTTCCACTACATTACCTGATCAGACATCCCGTATTATGCTGCTCAGCGCTAAGCTCAGTGCTTTGGAGAAGACGGTCAGGGATAACTATCAGTCACTTCTCGAGAAGATCAACGGTGAGGTTGATCTTAGTGATTATTATACCAAGGAGGAAGTTGAGAACCTTGTAAGTTTTGCTGCACCTACAATCGGTGGTGCAGGAACCTGGATCATAGATGGTGAGGATACAGGTGTTTCTGCAGTAGCACAGGACGGGTATACCCCTGACATCAGAATCAACGATGCTGGTTATTGGTGTATAGACGGTGTAAGTACTGGGGTTAAGGCTAAAGGTGAAGACGGTACTGTTGACATCGAAGGTATCGATGGTGTGCGAGTGATGGCTTCTGCTCAGGTTAACGACAGGGCCGCTTGGTCCAAAGGTTTTTATGCTACTGTACAGTATAATCCTAATGTAGGATATGGAGCCAATGTTCCGAAATTAATTGGAGATGTGTTCGAAAGCTGGGGTAGCGCTAACATTAATAATAGAAACGGCAGTGATTGGGTAAAGGTAAAAGTAAGTGTAAAGGCTGGTGACGAGTTTGACATCTGGGGCGAAGCTAGGCCGGTTCAAAAGACAGTATATTCCAACTATTGGATATGTATGCCGCTGTTTTGGGTATGTAACAACCAAAACGAGATACTATATTCCTACCCGCTATCTTATCTTGAGAGCGCCGAGAACAAGGAGCTTTTTCCAAATATACCAGTCATGCCTAAGAATACTACTGATTCTCAAGCCCCTTCAGGAGATGGTTATCCCTGTACATTTAGTAAAGATAATCCTTACCATTTTGTGGCAGAAGAAGACGGTTATCTGTATTTCAACGCTTATGTAGACGATGCTTTGGATAATCCTACAACAACTGTAGAAGTCCAGAAAACAGATGAAGAGGGAAATCCGGTATATGACAACCAAGGGAACCCTGTCATGGAGCAAATACAGGTTCCTGCACAATCAGAATCAGCTATTGAAGAAGCGGCTGAACCTTTGTTTGGTGTTGTGCGCAGATTTAATATGACAGCAGGTCTGACTGAAAGTGGATCCCTTGCTTTATCCAGTATCAGCGGATACACTGATGACTATACAGATGAGGATTATTTCTACAACGATAATGTCCCGTTTATAGAGCGCCAACAGCGTGCTGCCAACTGTAGAAGATTTTTACAAGATGCTATTGATTTCACAAGCACTATCGGAACTCAATTAGTTTTCCCGAAAAACAAGGTTTTTGTTATACACATCGATAAGCCACTTGTTCTTCCTGCCAACTTCACTCTTGACCTTAACGGGTGCACTATCCAGGCATTCACACATTCGTTTACCCATTCAGCTGTAGTCAATGTGCCATACAACAGTCCTAATGTGACCATCAAGAACGGCTGTATATATGGAGACAGGTTAACCCATGACTGGTCAACTAGTGGCAGTCACGAGTATAACTTTGCGATTACTCCGAGTGCCACAGGATTCCATGCCCAGAATCTTAAGATAGGTTATGTAACCGGAGATGGTCTTTACATCTGCGGTGATGTCTGTTGGAATCATTTAAAAACGGTACACAGCAGCACTTTTGTCAGAGGTATTATAAGTACCAAGATGACCAGCGATGGACATTATGACAATGAAGCTGGTACTGTGTTATCAGACTCATACTCAGACTTAGCGTATGTGACAACACCTCAACTTAAAATTGATGATTATAAATCAACTTACCCAGTGAAACAGAGGCTAACCTGTGCTGTAGTGCCAAGACCTATCACCAGAATTCCAGATCTTGACTATAAGGTTGGTATGGAGTATATATGTGCGTATTATCAACTGGTAGGTAACGAATATCGTTTTATCTCAGCACAGACAAGGCGTTGGGGTGATCAGCTGAATATACCTAACGATGCCACTCATTTCAGGATGTCATTTGAAATGGACAGATCAAAGACCATTACAACTATGGGTTTTGACATGTGGATATGTCTTGTTCAGCCTGTATATGGTGTACACATCGACAACTGTGAGATCTTGTTCTGTGGAAGAAATGGTATCTGTCCGACAGCAATCCGCAAGTGTGTCATTGACAAATGCGTCATACATGACATCTGGGGAACCAATAACTGTGTAGGAATTGATTTCGAGAATACTTCTTATATTGATAGAGACTGTATTGTAAGGGATACAAGGATGTACAGATGCGGTAGAGCCTACGATCCCACTGCAGCTCCAGGAGCACCTAACGGTGGATGCATTATCTTCTCGCAAGGTGCACATTATGTGGTGGACAACTGTGACATCGACGGTTCTATTTCAGGTGGTAATGAAGATGTCCATATCATTAATACTATATGTAATTCAATAGGTCTTAGTCCTAGAGGTGGTGTAAATGTTACCGAAGTTAGAAATACGGTTGATAACTGCAGAGTGAGAGGTCACATTTATCTATATAACGGACTTGTCAGAAACTGTATATCCAAGGCCGCAAGATCCAACGGTAAGATGTTGTCGGTGTTTGAAAACTGTAAAATCACGAATACAGTGGGGCATGGAATATTTAGGGGGTGTGAGATATGTACTCCAGAGACTGGTTCTGGGTTTGATTTCAGGGACAGCAGTAATACAGAATGTATCTTCGATGGGTGTACTATCTACACCAAAGGTTGGACTTCTGGTACAGCAGTGCTTGATATTACAAACAGTACTATTTACCATAGCAAAAAAGAGATTGCTGACGGTCCTTTCAATGGTTATTTCAGGAAGTTCCAGAACAACACAATGTATTTCGACAACGCTGTAGGGCATGAACCGTGGATATTCTATGCTGCGGCTGACGGATTGATTTTCACAAACAACAGGTTGATATATAAAAACAACAGTCTTCCCATATATCCGATAAGAATTAATCTTACATCTGCAGAAAGACCGTCTGCAATAAAGGACAATTTCTTTGAGGGTTTCTGGCCTACGAAACCCGGCACAGGTACTGATTTCATAATGGTAACACTAGGTTCCCAGAATCTGTACTTTTATGATAATGTGCTTTCATCTCAATACGCAATATCTAAAGATATAGCTGTAACCAGTACAAATGGAGGCAAAGTGTATCGTAAAAATTCGATGTGGACATCCGCAGACACTCCCATATCAACCAGTGGTGTTGCAAACACAAACATTGAAGATTTATAATTATGATTTTAACTAAACAAGACTTACAAAAAATACTAAAGCTCCTTGAGCGTCAGTCAAAGAAGGATACTGACTTCCCGTCAACAAATATCCTTACTGAAGACTCTTGTGTGGCTATTGTGCAGGATGGTAAGAACAAGAGAATCTCTCTTGATAGGCTTGCAGGATTCATCAACAACGGGGTATCTGCGTATAACCTGGTCGTTGATGGTAAATCTGTGGCAGAATGGATCTCTGAGTTTAAAGACGGGTTACCCGAGATTCCTACGGAATTTGAACCTG
>Ga0247611_10006714_pt1 | contig 14671 bp, 12 predicted proteins | sample 177DNAGHGhighgp2_FD_192422 | JGI IMG/M metagenome (GOLD analysis project Ga0247611, IMG submission 192422) | Sheep rumen microbial communities from Palmerston North, Manawatu-Wanganui, New Zealand - 1770 DNA GHGhigh gp2 | ecosystem: Host-associated > Mammals > Digestive system > Stomach > Rumen...
CCAAGAATTCTAAGATTGTACTTACAATTAGTTCAGGTAAGGAAGATAAGGCTGTGGCAATACCTAATGTAATTGGTCAAACAGAAGCAAAAGCTGTACAGACACTTAAGAATGCAGGATTTGAAGTTGATGTAGATTATGAAGATAGTTCAACAGCTGCTCCTAATACTGTTATAAGTTATTCACCTACAGGTAGTGTAGAAGAAGGCTCTACTATTTACATTAAAGTAAGTAGATTACAAGAACCATCAAATAGTACAGGAAATACAGGAAGCGGAAACAATAACGGAAGCGGAAACAATAACGGAAGTGGAAGCAATAACGGAAGCGGAAATAATAACGGAAGCGGAAACAATAACGGAAGCGGAAACAATAACGGAAGTGGAAACAATAACGGAAGTGGAAACAATAACGGAAGCGACTCAGGAAATACAGGAAACGGAAGTGGAAGTGGAAATGGAGGCGGAAGTGGAAGCAACTCAGGCTCAGGAAGCGGAAGCAGCTCAGGAACAGGAACTGGAACAGGCTCAGGAAGCGGAAGCGGCTCAGGAACAGGAACAGGTTCAGGAACAGGAAATGGTTCAGGCTCGGGCACTAACAACACAAATAACTAGGTAATTTATGCAAGGAAAGATAATTAAAGGCATTGCTGGCTTTTACTACGTATATGTGGAAGAAGCCAGCAATATATATGAATGTAAGGCAAAGGGTATATTTAGAAATAAGAAAATCAAGCCACTTGTTGGAGATAATGTGGAACTTGATGTGGTTGATGAAGCTAATTTAAAGGGAAATATAACTAGGATACTTCCAAGGAAAAATGAGCTTATAAGACCAGCTTTTGCCAATATAGATCAAGCAATGGTAATTTTTGCCGTAAAACAACCAGATATTAATTACAACTTACTTGATAGATTTTTACTAATGATGGATTATCAGGATGTGCCAACAATTGTGGTTTTTAATAAAATTGATTTGGCAACAGCAGATGAAATAGAAAAATTAGAAGAAATCTATAATAAGTGTGGATGTAAGTTAATATGGATGAGCACATATGATAATAAGGGAATTGAAGATGTTATAGAAAGCCTAAAGGGCAAGACAACAGTTCTTGCAGGACCTTCAGGTGTAGGTAAATCTTCTCTTACTAACTTAATTTTACCTAAGGAAGTTAATGAAACTGGCGAAGTTAGTAGAATTGGTAGAGGTAGACATACTACTAGACATTCTGAGATTTTTAATGTAAGTGATAATACTTATATTGCAGATACACCAGGATTTACATCGCTTAATTTACCAGATATTGAAAAAGAAGAATTAAGATTTTATTTTGAGGAATTTAAAGAGCATGAAGGTAATTGCCGCTTTAATGGATGCGTTCATGTAAATGAACCTAATTGTAGCGTCAAAGAGGCTCTAGGGGATGGACAGATAAGTAATAGACGTTATCAAAGTTATATAGAAATATATGAAGAATTAAAAAATAAAAAGAAATATTAAAAAAGGAAATTAGAATATGAATTATTTATCACCATCAATTTTATCAGCAGATTTTAAAAATTTAGGAAATGACCTTAAGACAATTGACGAGGCAGGAGCAGAATATGTCCATATAGATGTTATGGATGGAAGCTTTGTACCTAATATTTCACTTGGTTTACCAGTAATTAAATCAATTAGAAGTGCAACTAAGAAGGTTTTTGATGTACATCTTATGATAGATGAACCAATTAGATACATTGAAGAGTTTGTTAATGCCGGAGCAGATATTATTACAGTTCACGTGGAAAGTTGTCAGGATGTAGCTGCAACCCTAGATAAGATTAAGTCTTTTGGAGTTAAGGCAGCTATTACATTAAATCCAGCTACACCAGTAAAGGCTATTATGCCTTATCTTTCAATGGTAGATATGGTTTTAGTTATGAGTGTTAATCCAGGATTTGGTGGACAGAAATTTATTCCAGACTCAATTGATAAAGTTAAGGCTATTAAAGCTGAATTAGAGAAGAAAAATCTTAATAACGTAAATATTGAAATTGATGGAGGAATTAACATTGAAAACTTAGCAACTGTTCTTGAAGCAGGTGTTAACGTAGTAGTTGCTGGATCAGCAATTTTTAAGGGCGATGCAGCAGAGAATGTTAAGAAATTCAAGGAAGTAATGAGTGCTTGGAATTAATAAAGTAAAAAATGAAGGCGCTACAGACCTATCTGTAGCGCCTTTTTTTGAACCTAGCAATTTTTTTACATCTTAGCTTTATTTATCACTTATATTAAAATTAAACGTTAAATCTAAAGAGAATTACATCTCCATCTTTAACAACGTAATCCTTACCTTCCATACGTACAAGACCCTTTTCCTTAGCTGCGTTATAAGAACCGCAATCAAGTAAATCTTGATAGTAAACAACTTCGGCCTTAATAAAACCTCTTTCAAAGTCTGAGTGAATCTTACCAGCAGCAGCAGGTGCTTTAGTACCCTTAGTGATTGTCCAAGCTCTTGTTTCTGTTTCACCAGCTGTTAAGTAACTAATAAGACCAAGTAATTTATAACTTGCTGCAATAAGCTTATCAAGACCTGATGACTTAAGACCTAAATCCTCTAAGAATTCCTTCTTTTCATCGTCATCAAGTTCAGAGATTTCCTGCTCAATCTGAGCACAGATAACAAATACTTCTGAGTTATTCTTAGAAGCAAAATCCTTAACCTTAGCAACGAATTCGTTACTAGCGCCATCATCGCTTAAATCATCTTCTGAAACGTTAGCAGCAAAGATAACTGGTTTAGCTGTTAAAAGGTTATATTCCTTTAAGAATGCTTCTTCTTCTTCGCCTTCGATTTCTAAGCTAGAAGCTAAATTACCATCTTCTAAGTGCTTAATAAGTTTCTCAATGAATTCAACTTCACGAGCTAAATCCTTGTTATTATAAGCGCCTCTCTTTTGCTTAGCAAGTCTTCTCTCTAAAACTTCAAGATCAGCAAATATTAATTCTAAATTAATTGTCTCAATATCTCTTACAGGGTCAATAGAACCGTCAACGTGAACGATATTAGAGTCTTCAAAACATCTTACAACATGAACAATAGCATCAACTTCACGAATATTAGCAAGGAACTGGTTTCCTAAACCTTCACCCTTTGATGCACCTTTAACTAAACCTGCAATATCAACGAATTCGATTACAGCAGGTGTAATCTTAGCTGAATTATAAAGAGCTGCAAGCTTATCTAGTCTTTCATCTGGAACAGTGACAACACCAACGTTAGGGTCGATTGTTGCAAATGGGTAGTTAGCTGCAAGAGCTCCTGCCTTTGTAAGTGAATTAAATAGAGTTGATTTACCAACGTTAGGTAAACCTACGATTCCTAATTTCATTGTAACCTCCATGCCACATATAGTGGAAATATTTTTATGAAAAGTCAGTTATTAATAAACTGAGTTTTTTTATTTAGGGATATTTTTCCCGATTAACGCAAGGAATATTTTAGCATAACTTAACTAAATATGGGAGATTTATTTTTAATTTAAACAAATATAGAGCATTTTTTTAAAAAACAATAAAAAAACACCAATATATGGGAAAAATCCCCACTTTAATACCACATTTCACAAAGCTAGAATTTAGCGCTAATTTGGGCTGTTTGGGCTTGCTTTTTATCTCATAAAGGGTTACAATAGGGGTGAAAGTGGAGGAAATGTGAATAAAAGTGGTTGAAAGTGGTTATTTTTAAAAATCGCAATTGACCCATAAAGCTTAACGTAGGAAAGGGGGGAACGACTATGTTGCAAGGTGAATATACACACACAATAGACTCTAAAGGTCGTTTAATCGTTCCGGCAAAATTACGTGAAAGCTTAGGAGATAAATTTACAATAACTCGTGGATTTGATGGATGCATTTATGCATACGCTGATAATGAATGGGAAGCTCTTAAAGACAGAATCTCTAAATTACCCCTAAATGATGCAAGAGCACGTTCATTAACACGTTTTTTTATAGGTGGCGCAAGTGAAGTTGAGGTAGATAAACAGGGAAGAATCCTTGTTTCACCTACACTTAGAAGTCACGCAGGCTTAGTTAAAGATGTGGTTTCTCTTGGCGTTGGTAACAAAGTATAAATTTGGAGCCTAGAGAAATACAACGAAGTTAACGCCCAAAGCTTTGAGAATATTGAAAATGTAGCAGAATCTATGTTAGAATTTGGCTTTACTATTTAATGTTCATAAAGAATAGAGAGGTTTCATAATGGAATTTAAGCATTATTCAGTTTTATTAGAAGAAACAATTGAAAATTTAAACATTAAGCCAGATGGAATTTACATGGATGGAACACTTGGCGGAGCAGGACATTCAAGTGTTATTGCTAGCAAATTATCCGATAAAGGAAGACTTATAGGAATTGATCAGGATGAGAATGCTATAGAAGCGGCATCTTTAAGACTTGAACCCTATAAAGATAGGGTAAGTATAGTTAGAGATAATTATGTTAACTTTAAAAAAGTCCTAGATGATTTAGGAATTGATAAGGTTGATGGAATTGTTCTTGATCTTGGTGTTTCCTCATATCAGTTAGATACAGTTGAGAGAGGATTTACATATAATGTGGATACTCCTCTTGATATGAGAATGGATAACAGACAGCAAATGACAGCAAGAGATATAGTTAATGACTATAGCGAAGCTGATCTATATAGAATAATTAGAGATTATGGTGAAGATAGATTTGCAAAAAACATTGCAAAGCACATTGTAATTGAAAGAGCTAAAAAGCCAATTGAGACAACATTTGAGCTAAACGATATTATTAAGGCAGCAATTCCAGCTAAGGTAAGAGCTACAGGTGGTCATCCATCAAAGAGAACTTATCAAGCAATTAGAATTGAGCTTAATAAAGAGCTAGATGTTTTAGAAAATTCAATTGATGATATGATTGATAGATTAAATGTAGGTGGAAGATTATGTATTATTACATTCCACTCATTAGAGGATAGAATTGTAAAGGTTAAATTTAAGACCGCACAGAATCCATGTACATGTCCACCAGATTTTCCAGTATGTGTATGTGGTAAGAAATCAAAGGGTAAGGTAATTTCAAGAAAGCCTATATTACCTAGTGAGAAGGAACTAGAGGAAAATTCTAGATCTAAGAGTGCTAAGTTAAGGGTTTTTGAAAAAAGATAGTAAACGTATTAAATAAATCTTGCAAAGGAGGAGAAACAGCATGGCAAACTATGGCAAAAGGAAACAATATAAAAGTGCTAAGAGAGCAACATATGTATCTGGAAGTGCTGCAAGACAACTTGCACCAAAGCCTGAAAGAGAAATAAAACGACGCCAGGAGTTAACTGAAAAAGAACGTCTTGAAAGAAGAAGACGTCTAAGAATAAAGAAGCGTCAAAATAAGCTAAACCTTATTTATTTAACTGCAATGGCAGCCATAGTTGTTACTATAGTAGCTGTTTGTTATGGATTGGTAAGTCTTGAAACATCAACAAAGGCTAATCAAACGAGACTAGATAAATTACAACAAGAGTATCAGGATTTAAAGCAAGATAATGACGAGTTAGAACTTCAGATTAATGCAAACATAGATTATGACAAGATTTATGATACAGCGGTAAATGAATTGGGAATGGTTTATCCCGATTCAAGTCAGGTTATTCTTTATGAGTCAGGCGAGAGTGAGTATGTTAAACAATACAAGGATGTACCTGGTACTGAATAAAATTAATGCTGGCTTTGTAAATAAGGCCAGCATTTTATGTTTAAAAGGCAAAAATTGGGAGTGTAGTAATGGCTGATTACGAAAAAATTAGAGAAAGAAAATTAAAGAAAGCCAGAAAAGTTCTAAGAAGGGCAGGCAAGAAAGTCCAAGTGCTATTCATTATAGTGGCTATTTTACTTGCAGGCTTAGGAGGTCGTATTTTTTATATAATTTATACTAGAGGCGATGAATATACACAAAGTGTATTAGATGAACAGACAAAGTCACTAAATACAGTTCTTGCCAAAAGAGGACAGATACAATCAAGTGATGGAACAGTGCTTGCCTATAGTGAGAAGATGTATAATGTAATACTTGATGTGGCACAGCTATTTAGTGATGATGAAGAAAGTGATAGTGATCTAACAGGAGATACTATTAACGCCTTAAGTAGTTACTTTAATATAGATAGATCAGAACTTATAGCTAAAGTGTATGACAACCAGTCTAGCAGATATCTAAAGCTTGTAAAAGAAATCTCTAGTGAAGAGATGGAAGGCTTTAAAAATCTTATGATTGTAACAGATGATAAGGGAAACGAATTAAAGACAAGTGTTGTGGATGTTTGGTTTGAAGAGACTTATGTTAGAAGATATCCATATGATAATCTAGCAGCGGATGTTGTAGGCTTTTATAGCCAGAACAACGGCGGAGAATTAGGATTAGAATTAGAATACAATGATTATTTAACAGGGGTTAACGGACTTACCTATAGTTATGTAGATGACGGCCTTGAAATAGCCAATGAAACAAAGGGCGTTACAGATGGATTAAATGTAGTAACAACAATCAATTATAATATTCAAAAAATAATCGAAGAAAAAATAATAGCTTACAATCAGGAAAAACCATCAAAAAATACAGCAATAATGGTAATGAATCCTAGTAATGGTGAAATTCTTGGAATGGCAAGTTATCCAACATTTAATTTAAATGATCCGAGGGATTTAACAAAAAGCTTTACTGAGGAACAATTAGGAGCTATGTCTGATGAAGATAAGACTAATGCTATGTATGACTTATGGAAGAATTTCTGTGTATCAGAAAGTTATGAGCCAGGTTCTGTATTTAAGCCAATAACTGTGGCAGCAGCACTTGATGAGGGTGTTGTTAAGGATGGGGATACTTATGTATGTAACGGTTATGAAGAGGTAAGTGGCTGGAAGGTTAAGTGTCATGCTTATGGACAGGGAGGACACGGACAATTAACTCTAGAACAGTCAATTATGGAATCTTGTAACCCATATATGATTAATTTAAGTATTAAGCTTGGAACAGTTAAATTTGCTCAATACGTATCAGTTTTTGGATTTGGCAGTCTTACAGGTGTTGATTTACCTGGAGAAACAGGCGGTATTATATATCCGGCAGATAAAATGACAGTAATTGATGCTGCAACAAACTCATTTGGACAGAATATAAATGTTAATATGGTCCAGATGTTATCAGCATATTGCTCATTAATTGAGGATGGTTATTACTATCAGCCACATATTGTAAAAGAGATTGAGGACTCTAATGGAAATGTGGTAAAATCCTTTAATCAAACACTTATAAAACAGACTTGTACAGCAGATACATCAAAATTACTTAGAAGATACCTTTTTTCAACAGTTAATGAAGGTACAGCTAAGAAAGTAGCAGTAAAGGGATACAGTGTTGCAGGTAAGACAGGTACAGCCCAGAAAGCTAACAGAGATGAACAAAAATGGCTTATTTCATTTATTGGACATGTGCCAGCAGATGATCCACAGATTGCTATATATGTTATTATTGATGAACCAGATGGAACAACAGGAACATCCGGTTCTTCAGCAGATGTATTAACGCTAAGTCATGATGTTTTAGAGAGTTTATTACCTTATTTAGGTATATATGAGGATCTAACAGCTAGCGAGATTAATACACAAAATAGTGAAGATGAACTAACTGTAGAAGTACCAAATACTACACAGAATTAATTGGAGGAAATTATGGATTTAAAAAATAAGAAAGTAATGGTAGTTGGAAGCGGAATAAGTGGAATAGGAGCTGTAAACTTACTTAATAAAGTAGGTGCAGATTGTATTCTTTATGATGGCAATGATAAATTAAAAGTAGAAGATGTAGAGAATAAACTAGGCTTTAATAAGGCTGAAATTATTATAGGTGAATGTAGCGATGAATTAATAAAGAGAGTTGATTTATTAGTAATTAGCCCAGGTGTTCCAATAGATAGCGAACTTGTAATAAGATTTAAGGAAGCTGGTGTTGAAGTTTGGGGCGAAATTGAATTAGCATATAACTATGATAAGGGACAGATAATTGCCATAACAGGAACTAATGGAAAGACAACTACAACAGCTTTAGTTGGCCAGATAATGAAGGCATATAATGAGAAAACATTTGTAGTTGGTAATATTGGACGATCTTATACTGGAGAAGTGCTAAATACAAGTGAAGATTCAGTTACAGTAGCAGAAATTAGTAGTTTCCAGCTTGAAACAACTAAGAATTTCCATCCTAGAGTATCAGCAATTCTTAATATTACACCAGATCATCTAAATAGACATCATACAATGGAATGTTATGCAGAAACTAAGGAAAGAGTAGCCTTAATGCAGAACAAGGATGAAGTATGTGTATTAAATTATGAAGATGAGTGGCTACAGGATTTTAAAAAGAACTGCAACGCTAAGATAGTTTGGTTCTCATCAAAGAGAAAAGTAGAAGTTGGCGCATATGTTGATGGAGATATGATTCATTATACAGATGGCGTTAATGATAAAGAATTTTTAAATGTACATGACATGAAACTTCTTGGAGTACACAATTATGAAAATGTATGTGCAGCAATTGCCATGACTAAGGCAATGGGAGTACCTGATGATGTAATTATTAGAGAAATAAAAAACTTTAGAGCTGTTGAACATAGAATTGAATATGTAGCAACAAAATCTGGAGTTGATTATTATAATGACTCAAAGGGAACTAATACAGATGCAGCAATTAAGGCTATTGAGGCAATGGTAAAACCAACAATTCTTATAGCTGGTGGCTATGATAAGGGCGTAGAATTTGACGACTATATTAAGGCCTTTAAGGGTAAAGTAAGATTTATGGTATTACTTGGCCAGACAAGCCAGATGATAGCAGATACAGCTAATAAGTATGGTTTTACAGATTATGTATTTGCTAACTCAATGGAAGAGGTTGTTGATATTTGTGCCAAAACTGCTAAAGAAGGAGAGGCAGTTTTATTATCACCTGCTTGTGCTAGCTGGGGAATGTTTGATAACTATGAGCAAAGAGGTAGAATATTTAAGGATTTAGTTAATAAGCTTCCTTAATATTTAATGGAGAGTATATGGCAAATGATGTAAGAAAAAGATCTACAAACAAAGGTAATACTCAAAAAAATATCAGTAGGACAAGGATAAATAGACAAGCAAAAAAGAAGCAACAAAGCTACATAAAAAGCCATAAAAGAAAGAAAAGATTTAGATTTAACATAAAAAGAAAAGCAGGTTTTTATCTTGATTATTCTTTGATGTTTATAATGCTTTTGCTTATAGGTGTTGGACTTGTTATGGTATATAGTAGTTCTTCAACCACAAAAGAAACAATTTTTGATATATTAAAAAGTCAGGTTTTATTTGCGGTAGTTGGAATATTTTTTATGATACTAGAAGCTAGAATAGTTGATTATCATATATACAGTAAAAAGTGGGTTTCGTATGGACTATATATTTTTTCACTCTTCCTAGTATTATTACTTTTAACTCCCCTTGGTAAAAATGTTAATGGTGCCACACGTTGGATTGGACTAGGCTCTTTTTCATTTATGCCTGTTGAAGTGGTTAAGGTAGGTGTCATAGCGGCACTATCCTTTAGAATAGTCAATTTAGGGGATAGAATGAAGAATACTTTTAGTTTATTTTGGCTATGGTTTTTTTATGGAGTAGTACCTGCGGGATTATTATATGTAATATCTAATAATTTAAGTAGTGCTATTATTATTTCTGGAATGTGCTTTATAATAACATTTGTGGCATTTCCAGGATACAAGCCCTTTGCTGCAGTTGTTGGTGTAGGAGGTGTTGGTGCAACTCTTCTTGTAACAAGACTTGTTAGTACACTAAATTCAGGAAACAATTTTAGACATGCAAGAATACTTGCTTGGCTACATCCTGAGGATTACGCAGATAATAAGGCCTACCAAACAATTCATGGTTTATATGCAATAGGCTCTGGAGGACTTTTTGGTAAGGGACTTGGAAAGAGTATGGTAAAAATAAAATTGCCAGAAGCATATAATGATATGATTTTTACCATAATTTGTGAAGAGCTTGGTTTATTTGGCGCACTTTGCGTATTACTTGCTTTCGGTGTTTTGCTTTGGAGAATTGCCCATGTGGCAAAAAATGCTCCAGACCTTTTGGGAGCACTGTTATGTACAGGGGTTTTTGCCCATATCTCTTTACAGGTATTGGTAAATATTGCTGTAGTAACTAATACTATACCAAACACTGGTGTTACATTACCATTTATAAGTAAGGGTGGAACGGCGCTTCTTATTCTTCTTATGGAAATGGGAGTAGTATTTAATGTAAGTAGTCAAATTAAGGATGAACTAAATGAGTAAAGTAGATGAGTTAGAAGGATTTCAGATTATAGATGTGGATGATGAACAAGAAGAAAAGGACAGAGTAAGTAGAACTAAAAAATCATCTAAGAAATCTAAAAAAAATAAACGCCAAAAAAGAAATAAAAAAAGAGATGGATTTCTAATGAAAATTTTGGTAATATTTTTGATTGTAACTTGCATTTGTGGTGGCGTTTATTTAGGTTTTAAAGTAGATGTAATAGAGTATGAAGGCAATACTCATTACAGTGATGAGGAAATGTCTAAATTCATTTTTAATGATAAGACACCAAATTCACTTATATATTTTTTATTTGGTAATACGAATATTGAGATTCCCTTTATCCAAAAATATGATGTCGAGATTGTATGGCCAAGAAAGATTCATGTAAATGTCTATGAGAAAGCCATTATAGGGTATGTTAAATACATGGGCAGTTATATGTATTTTGATAAGGATGGAATTGTGGTTGAAAGCTCTAATGAGTTAGTAAACTCCCTCCCAGAGATTCAAGGATTAGATTATTCATCAATTGTGTTAAATGAGAAACTTCAGGTATCAGATACGAGTATTTTTGATAAGATACTAGATCTGGCCCAGGGTTTTGATAAATATGATATGGATGTGGATTCTATTTTCTTTGATAACGAAGGAAACATTTACCTAAACATACAAAATGTTAAGGTAGCTATGGGAAATACAGATGATTATAGTGAAAGATTATTTGAATTAAAACAACTATATGAGAAATTAAATGGATTGTCCGGAACCTTATATTTAGACAGTTTTGACGGCAACACATCCTCAATTATTTTTAAGAAAGATTCTCAAAACGGTTGATATTTTGAATGAAAAACGATATTATATTTTATAAGTGATTTTTAAGGGAGTAGAAGGAGGCAACAACTTTGTTAGAAATTATGACAAACGACGCAGAAGGTTCTGCAAAGATTATAGTAGTGGGAGTCGGCGGATCAGGCAACAATGCTGTTAACAGAATGATAGATGAGAATATCAGTGGGGTAGAATTCGTAGGCATTAATACTGATGGTCAGGCACTTCAATTGTGTAAGGCTCCACAAGCAATTCAAATTGGAGAGAAGCTTACAAAGGGTTTAGGAGCAGGTGCAGTTCCTGAAATCGGAGAAAAAGCAGCAGAAGAGAATATTGAAGATATTACTCAGGCACTAGAAGGCGCAGATATGGTATTTGTAACTTGTGGTATGGGTGGCGGAACTGGTACAGGTGCAGCACCAGTTGTAGCTAAGGTAGCTAAAGAATTAGGCATCCTTACAGTTGGTGTAGTAACAAAGCCATTTGCTTTCGAAGGTAAGACTCGTATGAGCAACGCTAATGTAGGTATCGAGAAGTTAAAGGAAAGTGTTGATACACTTATTATTATTCCTAATGATAGATTACTTCAGATCGTAGATAGAAGAACTTCTATGCCGGATGCATTAAGAAAAGCTGATGAAGTTTTACAACAGGCAGTACAGGGAATTACTGATCTTATTAACGTTCCAGGTCTTATTAACTTAGACTTTGCTGATGTTAAGACTGTAATGACAGATAAGGGTATTGCACATATTGGTATTGGTACAGCAACAGGTGATGACAAGGCAATTGAAGCTGTTAAGCAGGCTGTATCAAGTCCACTTCTTGAAACAACAATTGAAGGTGCTTCACATGTTATTATTAACATTTCAGGTGATGTAAGCCTTATGGAAGCTAATGAAGCAGCAAGTTATGTTCAGGATTTAGCAGGAGATAATGCTAATATTATCTTTGGTGCTATGATTGATGAAACAGTTACTGATAAAGCAACAATTACAGTAATTGCTACAGGTCTTGAAGATAGCAATGTTAATTTAGCTCTTGCAGGATTCTCAGCTAAGGCAACTACAGCACCTAAGACTGTAATTAAGCCAACATATACATATAATGGCGGTTCTACAGCACCTAAGGTAGCTCAGGCTGAAGAAACTCCACTTCCTGGTTTAAAGCAACCAGAACCAATTACAAGTAATGTTAAGGAGAAAGGAATAACAATTCCTACATTCTTACAGAAAAGCAAGAAGTAATTTAGATTTAATGAATATTAAATCCGGACGGGGGTAACCAAACGTCCGGATTTTTGTTTTTACAGATTAATCTGAAATTATATTAGGAGACAAAAGTATATGAAGAAGAAAAAGAAGAAAAGTTATTATTATGACAGGATTTTTGCCTTGTTATCAATAATAACCTTAATTGTAATTGTTCTTATGATATACTTTGATTAATATCGATTATTAGATGTTGTTGTTTCTTTAGACGAAAATGAGTATAATATAAAACGCCAAAGGCGTGGAAAGTAATATATAGAAAAGGAATAAAATATGGCTAGCATTAAACAGGAAAATATTAGAAATTTTTGCATAGTCGCACATATTGATCATGGTAAATCAACATTAGCCGACAGAATTATTGAGAAGACAGGATTACTTACTAGTAGAGAAATGCAGGAACAGGTCTTAGATAATATGGACCTTGAAAGAGAAAGAGGCATTACAATTAAAGCTCAGACTGTAAGAACAGTCTATAAAGCTAAGAATGGTGAAGAATATATTTTTAATTTAATTGATACTCCAGGACATGTGGATTTTAATTATGAGGTATCAAGAGCGCTTGCAGCTTGTGATGGCGCTATTTTAATCGTAGATGCTGCACAGGGAATCGAAGCTCAGACTTTAGCTAACGTATATTTAGCTCTAGATCATGACTTAGATGTATTTCCTGTAATTAATAAAATCGACTTGCCAAGTGCAGAGCCACAAAGGGTTATAGATGAAATTGAAGACGTTATTGGAATTGAAGCACAGGACGCTCCTCTTATTTCAGCTAAGAATGGCATTAATATTGAAGAAGTTCTAGAACAGATTGTAACTAAGATTCCAGCCCCAACAGGAGATAGAAATGCTCCACTTTCGGCTCTTATTTTTGACTCTATATATGATGCATATAAGGGTGTAATTATATTTGTTAGAGTTAAGGAAGGTACAGTAAAGAAGGGTACTAAGATTAAGATGATGGCCACAGGCGCATCTGAGGAAGTAGTAGAAGTTGGCTATTTTGGCGCAGGACAGTTTATCCCTTGTGACGAACTTTCAGCAGGTATGGTTGGTTATATTACAGCAAGTATTAAGAATGTATCAGATACACGAGTAGGTGATACAGTAACAGATGCCAATAGACCATGTAGTGAACCACTTCCAGGATATAAGAAGGTTAATCCTATGGTTTATTGCGGTTTATATCCAGCAGATGGCTCTAAATACCAGGATTTAAGAGATGCTCTTGAAAAATTACAGCTAAATGATGCATCCCTTTTCTTTGAACCTGAAACAAGTATAGCTCTTGGATTTGGTTTTAGATGTGGATTCCTTGGATTATTACATCTTGAAATTATACAGGAAAGACTAGAAAGAGAATATAATCTTGATCTTGTAACAACAGCACCTGGTGTAGTATATAAAGTACATAAGACTAACGGAGAAGTTATTGATTTAACTAATCCATCCAATATGCCAGATCCTTCAGAAATCGATTTTATGGAGGAACCATTTGTAAATGCAGAAATTATGGTAACAACAGAATTTGTTGGACCAATCATGAAATTATGTCAGGAAAGACGTGGCGTTTATCTTGGCATGGAATATATAGAACAGACAAGAGCATTACTTAAGTATGAATTACCACTTAATGAAATTATTTATGACTTCTTTGATGCCTTAAAGTCTCGTTCAAGAGGTTATGCTTCATTTGATTATGAAATGAAGGGATATGTAAGATCTAAGCTTGTTAAGTTAGATATACTTATTAATAAAGAAGAAGTGGATGCTTTATCATTTATTGTATTTGCTGGAAGCGCAGAAGAGCGTGGAAGAAAAATGTGTGAGAAGTTAAAGCTTGAAATTCCTAGACAGCAATTTGAAATTCCAATCCAAGCAGCAATTGGAAGCAAGGTTATTGCTAGAGAGACAGTTAAAGCACTTCGTAAGGATGTACTTGCTAAGTGTTATGGTGGTGATATCTCTAGAAAGAAAAAATTGCTTGAAAAGCAGAAAGAAGGAAAGAAGCGAATGCGCCAGATAGGTAATGTAGATATTCCACAGAAGGCGTTTATGAGCGTTCTAAAATTAGATGAAGAATAATAATCAATTAGGGATATATATACATATCCCTTTTTGTGTGCAGAAATGTGTCTATTGTGATTTTTTATCTGCACCAGCGACTAATG
>Ga0247611_10006715_pt1 | contig 14670 bp, 27 predicted proteins | sample 177DNAGHGhighgp2_FD_192422 | JGI IMG/M metagenome (GOLD analysis project Ga0247611, IMG submission 192422) | Sheep rumen microbial communities from Palmerston North, Manawatu-Wanganui, New Zealand - 1770 DNA GHGhigh gp2 | ecosystem: Host-associated > Mammals > Digestive system > Stomach > Rumen...
AAACTCCGCTGGCGTTGTAAGAGGGGACACGCAGTTGTTATCTGCCTTCGCGGTATAGTTGTCCGTAGGGAATAGTGTTGCGCCCTGAGTGACTCTCGAAAGTGCTATCGTTGGTTTACGAAACGACCCGATGATACCTTACCTTGGTAGTCGTTAAACTGTGGTAAGTCGTTAAGCTGTTAGCGAAAAGGTTAGTCACCAAACAGTAATAATCGCCCCTTAGTCAAGTGGTCAAGACGTCAGATTTTCATTCTGAAGACACGGGTTCGACTCCCGTAGGGGTGACCAATAAATTTCACAAAGTAAACAGAGAGGAAACTCATAGCAAGTCAGAGCCATAGCGGGGCGGCAAGGGAACGATGGTATTAGTCCTTGTTTGCTAAACTCTTAGCTGATGATACCAGTGAAATTTATTAAAAAATAAAACATATTCACAAAAAATTTACAGAATATTCATAAAAAAATACTTGATTTTTTTCAAAAAATATGTTATAATATATATAGAAAAAAAAATAAAAAAGAAATAAATGGGTGCGTAGTTCAAATGAGTAGAACGCTCGGTCGTCTCCCGAGAGGTTGAGGGTTCGAGTCCCTTCGTGCTCGCCATTGTCCTTATAAAAGGGCGCCAAAATAAACTTAATGATTTGCCCCCATTGCATAGTATGGGAGAAAGAGGCTTATATGTTTAAGTATGAAGTATCAAAAGATCTTACACCTGCAAAGATTAAGACTCAGGCGAAGGCAGACCTGATTGCGCTTTTCACTGAATTTCTTTCCGAGAAGTTTGGAGAAGATGCGGTTGCTATGGTCCAGAGTGGTGCGGCAACATCTCCTAAGAGAGAACTCGGATTTATCTTCGGCACTGTAATGATGAACGGTCAGGAAGTTCCTCTCGTAGCAACTATCAATCCTACTACTAAGGAGTTTTATAATCATAAGAGCGATAAGGGAAAGGAATACAAGACTTTCGACTTCCATGCTGCCGCGGCTACTTATGATAAGTACCTCGCAGATAAGGCACAGAAGGCTGCCGATAAGGAAAAGGAAAACGAAGACAAGTCGTAATCTTCTTTGAGGAAGAGGATAACCTCATTAAAAACCTCTTTTAATATAAATCCGTTATTAATCTTTTGCTTACTTTGAGAGGAGAATGTTTAATGACTAAAAGAAATATCAACCAGTTTATAACTCTTACTGCTTTCAATAAGACTGTTGAGAAGTGGGATAATGAGGTCCGTGAGGCGGCTTCAAAAAATCGTAAGACTTCTCCTAAAGAAAAGAGGGAGAAAAAGTAAGCATAATGCTCGGGAAAAATTTACCACCGTAATTTAGAGCCGCGGCGCAGCCGCAGAAAGAGGTTAAAATGGAAACTGAAAAGCTTGTAATTGATTTCACTGGTATGAGCACATCTCAGGTATATAAAAAGGTTCGTGAGAGACTTACAGAGGATTTCCTCGAATATATGTCTCAGAAGTATGAGAGGGTAGTTCGTCTCAGTAATACCGAAGTTGCTGTTGTTCTTGGATTTATCAATGATGAAGATGGATTTCCTCACGATGTTTGTGGTATTTGTAAGGCACAGTCCAAGCCTTATTACAATAAGACCACTGACGAAAAGGGTAATGACCTTAAGAGGGAAGTAAAAGAGTTCAATATTGATGACGAGCTTGAGGCGGCAGAACTCGAAGCTAAAGCAAAGCAGAAGGGCGTTCCCAAGAAGTAAAAGATAAATAAATAAATAAAGGGGCGAATTTAAATTCGCCCTTTTTTCCTGATAAGAATTTGACTTTTTTCAAAAAATATGTTATAATATATATAGAAAATGAGAAAAGAGGTAAAGTTATGATGAATGTATATGAACTGATGAAACAGTTTGAAAATGACTTTGAGACTTTTGGTCCGAACATCTCTCTTGATAAGCCTGACTGGAAAGATAATGTTTCTCCTGAAATAGCCGAGGCTTATGAGAATGGCTTTCTCATTCCTAATTGGGAAGATACTGATTCAATTGAATTTGGCATAGAAGATTTAGCTAAGGCAATGTGTGAAGCAAATGGCTTTGAGCTTATCGACTATGTTGTTGATAAAGTGTTCGACAGTCCCGGTCTTGACGTGTATGTAGCTTCAATCGTTATCGCCGATGGCGACAAGAAAGTGGTTTCATATCACAACGTATTCAATCGTTGTTAAGGAGGGCGGCAAATGTTTGAAGTAATTGCTTTTAATACTGATTATCCTGATGAAGATAGTTTCTCTATCTTTAGCGGTTCAGAAGAAGAATGTGAAGAGTTCTTTTCTCAACATAGGGGATATTATGAAGAAGGCAATATAACTTATCATTTAGAAATTTGGTCGATAGAGGAGGATGAATAATGAATACAAGGTATCTCGTATCAGTAATTACTGAATATCCAGATGAATGTTCTTTCAGAGTATTTTCAAATTATCAGAGGGCGGCGGAAGCTTTTCAGGCAGAGATTGGTAGTTTCATTCTTTCTGCTTTTAATTGTTATGAAACTACTGAAGAAGCCAAAAGCATTTGGGAAATGCTTAGTCAATGGAGTCCAAATCCTTGTTTTGAGAATTATGGAGATGGTAATGCATTAGAATCACTTAATGGAATACCAACTACAAAAGAAGCTTTTACAGAAAACTTTGGCGGCTTAATTGTTTTTACTGTTAATGATGCAGAGCGGTATGAACTGCGAGAAATAGAGGAAATCTATTAAAGAGGTAAGAAATGTCTTTCTTGGAAAAAGTAAAAAAGATTATATATGAAAATGTGCCGCCGTCATTAATTCTTACTAAAGAAGAGTATGAACAATTTGAGAAGCTAAGAACAACACATCAACTAAATTTTCTCCAGCCAATAAATACTTAGTATTTATTTATATATATACATTTATTGGAAGAGTCCTTAATTAAAGCTCAGAATCTATGTATTACTTATTCTAATACCATAGAAGACTTATAGAAAGAAATTGAATAGTAGCGATTAATAAGGGACCTAAATAACTTTATTTGTATTCGCAATACAGAAGAAGAATATCTTGATTGAAAGGAGGGTATCTAATGAATAAAACACAGTTTGAAACAATTATGTCAAATATCGAGTATAAGATTGTACAGAACGAATCTCTGTATAATGAAATTGAGAAAGTTGTTGGTGATGCTGGCGTATAGAAAGCTATTAACAACTCATTCTTAAAAGAGTTAGTAGATTTTGCCACGGCGGCACTGCAGGATTCTGAAGGTCTTATTGAAGATATTGTATTTGAAAAATCTGGGGTTATGCCTTATGAGCACAAGATTCTTGAAAATACAATTGTCTTTGAAAACTGGGGCGACCTTTATGATTATCTCACTGAATGAACTTATTTTTGAGGGGCGGCACAACCGCCCTATCTTTTTAAGGAAATCCGCGATGTTAGTAAGTCGAATATTTGATTACTAATAGTAGTTGGAATTTTTTATAGAATTGGACTTCCTTTTCTACTTAGAAAATGATTGAGGGAAAATTATAATTATATATTATAATTTAATATTATAATTATATATTATAATTTATTATTATATAAAAAGAGTAGCAGACAGCAGAACGAGTAATTATATAATATAAGTAAAGAGTATAGACGGGTATAGTATAAAGAATAAGTAAGAAAGAAAAGTAAGTAAGGTAAATAAAAGAAGGGAGAAGAAAAATAAGTAGTAGTAGTAGTTAATATAATTAATAATAAGTAAGTAGTAGTAAAAATAAGAGTAGTAGTAGTAGGTAATTAAGAAAAATAATAATAGTAGTAGTAAGTAAATAATAGTAAGTAGTAAATAATAAGTAGTAGTAGTAGTAGTAGTAGTAGTAGTAGTAGTAGTAGTAAAAAAAAAGTAGTAAGGCGGCACAAGTAATAATAATAGTAAAAAGAGCTTACTAAAAGAAGCTTACTAATAAGGGGAGTATTAAAAAGAGGAGTAATACCGTGGGTCATTAATCTCTTATAAATTAAAATCCCCTCTTCCATAATAAAATTGGAAAGGGGGATTAAAAATCTATTCAATTCTTTTAATGCTGTGCGATCGAACCCCTTAAAAAGTCAAATATTTAATAATTATATAAAATATAAAAGGAGGTAATCAAATGATTAGATATCTATATATAATATAGAGAAACTCAATTAATAATAAACCAATACGAGAAATGAGAGCTACTGAAGATTATATAGAAATAAACAATATTAAAATAGATAATGTAAATAAAACAGGTGTGAAATTAAAATATAATAAAGAAGAACTCGTTCAATATATAGGTAAAATTGAGTAGGAGGACTTCAAAAAATTTCAGACCGCCTTATAGTCAATAGTTGAACTTAAAGGATTATGTTGTAAATATAATTATAATAATTAGTAGTATTTGGCTATCCCCTCTCCAAGAAATCGTAAAGGCGTATGGCACGAGGGAGACCTGATAGTCCATTAGGTCGGCACATTTAACGCCAATAGAGACGGTGAAGTCGTTCTACTTGGTGATGTTGAGAAGAAAACTGAGCTTAAAGACTTTACTGATGAACAGTATTATAGCTTATGGGAGCAGAACCTTAATACTTTAATCAATCGCGGCGAGAACATCTACTTAGCAATGTTCATGTCATTTATACTTGCCTATACGAAGTATTATAATGACCGTGCGCAGATTAAACCTCAGTATCGCGTATGGTTCTATCATATAAGTTGTTGCCGCGGCATCGAAGAATTGAGTGTTGTCAAGCACTTGACACCGCAATAGTTTAGTTATTATATTGAGCCGGCGCTCCACGCAAACATTAACGCAATACAACCCGACAAAAGCCTATACACACCTTTAAGCGTTAAGCAGCTCACTAAGGCATATAATTATTATATTTAGAACTTCTGGAATTGGCATAATAGATAATATAAAGCGTCGCAAAAGCGGCGCTTTTCTTTTTTTATAACTAAAAAACTATTGACTTTTTTCACATTTTATGATATAATTAAATGACTATATTTTTATATATATAAAAATTTTAATAAAATCGCGGCGCAAGGAAAAAATTTTTCTCTTTATAGAACTTCGTTAGCAAATTTGCTATTATTTTATAGTAAATTTACTACGTAAAGTTAAGTTTTCTTACAAATAATCGTTTGAGAAAATTCGGTATACGATTTTTAATAAACAAAGGAAATTCGCGCCGAGCGCAGCTCACTAGTCGCAGCTCACAGCAATTGTTAAAATTTTTAACAAAACGGGAAAGTTGTTATGTTCTTTAACAGCTCGCTCGCGACGCGAAAAACCGCGATTTGCAGCTCACAGCTCACAGCTCACGGACGCCTATATACGCGGGTCTGCCGCCCGCCCGATTGTATATGTTATCGTATAAGCAAGCCAGTCGCGGCGAAAAACGACGGTATATAGCCGTTTGTGCCGCCCCTCGACTCGTCAGAATTTGCCTATATAAGCGAATCTACGAGCAGCTCACATTTAATTAAATTATTTAACAATCGGGTCCGTGCTTTAATACTTTAGTGTGTTAAAGTGTTGATTAAAAATTTTAACTTTAGCGCTTTAAAGCGCTAAAGCGGAACGCTCCCCCTGAATATTATACCATATAATTGTTAAGTGCATATGAACGGAACGTAAACATTTTATGAATTAATTAAAAAATTTAACAAAAGCCCGGGCCATACTTCTGCAGTATGAACTATAGAACTTTAAAGGGATAAAGTGCCGCCCGGGCCATTTTAAAAAAAATTTGGATCGGTATAAAAATTTGGGCCGCAAGAAAATTAAAGTTTCAATCGAATTTACTACGTAAAATTAAGGTTGTTTATAAGCGATCGCATCATGTATTATCGTACGGGATTTTCAATAAACTCAATGGCCTCGGGATGGCCCGGGCCGAAGTTAAAATTTTTAACTAAGGAAGTTAAAAAAGTTGTGATCTACGCAAGGTAGACCACAATTACTTCTGGTGAATAGTCAAATGCTTGAACAAAAAGCGCTGTGCCCCGAATGCCGAAGCAGTCGAGGGGCGCGGCACGTATGACCTCACCTGTATGCGAATCGCAAGCGACTACATCGCAAGAATAATTACACATACGGAGATATGCAAGGAGCCATTGAAGCTGCATTTCACGTTCCTCCCTTCTATTATTATTATACCACATAGGGGCGAAAATGTCAACCCCTATGGATATAATTTTTTCTTTTACAAAATGAACGGTTCTTCGTCGTCCATCTCCTCTCTCATTTTTTCCTCTGAGACTTCTGCTACCTCAACAATACAGTCAGCATAATATGCCTCCATTGCTTCTTCGTCCTGCTGTTCATCTTCATCGAGACAACCCACAATTGAATCATCTGCATACTCAGGGAGCATATCTTCACAGTATTTGAGGACTTGTTCGCTATCTTCGGCGATAAAGCCGTGAGCTTCATCACAACCGCAATAACCGTTAGAGAAATAGCCTAAAAAATACTTAGCCATATTAGTTTTCCTCACTTTCTATCATCGCCATTCTCATTTTTACGTTTACATCACATTCGCCCTCGTCAATGAGCGCTTCAATTTTCTCCCAACACTCACAGCAAGCATAAGAGGAAGGCGTTCTCTTATCATAACCTGCAAAGTCAATTGTGTACTTAGGAAGTACGCAACCGCAAAAGCTACATCTGATTTCATCCATTGTATCAACTCCTTTACTATATATATTATACCATACTTGCGCCGCCTTGTCAACAGTTTCTTGTTAGTATCATCTAATGTGCCTGGGCGCTCTGTGTTCGAAGAAGTAGAATTTCTCCTTAGAATACTAAAACAATAAATTCATCTCTACCGTCCTCTGTAAGTATAGCTTGCATGCATACATCTGCTTCATTATACTCTTCGTCATCCAAGCCCTCTATCATAACTCTTGTGTCCTCAGGGATTACCTCTAAATATGCCTTTAACTGCTTAACTGTCATATTTATGACCTCCTTTCCTTTACTATATATATTATACCATACTTGTGCCGCCCTGTCAACTATTTTCTGTTAGCATAGCCTAACGGCGGCCCGGGTCAGTTAGTAGAGACTAACAACGGGAGAAAAGGAATTGGGTAATTTAATTACCCAATTCAAATAACTTCCCTCTCATAAATGGATACTTCGAGTTCTCCGAGATAGGTTGACGCCTCAGAACGGTCTTTTGATTTGGCTAAATCATTTACTGCCTCAGAGACCTCTTCCTCTGTGTATCCCCATTCTTTAGCGTGTATGGCGATAATCTCTAAAGCATCAGCAAAAGCCATATCTTTAGAACCGAATACGCCAGGGGAATAACTCTTATTGTCGTAAACTACCCATACTTTCATTTTACTACCTCCTTTATTATATACTATATTTCTTCGTCGTCAATAATTTCTTCGCCGTCAGTGCACCAGTCCCCTTCTCTATCGGCAATTTCCATTGCTTTTTCCTGTGCTTCATCAAGATTGTCCGCTTCGACCTCACCCTCCCATTCAAGTGATACTTTTACATAATACTGTGCCATACTTAGCACTCCTTCCCTTTACTGTAATTATATTATATCACATTAAGCTGTATCTGTCAATATCTTTTTGTTAGCATATACTAACAGCGGCCCGGGCCAGTTAGCGGAGACTAACAATAGAAAAAAAGAATTGGGTAATTAAATTACCCAATTAATTAAGTATGGCATCGGAGCGGCGAGAGGGAAAAGGGTTGAGACCAACTGACCAATAACGCCCATATCGAACGTCTGTTCTCTTATCTCTCGCAAATCTCGCCAGTTGCTCGCCTCGTCCCCGTCAATTGTTAAAATTTCTTCTCCAAGGAAGTCGCTGTCGAGAAATTCGCAACTGATAAGCATTTTCCAGTCAATGAGATACTCATAGAGCAACTCGCTGTTGACCTCTGTTCGGTCAATACCGTTGTACTCCGCACACTTGCCGACTATTCCGCTATTAAGACCGAAGTCGGTAGAGAGAAATTCATTTAACTTATCGTCCCACTGTTCCATTGAAAGCTGTGGGAGCCTTACACCGTAGAGAATTGTTATTCTTCTATCGTAACTCATTTGACTAACCTCACTTTCTTATGCAATTAATTTCGAGTTTACCATTTGGAATTGGCTTAGAATAGCCGTCTGTTATCTGAGAGTAAAACTCTTCCTTTGCTGCCATAATAGCGGAAATGTCGTCCTCTGCATTTGTTACCTCATACTTGCCATTATAGGGAGCACCGCCCTCTGAAAGATAGAAAGTGAGAGTAACGATATAATCCTTTGAAAACAGTTTACGCATAGCCTCGTTCCACTCCATTTACCTCATCTCCTTTACTATATATATTATACCATAGAGACGAGAATTTGTCAACACTTAATTGTTAGGTATGACTAACCGACCCGGGCCGCAGTTAAAAGATTTAACTAAATAGGTAAAAAGAAAAGGCGGATTACTCCGCCATTTTCTCAATATATAAACCGTCTTCCGATTCTGTAAAGAACGGGGTATCATTTATTTTAATATTAGCGAGTTTGCGGAGAATATACGACAGCAAGTAATCATCGTCTATGCCGTCATAACATTCTAAAACGGCGAATACTAATTCACCATAAGAGTTAAAAATTTCCTCGTCTCCAGTTGACATTATGACCATTTTATACATATTTTCGCCTCCTTCAGTTAAAAGTTTTGGGAAAGGCGGATTACTCCGCCTTTTCCTCTTTCTTTTTGGCTCTCGCCGCCTTGTCTCTCTCGGCTTTTGCCTTGCTGTTCGCCTTGCGCTCTGCCGCCTTGTCTGCCTTTTTCTTGACCTCTACGGCGTAAGCCTCTGCTTCTGCATAGCCGTCAAAATACTTTCTTGTGGACTTGCCCCAAGCGTGAGACTGAATGGTCTTTGCCTTGACATAGGGGAATACAACCCACATCAGGGCGTCATCGAGCGGCGACCTTCCGACAGGAACAGCGTAGCCGTCCTCGACCTCATAGCAACCGCCGTATGTCTCGTCGAGAAAGTCTTTGAGAACCTTGCAACCCTCCGCCTTGTTTGCCTTTTCAATGCTTGCTCTTGTAACCTTAGTGTCTGCCATAATCAGCACCCCTTTCCTTTACTATATATATTATACCACAACCTATTGATTTTGTCTATTGGCATAATGCACAAAGTTCATCAACATTGACCACACATTTTTGTGCAGATCGGCAGGCGGCCCGGGCGCTTTCGCGCCGTAAAGCGCGAAAGTCATTCTACATCTTCAACTGCAAATATTTGCATTTCGTAGAAGTACCAACTTGTGCGGATTTCCTCGAACAGTTCTTCTTCTGTATAATTAGGATAATCGTTTTCGATTTGGTCTATACACTCATTAATCATCCACCGCATAGCGTCTTCTATTGTGTTACGAATAGCACGAACATCGACATCGCCCTGACATCGAACGACTACATATTTCATATTAACACCCCTTTCTATATATATTATATCATAGTTGTGCCGCCTTGTCAATAGTTTCTTATTAGGTGCGACTAACTCGGCCCGGGCCGCTTTAGGGCTTTAATACCCTAAAGCCCTAAACCCATTGTCGATTTTGTAAGTTGATTTTGTTGTAATAATTAAATAATTGCTGTCTGTTACTCGATACTCTGCTCCAATCTCTTTTGCTAAATCAATTAAGCTGTTAAAGAAATCGTCATAATTACCGCTTATTATAAAAGCGGTTTCATCGTCTGTTATTTCTGTGTTGAAATCAATGTGAGCCGCAAAGAAAAAAGCTAAAAATTCCATTTAATTAACCCCTTTCGTGGGCGGTCACTTATGCGACCGCCTTTAATACTCCGAGTATATCTGTTACATCATAAGCACCAGCGCCCCATTTTGTGCGGTTCGGCTCTTCATCATCGAACAGAATACCGCTTGATATTTCGTGCTTTGGTGTGCCGTAAGGCACGATATACAGATTGTTGAATTTTACTGACTTTAAGTGTTTAGCAAGCCATTTCTTTTTACTCTCTGCCACTCTTGCATTATATTCATCAGTGCCCGACTTTGAAGTCCACGAGATTATGTTAATTATATAACCTTTTCTCTGTAAGCCGTTGAGAAGTCTTGCAAGTGCCGACATATTAACGAGGGGCTTTGCTATGTCATAGGGGCGAGTGTTGCCATTGATTAAGTCATTTAACCAACCGTCAACTCCGTAGAGGTCTGCGATTGTGCCATCCATATCTAAGTTGATTATTCTCTCAGTCATTCTGAGCACTTCCTTTCCTTTACTGTAATTATATTATAACATAAGATAATAAAAAAGTCAATAGTCTTTTTGAAATTCGTCATTATGCACAAAGACATTGCGCCGCCCGCCTATAATTTGTGCAAAATGACGAGCGGCCCGGGCCGCTTCACCGCGTTAAAGCGATGAAGGGTCAATATTTAATTCGTTCATTATTTCAACTTGATATGTGGTATAAATTTTTAACATTTCTTCCTTCTCCGCAAATAAAGCGGCGACTAAAAGAACGAATGTTTCATAGTCGGGAAGCCCAATTATTGGTTTATTCATTTAACTAATCCCCCTTTCGGGGCGGCATTTAAGCCGCCACCCTTGGTGTGTAATATGTTTTTACTATTTTCTTGTGATATGAGAGTTCGTAAACAAAGATAACTAATTCACAATAAACATCGGCTAATGCTGTATGCTTTTCGTTAAATGATTCATCGCCTGTGATATATCTGTAAAGAATTTCCGCAGTCAGGCGAACCTGATTTCTTTTAGTTAAATATCCGAACTCTTCGCAATACTTGCGGTAGGCTTTTGTCTTTCCCACTGTCTGCTGTGCCATTCTTAAAGTACACCAAAACGGTATATTATAGGGGATAACTCTACCATAGCCGCCCAAAGCCTTATTTGTGTTATTTAATGCTGTGTTGTCAAATCGTGCGTTGTGAGCAATAGCCGCCTTGATGTTATACTTTTTGCAAAGTTTACGAATTGTATAAAAGGCGGTTCTCCATTTTACCATTTTGCGAGCGCCGTTTTTCAAATCCTCTTCATACTGAGGGAGTTTGTCGGCATAGTAAGCGGTTTTCATCAGTTCCTTCATACCTACATATACATCGTAGATAACAAAATTATACGTTTCGTATACATTGCTGTGCCTGTCGATAACAGCCATACCGAGGTCATAAACGAACGGATTTTCTAAATCTCCGCAAGTTTCGGTGTCAAGCTGTAAATAATAGTGTTTTGGTCTGCCCATTTTCTATACCTCTTTCCGTCAAGATAGAGCAGGGAGAAACTAACCGTTTCGCTGTCCTCTCCTTGACTACATTTATATTATACCATAAGCGGCAACATTTGTCTATTGGTAAAATGCACAAAGTTTCATTGTTAGTTTAGAATTATTTTGTGCAGATCGACGGGGCGGCCCGGGCCAGTTAGCCAAGACTAACTGACCTGAGTCGAATGACGAAAAGGGCGATATTTCGCCCTTTTCTTACGCTTATTTGTTGTCGATATATGGTTCTCTCGGTAGTTCTCCCTTAGTTCTTAAATAAACAGATTTAATTATTTTGCGTATATCCTCAATTTCATTTTTTGTTAAATCGCCCTCGAAGTTGTCGATGACTGTTTTCAGAGAATCCGTTATGTCTGCACCGATGTCATACTTTTCAAACAGAACGCCATTCTCAGTGGTGGAGATAATCAAGGGGTCACCCTCTCTTATCTTCATTGTCTGTCTGATTTCCTTGGGAATAACCACTCTACCTAAATCGTCGATACGTCTTACTATTCCTGTGCATTTAGCCATATTTATGACCACCTTTCCTTTACTGTAATTATATTATAACATATCTCGCACCACCTGTCAAGAGTTTTTTGTTAGCACGACCTAACACGCCCGGGCCGCCAGTTAAAATATTTAACTAAATAGGGTAAAAAAAATGACCGCCGAAGCGGTCAAATCTTTTAATCTGCGGAAGTCTCCGCAGGAGCCTCAGCAGGGGCGGCAAGGGCGTAACCCTTCACCTTACCCTTGCCCTTGATAGGCACATCAGTTACAACGATGTCGCCGGACTCCACAAGCTGACGAGCCAGTGCAGAAATCTTCTGAGTGGACACGCCGACAGCGGCGGCAAGGTCGGAAGCGATAGTGAACTTGTCAGCAACGAGAGCCGCAAGGATAGCAGACTTGAAGTTGTCGTTCTCAGCCTTGTGTGCAAGTGCGGACTTGGACACCTTACGCTGTGCATTCTTCTTGTCAAGGGCAGCAATACGAGCCTGTGCGAACTCCACGAACTCAGGCTTGAACTCGCCGTTTACGATTGCAGTAAGAAACTCACGCTCAGTCTTGAAAGTAGCCATAGTATTCTCCATTTCTCCAACACTCAGGTAGTTGGCAACGCTTAGATTAGGTTTATCAGTAGGGGTCTTTCCCTTACCTTCTGTAATTATTATACCACATTTTTTGTGGCTTGTCAAGTAGTTTTGAGAAAATTTTTCTTTTTAACTAATTGACGTTGGTGCGCCTACGGGGATTTGAACCCCGACTGATTGATTAAAAGTCAACTGTGCTACCTTTACACCATAGGCACTTTCCTTATCTTCTATATATATTATATCATATTTTAGAAGATTTGTCAAGGGGTTTTCAATTATTTTTATTTTTTAACTGAAAACCTGTCTGCCGACAGTGGGAACAAGAGCCGTGGCGCTCGTTTCGCGCTCCCCTTGACTACAATAATATTATACCATATAATATAGAGTTTGTCTATTGGCAAAATGCACAAACATTATCAACAATTCAGACTTAAATTTGTGCAAATTGCCGGCGGCCCGGGCCGCTTCACCACTTTAACGTGGTGAATCGTCGCCTGTAAACTCTGTGCCGCAGTAGGGACAGCAACTATCTTCTGTTAAATTTGTAAAGTTTTCGCCGCACTCTGTGCAGTAATATTCATCACCGAGAAATATAATTAAATCTTCCAACTAAATTCCTCCTTTTGGGAGGGCGGCGATTACTCGCCGTCCTCTTCTTTTTCCGCGTAGTGTTCGGTAATATCGTCAAACGATACCGCCACACGCTTGCCGCTGGTGTTCCACGTTCTTACCTTAGTGCCGCACTCTACAAGAATGTCAACTGTGAAGCCGTCCTTATTAGTTATATCAGCGACTTTTGCGACCGTGGTGTTTTTGGTGAACTTCGCGCCGTCCTCGGTATAGAAATCTTCGTCAATCTGTGCTACATTATCCACGCCAAATTCCTTTACAAGTGCGCCGTAGATAATGGCGTTGATACGGTCACGGATAAGATTCTGCTGAGAGCGTTCATTTTTGCATTCTGTGAAGTCGAATGTCATAGTATCATCTCCTTTACTATATATATTATAGCATAAGGGGAGAGAAATGTCAAGAGAAAAAAGTTAGTATATACTAACTGGGATTAGAAAAATAGGCGCAGACCGACTGCGCCCACTTCTCCAAATTTCCAATAATTATTAATCACCACATGGGTATCAATCCACCTCTCAAATAATGCTATCTATAAGGGGATAGTCGGTCTATCGTATCTCCCCTTCACTATATATATTATAACATAGATGTGCCGCTTTGTCAATAGTAAATTGTTAGTATAACCTAACGCCGGCCCGGGCCGCGGCGCCGCTTTAAAGTGTTAAAGCGCCAAAGCAAAAGGACAGGCGGCACTATTGCGCCGCCCTCTTTTGGCTATTTGTTTTTACTTATTCGGCGACGTCCTCGACGGGAGCGACCTCGTCGCCCTCGTCCTCGTCGTCCTCGTCAACGATGACATCATCATCGGAAGGGATAGAGTAGCCCTTTACCTTGCCTTTGCCCTTAATCGGTACATCGTCAACCTCGATAGTGCCGTCCTCAGCAAGCTGACGAGCGAGAGCCGAAACCTTCTGAGTAGATACGCCGAGAATTTCGGAAAGCTCGGAAGCTATGTGAATCTGACCGTCTGCGAGTGCGGCGAGGATTGCCGACTTGAAGTTATCATTCTCTGCCTTATGAGCGAGAGCAGACTTTGAAACCTTGCGGTCTGCGTTCTTCTTATCGAGTGCGGCGATTCTGCCCTTTGCGAACTCTGAAATAGCCTCAGATACGTTTGCATTGATAACTGCGTTGAGGAACTCTCTCTCAGTCTTGATTGTTGCGTTAGTCATATTGTACCTCTTTCTCTCACACTTAGGTAGTGAGCACCTTAGTCGTGGTGTTGACCTTTCCTTTACTATATATATTATATCATAGTTTAGGAAGTTTGTCAAGACCTTTTTTAATATTTTTTTGTTTTAACAAAAGGCTAAACGCTTGACATAGTTTCCAGTGTGTAAGGGAATTGAACCCTTTATTTGTTATTGGCGGCTAACACAGTGGATTTTTCGTTCTTATTCTTGCGGCGAGGTTAGCAACTCCTCTATAAGAACGTGCGTTCTCTTTTAGGCTGGTTCCTTACCCACAGTGATGAACAACACCACTATGTCAACCATTTAGCCTTTTGCTTTTGGCGGAGAGGGTGAGAATTGAACTCACGTTGGACTGTTTAACAGACAGTTGCTCAAACCACTTAGCGACCTCTCCGTTTCTGTAATTATATTATATCATACTTTTTGGATTTTGTCAACCCTTTTCTGATATA
>Ga0247611_10006717_pt1 | contig 14666 bp, 29 predicted proteins | sample 177DNAGHGhighgp2_FD_192422 | JGI IMG/M metagenome (GOLD analysis project Ga0247611, IMG submission 192422) | Sheep rumen microbial communities from Palmerston North, Manawatu-Wanganui, New Zealand - 1770 DNA GHGhigh gp2 | ecosystem: Host-associated > Mammals > Digestive system > Stomach > Rumen...
TAAGATGTTCTTAGCAAATCGATATGCCTTTCTCTTTGCTTTTGTTTCAGCTATATGCATACCTATTTCCTCAGAATAAACATCTTCAGAGTGTTTCTTTGTAATACCTATTACCTGGAATGGTTTATTATAGTTATAATACCTTGAAAGGTTATGCTTTTTTACTAAAGTACAAAAATCCTCACCTGGTAATATTCCTAATAACTCATCCAGTCCTTTTATGTAGAACTTTAAAGTACACACTGTGGTACCTTTGTTCATGTAATAATTTGTGCCATCTTTACAGAAAGAAACTTTAAAATTAGTTTTTGTCACTATAATACTTAATTTCAATATTCGCTATCTTATTCCTATACCCTCTTTTTGCATGATTGCTTGCGTATCTTCCAAGATAGTTTTTCTGGTTTGTGAGGTAGTATATATAGTCACCGTATGATTCTTTATAATCAGCATTGAAACGTTCTGCATAATCTTTTACACTATCCCACCAATGGTCAAACTTCTTATAAGTACGTTCAGTCGCTTTAAGACCGAAGAGATTATTGTTTATTATACAGATGTCATCTCTAAAATGACCACTTTCGAGTCTAGCTTGTGCAGCTACTGTGTTTTTGCACTTGATATTATAATATTCAAGTGCCTCAATAAGACCTTCTTCTGGACCTACTTCTTTGAAATGAGGTACAGTGTCTATATTTGGCTGCTCCATTGGCATAGATTCGACAATACTGTCACAAATTACAGATTTTTCTATACAAGACACTTTATTCAATGATACAATAAGTAGTATAATGATAATGATAGAACATGTAAGGTTCGCTAAGTTCGCTATTTTCATGTTAATAGTTTATTAAACACCTCTACCTACCCTTGACAAGGAATTTAGTAAATCCCTATCAACTTCTGCGTACTTATAACATTTGAATACAGTTCCTACATTTTGACAAATTTTTCCTGCAACACAGGTGTTACAGAAGTCTCTACTAAATGCTAGTATCGATGTTGCGGCTTGTTGAAGTGTTAAATGTTCGTTCTCTAGCGTTGAGAAAAATTTAGATAATCTGTTATAGGCAAGGTTTTCTTCCTCACCTGTTGGAAATGCTGGGTATCCTGGCTCATCTGCAAGTACGACCATCGATTCTATGTATAGTAGACCATTTGGTTTGAATTTTGAAACGAATTCAGAAACCTCTTCTTCTGTAGCAAATCTTGCTATATTGTTTCCTGGAAAAGCCTTTGTAGGAGAAGTACAAAATGTAGAGAAACAGATGTCTCTTTCTCCAGAATATGTAGAATCAGCATATGCTAAATTCTGTTTGTCATTTAATAGTTCTCTTAGATTTAAAGCTCTTCCAAGAGGAACTTCTTCAGAGAATCTCCTAATTAAAGCATCCATTGATCCAGAAATCTCTGTCTCTAGTATTCTGGGTAGATGCCCAGTTTTTATCAAGTTTCTTATAGCTGATTTCTTTGCATAGTTGTAATGACCAATCTCTTTAATGACTCTGCTACAATTCCACAAAGATGTGTATATATTTCTAGAAGGTCTTCCTGTTGCTATAACTTGATTTATTTGTAATATTTTTTCAAAAACAAAGTTTAGTAGCTCTTCTATGGTATTATCAGATAAAACTTTAAGTTTAGTTAATCTTTCTTTTATTTTATCTATAGACACAGCAGGCTCTTCCTCTTTTACATCTTTAGCTGTTGTTGGCTCTACTTGATTAGTTTCTATTTCACTGATTCTATTAGCCTGTATAAATTGAGCTAGGCGTTCCCAAGTAGTTTCTGGATCATTATTAAACGGATTATTAATAAATGAAGTAAATGGCATTTTATTTATACATTGTTAGATTGACAACATTTTTTCCTAGGTATTTCTCTAGCATGTCAAAGCATAAAGGAATATACTTTTCTTCTACCCATTCATCTAAAGAATACATACCTAAATTCTCTTTTCTGTACTGAAATTCACTGCTTTTACTTAAATTGTATAAACTACGTTCAAAGTACTTTAAAGTGTCTTCATTACACTTGTCATGAGCATAATTCAATACTATTATCCCTATCAGGCTCAAATAATTGTTGTTAGGATAGCCATACTCAGAAGATTTTAACACATCTCCCATAGAATTAGCATTGAATAATTGTGTAGAAGAAAAATTGGAAGCAGTTGTTCTATAGTTAGAGCTGATATCTGCTGATACAATTGTTCCATATCTACTACAGGGTACAATTAAATTGAAAGCAGTGCATTTTAATATAGGAGTATCACTAACTATTATGTTCATTTTAGTAGTTTTTAAAGGGGGATGTTATTCCCCCTTATTATTGTCCCTCACGGAACTTTTTACTCTTCATTAATTTCTTCGATAGGTTCCTCAACACCTAATCTATATGGGATATTACTTTTACATACTTTTCTATTGGCAACAGTGAAATTGCCAGAAGTACCATGTAATACAAAGCAATAGCTTTTATTTCCTACTTTATTCGTAGTATCCCCTTTTTTGTATTTTGAAACATGGTTATACCATACTCCTGCTACATAGTTAGGTGTTATAGTAGCATCATCTTTGAATAATTTTGAATTAGATATTCTAGTAAAAGTGTTCCGCAGGTTAAATGTATTTCTAGGAACGCTTAAAGTAGTTAGTAGCATTTTTGCTACAAGGTCTCGTTTAGGGTTCATACTTTAGTTTTAATAATTATCCATAAATTAAAGATTTATGGGATAAACAATATTCTCCTTCATAGTAGGAAGCGTACTAGCATCGAGTGTGATAGATCTTAAAGGTCTATCATTCTCGGAGCTTCTTTGAGTAAAGTGTACCAGAGAAAAATCCCTGTTAACTGTTGTTGTTGGACAATGATCTGTAATTAGTACTGAGTGTCCTTGTCTTATAAAATACAATTTCATTTTTTGAAAAATTGTTTTTGGTAAGTAGCCTCTAATATAGCTGTTAATTCATCCAACTTTTCCTTTATAGAACTACTATTTGTTTTTAAGTAAGATTTACAAAGTTCAAAGTATAGATAAAAACAGCCTGATAAAGTCTTTGGCCATTTAATTTTTTTACGATGTTTTGACATATGCATGATTTTAGTAGGTTTCTAAAATAAGAGAATTGCTTTAAAGTTTGTAAATATAAACTTATCCACAATTCTCTGTATGCTTATAAAATTATTTGATTATACTTACCCCTCCACTTTATGTGGCTGCCGCTAATGTAAAAAAGTACCAACAAGATCCTTTTGTCCTTGAATAATAATCCACTAGAGTCAAAGACCTTGATCATCTTTAATACATCTGTTGTAAGTTATCCCCAACCATAATCAAACTTTTTATAAGCCATTGTTTATAGAGTTATATTTCTCACATAATTCTCTATATTTTCTACCAAGGTTTCTTTCTTTATTCGAAAGATATTTTAATTCTTCCTCAAGTTTATCAGTACTTTTACTGATATCACTCTCCCACTTCCTATAGTTATTTAACTGTTGTGTCAAATAGCCTATTTGCCCTAGTAGTAATATTATAATCAATAATAATGGGATTTCTAGCATGGCGGATTAGTTTTAATGTAATTGATCACATGTTTTCTAAGCTCAGGATCTTCGACTAAGAAACCATCAAGATATAATGCAAATCTTATTGGTTTATCTTTTTTAATCGGCCATAAATTTATATCATAGCGTATCTCGTAATATTTTTTCTTGATTTTATTATAGTATAATACTATAACCATATTTGTACCATAATGTACCTTACAGCCAATAAGTATTTTTTCTGATCTTTTACTTATTCTATCTATAATAGTTATTAGTAGTACAAAGAAAATAAATACTACTACTACGTATAAGTCTGTTAATTCCATATTAAGGTTTTTAAATGTGCGGATAAACGGACTCGAACCGTTACGGCTTTCGCCACTAGATCCTAAGTCTAGTGCGGCTACCAATTACGCCATATCCGCGATAAATTTTTAAGATAAACGATTCTCTGCTAATGTTTGAGGAATATTAAAATCCTCAAGAGCTTTTCTATACCCTGTAAGAATACCAATTATAGAATGGTGTTCCATACAGTCGTTTGGAGTACAAGCATTCTGAGGATCATGCCAATTATGTGGGCACTCATCACACAGAGGCATCATTAGTTTTGCTTCTTCGTATAAAGTTTTAGCTTGTTCGTAATTCATGGTAATAATGTTTTATAAACTATTAGGAATATATAAAACCGTAGGATTGTTCTTGTGAATATCTATGTTAGGATATACTTCCTTAAAATGCCTAGAATCGAAAGGAGTAGTTATGATGTGCTTACCATTTTTAGTAGGCACACAAGTTATAAACTTTACAGTATCCATAGGTTGACATTCTTGGTCTATAAAGTTAATAACATTGTTTATGTCTCTATCCCCGAAGTTCTCAGAGTAATCACAATCAATGACCCATCTTTTGACTATAGCACCTACTTGCCCAGCTGCTGAATTCCAAATACGGTTAGTATGTTGGAAATCTCTTTTACGAAAACAATCAGCGAGATTGTTAAGCATTTGAACGGCAGTAGCTTCTTTAGACTTGGGAGAAGGATTAATGTAAGCCCTTGCCCTAAACTTTTCACAAAATTGAATAATATCCTCCTGATATTTTTCTAGAGGATGATTAACATCAATCTGATATGCTTTTAAGCATACAGAATTAGCACCTTCACCAGTGTCCTTACTACGCTTAATTATCTGGAGATGATAATAAATGTCGTATATATCATAATGCCCAGATAATTTCATTGCACAGTCGGTTATGATTCTATCTATTTGATTGAAATTGTCTATCATAATTTTGTTAGTATTTTAATCGGCACCTTTTTGATAATCCCATCTAAGTAGCCTTCAATAAACGCAATGCCTTTCTTAATTTTAACCACCTTACCCCCTTTATTCTTTCTGAATTGATTAGGAGCTTCAGGCCAATTAACTGAATCTCCTACTCTTATTCTATCAGTCATAATTTATGGGGTTTTATAGTATAATACTCATCAGCATAGTCGTATGGATATTTTTGCATTTCCATACATTTATTATGTAGAGCTCTTTTAGCAGCCTTGTGAGAAGGAAATGTCTCTATAAAATTATTGTTACAATACAAAGCCCAAGATTTAGGTTCGTATTGTGCAATTTTTTCTTCTAGTGTCATGTTATAAATCTTGCGTTAATTTAGACATTGTATCTTTAATTATCTTTGGCATAACTCTAATATTGTGTAACATTGACAATTCCTCTTCAGTGTAAATTCCAAGGGGGTCAAGTTCTTTCTTCTCTTCCTCTGTCATAAATCAAATAACTTTTTAAATTTGCACCTTATGTAATCTTCAATTTGTTTGATACAAGGAAATGCTCGATGATAGTCAGGTATATAATCTAAGATGTGATTTTTTAAATCAATTAATTTTGTCTTCGTCTGTCATATCATCAGTCCTCCATTGCTTTTTTAAAATCCTTTACAATATAGTTAGGAGCGTAGTTTACTCCGTTATAGTACAAAGGACAACCATATCCCGAATTACGAAAATTATTCAGTATCCAGGTACAAGCCCTATTAATTAGTTGCTCTTTCTGCCAGTTGGCACCATCTTTGAAAACAGCAACAGTACATTCTTCATAATATTGGTTGTCGCCATCGTTGCAGTCTTCTGGTAAGATACAATTTTCTTTTACGTATTCTTTTGCCGCCTTCTCCAAGTCCCCGCTTGGATGCTCGACAGGGATATTTTGTACCTTTTTTAACCATTCAACAACTTCATCAGACGAAATATTTCCTCTGAAATTGTTCATTTGATTTACTCTTCTGTCGTTGATATTTGAGAAATAGTTTATGAGAAAATTAAATATTTTGTCTTCCATTGTTTCTTGGATTTAAGTTGTTTTCACTAATCATATCTATTCATCCACCTTTTACAATAAAGTCTTAATTCTCTGCCTACACCATTGCCTTTTCATATCTTACTAAGGTCTTTGAAATACCAATATAAACTTTATATTTCTTTAGGATTATCTTTGTGTGCTACCCATAAAGCTTCAGCAATTATGTCACAATCCTTTTTTGTTAGTATTATATCAGGTTGATGGCATTGTAGGTCTATAATTTTGGCTAGTTTAGCATTTTTCCTGCTCATAGAATTTGTTATTTAAAAGCCAAATAAGCATTTCAATCACGGCTTCTATGGATGTTTCATAATGATGTGTTTCGTATAAACCATTTATATAAGCAACTTGCCATTGACCTGTATATATTGGTTTCCTAATAACTGGATAACATCTTATTCCATCCATAAGTACTTCTGGCAATAAATTTATTAAAGCACCAAGAGACCAACAAGGTAATACTTGTTTAATTTTTGTAGATTCTGCATATTTAGGAGCTCTCCAATTTTTAGCTGGAGTTGTTGCTATCACATATCTTGAATCATCAAAATCCCATTTATAACTCATGTCAGCAGTTTCAATAGGTAATCCTGCTTCAACAAGTTGCTTAGATTCCTCTAAAGTTGTCCAACCTAGTGGACGATTATTCTGTTCCATTTAATCTCTGTTTTAATGATTGAAGCCATTTAAGTGCCTTGTCAGAATCAAGTATCCCAGCACAATTATCACCTCCATTTTGGATAATTCTGATTGTAATGTCTACTGAATCTTCATCCTCTTCACTCCAAGTAGGTTTCTTCTCACCTTGCTTTTCAAAGTGTTTGAAGAGTTGTTTATCCAACAAAATGTCAACTCCGTTATCTCTTGCACACATTCCCCAAGTGTGGCCATTATATTCAAATGATATTCCGCTGTATGGATTTGCTTGATTGCCTTGATTTTTTTCGTTGATTCTATAGCCCTCAATCTTTTCAATAATACTAATATTGTTAATCAAAGGCTGTCCGTCAGAATCCTTACCGACATAATCACCTTTTACAAGATAACATGGTCTGTTGTCATATTCAAGCAAATGTTGTTGAGTATATAAAGTAGTTTTTGTTATAGGTAAATTTAACCCTAAAACAATATCTCCTTCATCTGTTTTAAAGGCAGGATAAACAGATACTCCATTTTCAGTACCAACTTCTATTTCTCCTTGGTAAATCTTAGATTTTTCATCAGTTGGAATTTCACCAAAACGAATATATAGTTGTTCTTGTTTACCTTGCTTTTCAAGCCAAGAAATCCATTCTTCCTTAACCTTTGTATCTACAGGTGTTTCAACAATTCTTCTTTTATCTAAGTAGTCCAAGAGTTCTTTTCTTATCCTCTCATCGTTGCTCTCTTTAAGTTCTGGAAAAATAGCAGTTACTATATTGTAATCCTTAGTACCAGGATTAACTACTTTAGCTCTTGAGAGAGCTTCTTTATATTTTTGTTCGTAGTCCATAATTTGTTTTCAGTTTTGGGTTTATCAAATATTATAGTTTTTATATCTACTCTTTTCAGTTTTATAGTTACTGGTACTCTATCGTCGTTTGTATTATAGTCTACCATAGATATTTTTACATTGTCTTTCTTAAAACTATAATTTGTAATATCACTAGCTTTTAATGTATAATTACTAATGTATTCATTATTTTCCCAGTCATCTGCAAACATAAGCTGATATAATACGATACATTTTGTCTCTTTTAGTCTTTTTTGCCAATTTTTCCAAAATTTAATTGTCATAACCTTAAATTTTAAAGTTAATAGTGACTACAGTCAGATTCGAACTGACGTGCCTGGTTTTGCAGACCAGTCCCTAACCACTCGGAGCATGTAGTCATCAATAAAGCCTTTCAAATGTAGTCCTAACAGCGCTCCTATGGAATTATCCAATGGTCTGTTACCTGTTTCTTGCCCAGAAGGGAGGTTCAAGGGCTCTGGTTTGACTACCCTATTATAGCCCTTTTTTCGGGAAAGACTTTATAAATTATAATAATGTATTTTTGTCAACATATATCGTTTCAGTTCGTCTATGTCATAGAGTCTAGTGCCTAAATCAAAATTACATAAACTATGTCTTACACATATTACAATATCATAGTCTGTTGTATCAATTTGTCCATACTCCGTTAACTTCGGTTCTTTGGACACTGACTCCACCCAACATCTAATAGTGTCTTTATCTTTGTAAGGCTTAATTTCAAAATAAGCAGTACCTAGTATTCGTTGAGATTGCCCTATATTTAAATTAAGTCTCTCTACAAATTCCTCTAAAGTATAATCTCCTCTTTCCATATGTTTTACGTATTTTTATTTTGTAGCGTGGGTGGGGTTCGAACCCACGTGATTCAGCTTATGAGACTGAGCTGGAGCCTCTCCAGTCCACCCCGCTATATATAAAAACTGTCTGTAACATTTAGATATAACAAATATTATATTAAACTAGCAGACAGTTCCAAACCCTATTATACAAGTATAATTGAGGTTTTACAGAATTGCATCATTCTGTTGGCTGTAACTCCTCTGAGACTCGAACTCAGGACCTCTACATTAAAAGTGTAATGCTCTACCAACTGAGCTAAGGAGTCAAATGCACTTATACCTTATTTAGTGCATTTATTGTTGATTGTAAGATATTCCAAGGAAATCTCTTACTTTTACCTTACAGATGATACGCTCACCTGCATTGGTATACAGTTCAATTGGAGGTCTAAGCACAAGACCTTCCATATATCTAGAAGGATCTAAATATGATTTAGGTCTTCTAGAAATCATTTCAATGGCTCCTTTTATTGTCATGTGCTTTTCCCAAGGGTAAATTAATCCTAGAGTATCGGCAATCTCTTTTACAGCCTCTCTATTGTAAAAAGTGCCTGACTCATTTTGGATATCATACATTATGAAATTTCCGTTAGGAAATCCGTAATGTGCTCTATAGTCCTTATGTATACCTTCACCATAAATGGTTACAGGCTTTTCACCAAAAACTACTTCTAAGGCCTCCTCAAATTCAGGAGTACCAAAATTTGCCTTTAGATACTCAAGGTACTTAGGAGAGAATTCAGAAGTCTCTGTATGACCGATAAAGGACACTCTTTCACCGTCCCATACAATGCCTACAGAAGTACCATCTATCTTTTCCTGCCCTAGCATAATTACGTCATTTTCCCAAAACATTTGTACCCATTTACGGGCATAAATATTTGGATCAACGAGTTTATCCTTTGGAGTTTGACGCCCAAAAGGTGCCATAATTTTTTGATAATTGTGTGCCATATTAATATTGTTTTCTAGAAAATTGTGCTCCTCTCGGGATTCGAACCCGAACGTCCTTACGGACATTGGATTTTAAGTCCAACGCGACTGCCAATTCCGCCAGAAGAGCATCAAAGCAACTTAACTTGCAAAAGTTGCTTTATACACACTTAATTAGTTGTGGATAGTAGAGTCGAACTACTGTATTCTCATCCAAAGTGAGATGCATTCCCGTTATGCTAATCCACAATTTTACAAAACCTAACCAAACCTTAATTGATGTCGTGAGTCTTGGTTATCCCACACGTCCGATTTCAACGGATATCTACAGTTCTTAACCAGTTATAGTATCGGTTTTGTAAAATATTCGTAATTAATACTCCATTATTACACTCTCGCTTTTTATTAATGTTAGTGTAAAGTCTTCTGGAGACATTAATAGAATAAAATCACTTAACAGCTTTTTGTACTCTCTTAACGTTTTAACATTAGTGACTTCTGAACAGAGTTTGTTATAAATTTCATCACTAACATAAACGAGTTCATTGTGGAACCCTTGGGAATCATCACTGTACTGCAAAAATATGCCATTCCCAGTTTGATCCTCGACATCTCTTAAGTATAAAACTTTTTGGATTTTATGAGGAAAAAATCTAAATACTTCTGTATCTACATCGTTAGGATCAGATTCTATAGCATTTAATTTGCTTCTAGCAGCAAGTAGGACAAGATCCTTATCTATGCTGCCAATGTTTTTTATGTGTACATCTTTAAGAAGATTCTCAACTTTATTAGCTACGACCATAACTATAGCTTTATAGTCCATAACTTATTTTTCCCTCTCTTTGCATGTTTCATTAGAGAAGGATACTGGCTCAACAGAGCCCTATAATCCCGTAGATTTGTCTTGTTGAGAACCACTTCTTCAGGTTCTCCTTTATCTAATGGGTATACTTTGATGATACTTTGGCCTTTGCTGTTTGTATAGACGGTCTCATCTACGAGACCAATTTTTCTGATATAAGAGTCTTTAAGCATAATGTGTTGTTTTTATTGTGAAACTAGTTGTTGTGTCTTTTAGCAAACATTATCACAGTTGCACCTTTATAGGTACTAGACACTTGAGGATTTCTCCCTGGTGTTTTTTTAGGGTGATAAAATCTATATCTTGTACGAGCCAGTTTTCCTAGCTCTCTTCTATCTTTGTTTATAATGGTTTCACTTGCAGTTATTTCGTGATAACCCTCTGCTGTTAATTCTTTTTTTTTGAAGTATATTCTTGCGAAATAAACTTTTTCTCCAGCACGATTAGTTGTAGTACCGTACTCTAAATGTTCATAAACTTTTTGCATGATATTGTTGTTTTAGTTAATAATTGGTCTGTGTACAGGTTCGCCCTGTAAATACACCGCTTTACGGCACACACAGACTCAGTTCCTAAATCTCTAGGTTAGGAACCACCTTGTGGTAGATGATAATATCGTCACCTACCAAGGTAAATATTTCTTGGATTTTATATTTGTCAAAAAGAGTCTCAGGAGATGCTTTTAAATTTGTTAGTATATCGAAGAAGATTTCTTTCGTGGTATTCAATACCACACAAGATTCTCCATTATACTCCAGGTCTTGGAGTTCATAGAGATTCTCATAGTCAAAGCAATCCTCGTTGTCGTAGTCGATTAGATAGAGTTTGTTTACTGAGTCATAACTGAATGACTCTACAAAATATGGCTCAAAGTCAAAATAAGCCGTATCTACGTAGTCGTAGGTACATGTCTGCCCTGTCTCGAGGTTTTGTACCTTTTTGTTTGCTTCAGCAGTACATGCTGTAAAACATAGCATTGCTAGTGCTATGAATCCCATAAAAATCTTTTTCATTTTATTAAGATCTTTTTAAAGGTTAAATAAATGAGAGGACAATTACATCCTCAGTTTTTGCTTTAAGAGAGTTATAGAGATCTCTTGCTTCTTGTTCTTGCATTGGAGATGTGTCAAAACATCTACCATCTTTTTTAATAATTGTTACTTTTGCCATAATTTTAAAATTATAATAATGGTTGTGCTATTTTGATTAAATCTAGGAAGTTTATGAGAAACGTGTCTTTCAATTCTTTAGTTTTAAAGGCTAATACACGAGAGACAGTATCCTGTGTTCCTATAACTATACCACCCCATTTTAAATATATCGAATACTTAATTTCTTTACTATTTTTCCAATCCGGCTCCCAACCGTCATTGTAACAGTCTCGAAGTTGAATAAGCTGACAAAGGGCCAATATAGCCTCTGCATACTCTTTTGATGGTAATATATCTCTGTCAGCTACAGAACGTCTTTTAACATGAACTACTTCATATATAGAAGAACCACCACCTATGAATGCTTCTCTTGGTAGCAAACAATGAGTTTCACAGAATTCTTCCCAACTTGTTGGTAACGAGACTGGTTTAAACTTTATGCACTCTAATGTTGAATGTTCAGTGTCAATCTCATAGCCCTTTGGGGGTACAATTTTAACTTCTTTTTCCATGGCAATGCTTATTATAACTCTATATTTAGTTCTTTAGCTCTACTGTCTATTTGCCTATTAAGCTCCTCATATTTTTTTACAATTTTTGAAGAAGCCTCTTCACCCCAACGGGTGAAAATAAGCACTCCATAATCTGTGTATGCACAAATAAATGGGTCTTTGTGTACATTTATATTAACTCTTGTAGCGGAGTTTTTCATTTTTCTTGCAGGAGCACAGATGAATAGTTTTGTAGCATTTGTAAGATTTCTTTCAAATATCCCATAACCCTTACTACTGTATTTTCGAAATTGATTTCCTAGACAATCTTTTCCCTGTATATAATACATAGAATATGCCATGTGTGAAACTATAATGAATGGAAAACGTATTAAATTACTAGGACACCAATGAATTATACGTTCATCATCTTCAAAGTCTACAGAATCGAACTTATACAGAAATTTTATATATTCTGGAGTTTCCTTTGGAAGACTTGAAATTTCTTCCAACTTATCTTGAGGGATTTCTCCTTTGTAATCAGAAAATAATCCACATACGAGATTATATTTCCGTAGCAATTTCTGAAAATCTTTAAAATTAATTAGAAGAGTGTCTGGTCCAAAATCTTTTCTGGCAATGATGAGTATTTCAAATGCTTTTCTCAAATACTCATTATACTTGGCTATATTTTCTTTTTTAGTAGCATTTTCTTCTACAGCTTTAGAATATTTTGCCATTTTAGCCTTAAATGCCTGAACTTCCTTGGTTCCATCAAAGCCTAGAGACATTAATAATGAAAGTCTTTCAGATTCGTCAGGCTGTGTTGGTAACTCTTTAAGATGCACCAGTTGTTCTTGCATCATAGCAGACGCGTATGACAATAATGTTGTTGTTACTGGTGATTTCATGATATTTTATTTTAAGTTAATAATAGTAGCGGGAGATAGATTCGAACTATCGACCTTGAGCTTATGAAACTCACGAGCTGACCACTGCTCCATCCCGCTATTTAAATATTTATTAATGATAAATTTCGTTTATAGAACAAATTCTTTTATTTAAAATATTTTCTCGTAAGAATATACATTCAAATTGTCCTAATACTCTATAAGAAGTAACTTGGTATTCACAAATTTCAAAACCTAATTTTTGAAGTTCAATAAGATCCTGTTTACTCATCCAATGTTGTAACAGTTCAGGTTCTGTAGTTGCAGCAAACCAGTGCCCTCCTTCGTGGTATAAATCATTATGAGGCATTGGTAAGTCTCTACATTTACCATCAGTTAACTCATCGAATATGGGCTTCCATTCACCTTTAAATGTACGCCAAATACCACGTTGTTCATTTTCATTGTCTATCCTATAAACTTTCATAAATATTAGTTTAAATAAGTTTTACACTTGTCTAGTATACTGGACTCGAACCAGCGATCTCTACATCCCAAATGTAGCGTGATACCAACTTCACTAATACTAGAAACACCTCTTAATAACCCTCAGAGGTAATTGGGGCATCTGCTGTTAACGCATAATGCTGCAAGGTCTGGAAATTAGGTTCTCATTCGACATTATCACCCACTTCAATTAATCTGTAAACCGAGTCGTAGTTCCTTGGATTAACAAGTTTTAGTAATAAAACAGTGAATCACCGTTATGAGTTGACCGCTTAAGTTATAATAGTTAGATTCAACAAGCAATATATAAACTTAAGCTAAAAATATTTTTGCCTATTTCCTTCTTTTTATAATTTATCGCTTCAGGGATTGCATTGGTCCTCTTTTCAAATTATAACAAAACTCTTTGGACTTCTTGAGTAACAGACTTGTTTATATACGAGGCAAATGTTGTGGCCTCGGTAGGTTATAGGCACTAATGTCTGCCATTCTTAGTGTTATTCCTATAGTGGGAGTACTCTCAACCACAAACCTTACGTGGTCCCTGCTGGGCTTGAACCAGCGACCCTCGGTTTATGAGACCGACGCTCTGTACCAACTGAGCTAAGAGACCATAAAAGACACTAATACACGCATAGGTTTCCCATAACACCCTATGCTCCTTTGCTACACATCCTCAGACTATGGAATTGAGTAGTAACCATTTTCCCGCTAACCACTGTACGTATCAGCATCCCTCTCAGTGTCTTTTGTACTCCCGCTGCGATTCGAACGCAGGACCTATGACTTAGAAGGACATCGCTCTATCCAACTGAGCTACGGGAGCTTTAAAAGTTATCCTAAATCTACCATGCCATGTGGATACTCATTAAAAAATTCCTTAAGTATGCTTTTAGCATATTCATAAGGATTATCCGATTTGCATTCAATCTTGGTATTAGGATTATTTTTGATGTAGTTTTCAAAATCTTTTACAGAATACCAAGGTTCCGCTTCGTAATCATAGATGCGAAAATTATCAGAGTATTTCTCAGGAACTTCATAGTATTTACTAGGATAAAATATATCATCTAGTTTTCTTAAGAGTCCTATTAATTCATGCCTTGAGATTTTCCTTTTAGTTATACGTTTGCGGTATCTATTTAGAAGCTCATCTTTTTTCCACTGTGTCTTAGAGTTTATTTGGTGCCGTAAGTATTCAGCCATATCATAATCTCCATCTTTTACACAGTCTTCGAAAAATTTTTGCATGAAAGATCTGTATTCCTCAAAAGTTTTATTGTCCTGCTTTTTGCTGCGGTATTCAATAAGAGCTTTTATATCCTTTTTAGGAATGTGTTTCCATTCATTCCAGAACCAAGTGTGACATCCCATATTACAGAGTTTTTAAGAACTCTTCCGCCTCTTTCACCGTAGTGAAATAGGTGATGAGATCTTCATTTTTTGAATGAAGACTGTTGATGTCTTTTTCAGGTTGACCAATATAGGGTCTGCCATCGTTTTTGTGTGGGGATTGAAATATTCCCCAATACCTTAGATTACTCATA
>Ga0247611_10006718_pt1 | contig 14663 bp, 10 predicted proteins | sample 177DNAGHGhighgp2_FD_192422 | JGI IMG/M metagenome (GOLD analysis project Ga0247611, IMG submission 192422) | Sheep rumen microbial communities from Palmerston North, Manawatu-Wanganui, New Zealand - 1770 DNA GHGhigh gp2 | ecosystem: Host-associated > Mammals > Digestive system > Stomach > Rumen...
TTCGGCCATGGCCAGATAGGAATGATCGAATTTCATTAGCGCTGATACAGATAGCGTTTGATACTCTTCTTGGGGGTGCGTTCAAAGTCCTCGGGCATGAGCTCGATTTTCTTGATTTGCGCGTAATTGGGCAGTTCCTGGTTGATGGCCGGGAGCATGTCCGTAATGCGCTTTTTGAATTCGCTGCGGGTCATGCCGTCCAGTTCTCCCTGGTGCCAGTCCGGATAGATAAGGGCGGTGAGGCCACCGTCATCCTCTACGACCAGGGAATCCACCACATAGGTGAAGTTGTTGATGGTAGCCTCCAGTTCCTCCGGATAGATGTTCTGGCCGGAAGGGCCCAGCACCATGCACTTGGAGCGGCCGCGCAGGAACAGGTAGCCGTCCTGGTCCAGGATGCCCATGTCTCCGGTGCGGAACCAACCGTCTTCCGTAAAGGAATCGCGGGTGGCGTCCGGATTCTTGTAATAGCCCAGGCACACGTTGGGGCCCTTCACCTGTACCTCCCCGGGGATATTCCGCGGATCCGGAGAACTGATGCGGATTTCCATATTGAGCGCTGCGCGGCCGGCACTGCCCACCTTCACCTTATCCCAATGGGCATAGCCGATGATGGGAGCGCACTCCGTCATGCCATAGCCCACCGTATAGTGGAAGCCGATGGAATGGAGGAACTTCTCCACTTCCGGATTGAAGGCTGCTCCGCCCAAAATCACTTCCTCAAACCGACCGCCAAAAGCATTGGTAAGTTCATTGCAGAACTTTTTCTTGATTTCTGCCCCCAAAATAGGAATACGGCGATAGTATTTGGTTTTGTCCACAAGGGGCTTGAGCTTGTTCTTGTACACCTTCTCAATCACCAGCGGAACGGCAATGATAATATCCGGATGGATTTCGCTGAACGCCTGCATAATGATTTTGGGCGAAGGAACACGGCTGAGGAAATGTACATGCATGCCGATGGTCATCTCGAAGAGGAACTCGAACATCATGCCGTACATGTGGGCCGTGGGCAGCATGGACACCACGTTCATGCCGGCCTTTAGCATGGGGCAGGCATCCTCACGGGCAAACTGGATGTTGGAATACAGGGCACGATAAGGAATCATGACGCCCTTGGAGAAGCCCGATGTGCCGGAAGTGTAGTTGATGATGGCCAGCTCTTCCGGGCTGTCCTCGTAGTAATTGACGTGCTCCGGCTCAAAGTTATCCGGATAGCGGTGGCCGAATTCCTCGTTCAGGTGTTCGCGCACCTGGGCAAGGTCTGCCGATGCCGCATACAGGAACTTGAAGTTGTTGATTTGGACCACAACCGCCAAATCCGGCATTTCGTCAATGACCAGCCCTTCCCAAATAACCTCGTCCACAAACAGGACGCGCGCCTCCGAGTGGTTTACCAGATAGTGTATGTTGCCGGGTTTGAATTCGTGCAGGATGGGGACGGCGACGGCGCCATAGGTGAGCGCCGCCAGAAAACTCACGCCCCAGTTGGCCTGGTTGCGGGAGCATATGGCCACTTTATCTCCCTTCCGGAGACCGCACTGCTCAAAGGCTATATGCAATTTGGAAATACGCCGGGCCACGTCCCTGTACGCCAGGGTCATGCCCTGGTAGTTGGTGAGCGCAGCCCTGTCCCAGTTGCGGACAAAGCTCTCTTGCAGAATTTTGTTAACGGATTTAAATTCCATATAATTCAGGTAGATTTTAGTTCAGTTTGAAATCCCGGGTGCGGCCGTCGTAGCATTCTGCCGATACACCCTTGGAAGTGGGGGTGAGCACGGCGTCCGGTTTAATCATTTTGCCGCCATCATCCTTATTGAGCGCATCCCCTCCCTCGAACGGATAGATGAGCGTGCGCACCGACGTACGGACTGCCCAAAAGCGTTTGCCTTTTACTTCCAGCAGCTCCGGCAGGTTCTTGACGGTTTCCGGGGCCTTGATGCCCAGCCAGCCTTCCGGCTTTTGACCGTGCAGGTTGTAGCGTTCCAGCGTATTGTCCGTATGGAGCACCATGACAGTGTAGCCGCCGGCACCGGTAAAGTCATAGGCGTCCGGACCCAGCAGCACCGGTTTGGGAAGATTTACCGGGAACCCGTTCACCCAATGGCCCAGGCGGTCCAGCAGGAACAGTTTGGAGCCGCCACAGAACAGGAACTGGATCTTTTTATTGTTGTAATAGTCTATGCTTTGCACACGTCCGCAGAGGGTTTCCTTGAAGGGAATGCCCCAGACTCCCTTGCCGTTTTCGTCGTTCAGGCAAATGGAGCCGTGCGTATTCTGATACAGGTAATTGGTTTGGCCCGTGGTATAATTCACTACCGGGAACAACCCCGTGGGGATTACCACAACGGTATCCCGTTCCAGCACTTGCACCTTGGTGCCCTTAAGGGCACGTGTATCTACACGCAAACGGAAGGTAGGCCTCTCTCCGGACAAATCCAACGATGCCGTGGCAGGAGCGAACCCCGCGCCGCGGACAAAGTTTTGCAGCGGCGTGGCCAGGTTGGCCGCAAAAAGCTGTGCGGCCACCTCCGGAGCGTCCGAGAAGGAAGCGTAACACACAAAACCTTCCGGAAGGTCTACCGAGGCGTCTGACAGCCGGTCTTTCAAGTTGTAATCCAGGAACGACTTGTCCTGGAATAAACGCACGGTGGGAAGGTCAGAATACACCGTCCAGCGGGAGTTGATGGAGGCGCAGGTGGTATCCACCGCCTTAAATTCCTCGCCGAGCAGGAGGGCCAGGCAACCGCAATACGGGTTGGAACGTTCCTTGCCCAGTTTTTGGTCTTTGGCCGAACGGACCAGCAGGACCTCCCGCTGCACACCGTCCTCCCCCATGAATGAAGCGCTCACCACTTCCCTGGGCTGCAATGCCTGGAACCAGGCTTCCGGTGTGAGCGGACGCCCCTCCTTGGACTTAAGGCTCTTGTTGTATTTGGCCAGGCGGCCGCAACCGTCCTCAAAGCTGCGACGGGATGCGAGCAGGGCATCGGCATCTGTCACCGGAATGGAAACGGCGGTGCGGGTATAATACGGAAGTACGTCCGGAAATTCCGGGCGGGCTACCGGAGTACTCTGAAATGCCTGAAAATAACTCCCGGCCGCCTCTCCTGGAAGAGCGGCGCCCTTAAGCATCAGATGGTCTTTATCCGCCTCCTGGAAACTCCAGGCGCTCCAGGCAGTAAGGTCTTTTACAAAAGTGGTATAGGGCCGATACGCTGTTCCGCCATAGGTTTGCACCAGCTTGCCGGCCTGTGCATGGGAAAGAAAAATGACCGCCGGACCCGATACGCCGCGTACCAGATCCTGCAGGTGACGTACCCCCAGAATGGACGTTTCTTCATCCATATGGCGCACGGCGGCGTTGATAAAGGTCTCTGAGCGGGAAGCCAGCAGGAAACCGTCCTTTTCCAGCGTTTTGAGCCCGGCCTTGGCCGCCAGGGCCAGGACCATAGAATCGGCCGGGACAGCCTCTGCCGCCACCAGCGGGACGAGCGAACCACTGTTATGCAAGGAAACGGCCACCCGCTTGCGGCCCAGGGACGACAGGAAGTTCATGAACTCCTTGTTGCCGGGAGCCAGGAAGCCCTGCACGAAGCCGGTGGAGTCTGCCATGAGGCGTGCCGCCTTGGAAGAACCGTCAAAGACCATGACGGCGTTGGCATCTGAGGGAATGGCTTTGAGCACGGACCAACCGGCCGGCGCGGATGCCGCTGTAGAGACCTCACCCGGCGTGGTACGATACAGACGCACCACGGCTAATACGATGCCGGACAGTAAGAGTGCCAAGGCCACAACGGCCACAACAGTAGAACGTTTTCCCATAGTATGCAAAGTTAAGGATAATTTATTAATTAGGAAGTATGTTTTTCATAAAATCTCTTGTAACTTTGCAGCGTGGTTTAGAAGAAGAAAAGATGAGTAAGAAAGTAGTTACTTTATTGTGTGCGGCGCTGGCCTATCTGAGTGTTTGGGGCCAGGGAAAAGTGAACACCCGCAAGTATATCCTCAGCGATTTTCCCGACAAAATAACCCAAGTGGTTCTGAGCGGCAACGAGGTCCTGGACAGCGGCCTGCGCCAGGAAATTGTCAATTACTGGACCCTCTCCCCGTACGAATTCTGTTCCTTGGAAGAATTTGAGGAGCGTAAAACCCAGGATTTGTATTACTTCCTCATTCCGGCCGAGAGCCGGTTCAAAGGGGAAGAGCAGCCCGGCGTACTGTTCCTCACCCTGGTCAAAGGCGGTCCGGATGCAGCGGAAGGCATCAAGGAAATGCACGAGATCATTTCCCTGCCGCTGATGGCTGCCATGGGAGGCAGCGGACGGGAGCTTGTGTATCTGGGTCCCATCATCCAGGCCATCCAGGAGTTCACCCAGAGTGCCATGCAAAGCGAAAAAGCCGCTTACAGCATGGAGTCCTGGTTCAACCGGAATTACCTCAAAGAGGCCAAGCTGAAACAGATTTACCTGGCCCAGGACGACCTGTCGGAAAGCGTGACGGAAAAAGACCTCCAGCGCTATCTGGACGAGGACATTCACCTGTGCTCGGACGCAGAGGCGGACGAAATGTTCCTCAAAGGCCGATACCACACCCTTGTAAGCTATACGGTAGCCCCTTTCCTGCCGGAGGAAAAGGCATCCTACTGCTACAAGATGCTCTTCGACGCAGAATCCCACCGCCTTTTCTACTTCCATAAACATAAAATCACGAGCAAAACCGGCGTCGGTTTCACCACGGCGGACCTCAAGCGCCTGGCTGTTACCCGATGAAAAGCGGAGTCAGTAAAGAAGGCATCCGCTATGCCGTGCGGCAAAGCGGACGGTCGGTGGCCTACTGCGCCCTCACTATCGGCAGCGGCACCCGCAACGAAGGCCGGTATCCCGCCGGTATCGCCCATTTCGTGGAGCATACCCTGTTCAGGGGCACCCGTCGCAAAAGCGCAGCGGTTATCAGCAGTTATCTGGACCGGCTGGGCGGGGAACTCAATGCCTACACCACCAAGGAAGAGATTGTCCTGCATGCCACCGTGCTCAAGGAAGACCTGGGCAAGGCCGCCCGCCTGCTGTTTGAACTGGCCACCGAAGCCACGTTCCCGGACAAGGAGATTGAGACAGAACGCGGCGTAGTGCTGGACGAGATTATCTCATATAAAGACAACCCCGCGGAGGACGTTTATGACCGCTTCGAGGAGCTCCTTTTTGCCGGCTCTCCCCTGCAGACACCCATCCTGGGCACCACGGCATCGGTCAAAAAAATAACCCCGGAGATGCTCCGCAGCTTCGTGCGGGAACAGTTCGTCCCGGAAAAAATGGTCTTTACGGTGGTTGCCGATATTGACGAAGCCAAACTGGAAAAACAGGTACTCAAAATCATCGACCATGTCTTTTCACAAAGTCATTGACAAGCGGCACCATGAGGTGAATGCGGTAATCGGGTGCAAGGCGCCGTCGCTGTACCAGACGCCGGACCGGCTGGTGTGCGCCATGCTTGCCGGCATCCTGGGCGGCCCAGCCTCCAACTCACTGCTAAACAAGGAGTTGCGAGAGAAACGAGGTTGGGTGTACGGCATTGAATGCTCCTACACGCAGTATGCCGATTCCGGCGTTCTGGCCATCACTTTTGGCTGCGACAAGCCCAATCTGGACGCCTGCCTAGAGGCCATCCGGAGAATCCTGGCGCGGCTGTGCGAGGTCCCGTTTACGGACACGCAGCTCAAGGCCTACCGGAAACAGCTCCTGGGCCAGCTGGCCATCAGTTCCGAATCCGGGGAGGCCCAGTGCCTGTCCATGGGGAAAAGCATGCTCTCCTGGGGGCAGGTGCTCTCGTCGGAAGAGACCCGTAAACTGCTGGAAGCCATTACTCCCGCACAAATACAGGAAATGGCCCAAAGGCTCTTTGCCCCGGACCATTTGTCCTCGTTGATTTATCTGTGAAGTCGCAAACGCTAGTTCGCAACCTCGCAGAGGAATTTGATTCTTACCAGGCGAATTTCTTCTTCCGAATAGTCGCTGCCGAGGGCCTGGATGGCATCCTCCAGGGAATCGGACGCGGCCTCTTCCTTGAACCAGTCGTAAATCTCCTCCACCACTTCCGGATCCAGTTCCTCCTCAATGTAATAGTTGATATTCACCTTGGTTCCCGTGGCCACGATGGCCTCTATTTCCGAGAGTAAGTCACTCATATCCAGCCCCTTGGAGGAGGCGATATCCCTGAGGTCCAGTTTGCGGTCTATGGACTGGATAATGAATACCTTGTTGCCGGACTTGGCCGTGACGGACTTTACTACAAAATCGTCCGGACGCTCTATCTCGTTCTCTTCCACGTACTTGGCGATGAGCGCCACAAAGGGCTTGCCGAATTTCTGGGCTTTGCCCTCCCCTACGCCCTGGCACTTTTCCGAGAGTTCCTTGACCGTGAGCGGATACACGATGGTCATATCCTCCAGGGACGGGTCCGAGAACACAATCCAGGGCTGCAGGCCCATCTTGTGTGCCAGGTCCTTCCTCAGGTCCTTGAGCATGGCCAGCAGGACAGGGTCTCCGCCGCCACCGCCGTGCGCAGCGCCCGAAAGGTCATCGTCTTCGTCGTCCTCCCCTTCCGAGAAGGTGCGGTCTTCCACCAGCAGGACCTCGTACGGATGCTCATAGAACTTCCGGCCTTCCTCCGTTACGGAAATGAGGCCGTAATTCTCGATGTCCTTGTCCAGGAAATGGAGGATGAGCCCCTGGTGGATGACCGCCGCCCAGAAGCGGACGTCGTGATCCTTGCCGACACCATACAAAGCAAGTTCATCGTGGTGATAAGACTTGATCATGGCGTTGGGTACGCCGGCCAGAATACCCGAAAGATGTTCCAGCTTGAAGTGCTCCGGGAGCGATTCTATCAGTTCTATCACCAGGGCCATTTCCTCACGGCCGTCGAAGCGGGCCTTGGGATGCAGACAGTTGTCGCAGGCGCAGCAGTTATCGGCCGGATAGTCCTCTCCAAAGTAGTTGAGCAGCAGCTTGCGACGGCACTGGCTGGATTCTGCGTACGCCACCGTTTCCTTGAGGAGCTGCTTGCCAATCTCCTGCTCTGCCACGGGCTTCCCCTGCATGAACTTTTCCAGCTTCTGGATATCCTTATAACTGTAGTAGGTGATGCACAGGCCCTCCTGACCGTCGCGTCCGGCACGGCCGGTTTCCTGGTAATAGCCCTCGATGCTCTTGGGAATATCGTAATGAATCACAAAACGGACGTCCGGTTTGTCTATCCCCATGCCAAAGGCGATGGTGGCCACAATGACGTCTATTTCCTCCATCAGGAACTTGTCCTGGTTTTCTGCGCGGGTTTTGGCATCCAGGCCGGCGTGGTACGGAAGGGCCTTGATGCCATTGATGGACAGCATCTGGGCCAGTTCCTCCACCTTTTTGCGGCTGAGGCAATAAATGATGCCGGACTTGCCGGGATGCTGGCGGATAAAACGGATAATGTCCTTTTCCGGTTCCACCTTATCCCTTACCTCATAGTACAGATTGGGCCGGTTGAAGGACGACTTGAACACCTTGGCGTCCTGAATGCGGAGGTTCTTGAGGATGTCGCTCTGGACCTTGGGCGTTGCCGTGGCCGTGAGGGCAATCACGGGCGCCGGCTGGATTTCCTCTATGATGGAGCGGATTTTCCGGTATTCCGGACGGAAGTCGTGGCCCCACTCGGAAATGCAGTGGGCTTCATCTACGGCATAGAAGGAGATTTTGATGCCCTTGAGCAGGGCGATGTTCTCTTCCTTGGTGAGCGACTCCGGTGCAACATACAGCAGTTTGGTTTTCCCGGACATAAGGTCCTCCTGCACCTCTGCAATCTGGTTTTTGGAGAGCGAGGAATTCAGGAAATGGGCAATGCCGCCGTCCCCCGCCTCGAAGCCGCGGATAACGTCCACCTGGTTTTTCATGAGGGCGATCAGGGGGGATATCACGATGGCCGTTCCCTCCATGACCAGCGCCGGGAGCTGATAGCAGAGCGACTTTCCGCCGCCGGTGGGCATGAGCACAAAAGCATTGTTTCCGTTTACCAGATGCTGGATAACCTGCCACTGATCACCCTTGAAAGCATCGTAACCGAAGAATGTTTTTAGTTTTGCCTGTAAAACGGCGGGATCCACAGCCATAGCTATTGCGTTTAGTGTTGCAGGCTCAATTTACGCATTTTTTCCCGAACGGCCAAATAAAATTTAAAATTATGTTTTCTAAATTTTTATGCGTAAATTTGCAGGATTAAGCGCAAACGCTTGTAAAAAAGAAACAACGCTAAAAAACAAAGTAATATGAAACTTGCAAAACTTTTTGCCGCCATTGCTACCGCTTCCGTGCTGGTAATGGCCTGCGACTCTCCCAAGGTGGAGGGTTCCAAAGAAGTGCGTGACCTGCTCCCTACCAAAGGTCAGATTGACACCACCTCCTATCTGCTGGGCGTAAACTTCGGTCTGGTCATCACCCAGAACGGCTTCGGCGACCTCAACATGTCCCAGGTGGAAAAGGGTATGAAAGACGCCCTCAACGCCAAGGAAGGCCAGCCCATGGACTCCGTGTTCGTGAAGCAGTTCAAGATTAATCCCGCGGACATGAACATGATCATCAACTCCTACCTCCAGAAGCGCACCGCCTACGAAGGCGCCCTGAACAAGGAGAAAGGTGACAAGTTCCGCAAGGAGTTCTACACCAAGAACAGCGCAGACTCCACCGCTTCCGGTATCGTTTACCTCATTGCCGATTCCGGCAGCGAAGTCCGTGCCACCAGCGACCGCGACACCGTGAAAGTGAACTACCGCGGCACCCTCATCGACGGTAAGGAATTCGACAAGAACGAAGGCATCACCTTCCCGCTCAACCGCGTTATCAAAGGCTGGACGGAAGGCATGAAGCTCGTGGGCGAAGGCGGCAAGATCACCCTCGTGATCCCTGCCAACCTGGCTTACGGCGAGCGTGGTCCCCGTGACATCGGTGCCAACTCCACCCTCATCTTCGACGTAGACCTCCTGGAGGTTCACCCGTACGTAGAGAAACCCGCCGAAACTCCCAAGAAGAAGTAAGTCATGGCACTGGAACTGGAAGGAACGCTTCGTCAGAAGCTGGGCGTACAGTCCGGCACGTCGGCCCGCGGCCAGTGGGCCAAGCAGGAATTCATCCTGGAATTCCCGGACGGCAATTTCACCGCTCAGGCCTGCTTCACCGCATGGGGACAGGACAAAGTGGCAGAGCTGGACAAATACCAGGTGGGAGATAAAATCAAGGTCTCGTTCAACCTGAAGGCCCGCGAATACAACGGCCGCTGGTACAACGACCTCCAAATCTGGCGCATCTCCCCTGCGGGAGCCGCCGCACCCACCGCCCCGGGCGCACCTGCCTATCCGGCCCAGGGTGCTCCGTCGTTCCCGGCCCAGACCGGGAATCCCACTCCCGCCTACGAGGCCCCGGCTCCCACACTGGCAGACATGCCCGGTGAGTCGGAAACAGAAGACCTTCCGTTCTAATTAACTGCCGCGTTGACAGCGGCAATGCACTCCAAGGCCGATTTCTTGTCAACGTGGCAATGAAATCGGCCTTTTTCCTGGAAAACGGTGCCGCGTTGACGCAAAATCGTGGTTTGGCAGTGCCGACATGTCAACGCGGCATCGTGCGGATTCTCGGAGAATTCTTTGTATATTTGTGGGCTATGATAAATTTAGGATATAACAACCGCTGGGTCCGGCTCATCAAAGACGTCCTCTTTGTGGCGTTATGTGGCTGGATCCTTACCCGCAAAAGTGTCCTGGCCGTCATTGTGGGCGCCATGGGCCTGGTGTGGTATGGCCGGGATGCCTGGTATCAGGCCAAGGCCCTGTGGCAGGAAAAAACGTACAAAGCACCGCTCCGCCAGCAGGAAGACGGCCCCATCACCCAGGCCCCCGCAGACGATAAAATCACCGTCACGGACCTCACGGATGCCAAAGAAGTAGATTTTGAAAAGGAATAGTCCATGATTCCCAAGGAGACAGTAGACCTTATCCTGGACACCGCCCGCGTAGAAGAGGTGGTGGGAGATTTTGTGACGCTCAAGCGCCGCGGCTCCAGTTATGTGGCCTGCTGCCCCTTCCACAATGAGAAAACGCCTTCCTTCCACGTAACCCCCTCCAAAGGCATCTACAAATGCTTCGGCTGCGGCAAAGCCGGCAGCGCGGTGGGTTTTGTGATGGAATACGAGCACATGACCTACCCGGAAGCCCTGCGCTACCTGGCACGAAAGTATAACATAGAGGTAAAGGAGGAGGAAGAAAGCGCCGAGCAAATCGCCGCCCGCCAGCGCAGCGAAAGCCTCATGGCCGTGAGCGAGTTCGCCCGCCAGTTCTTCTCGGACCAGCTGCAAAGCCCGGAAGGCAAGGCCGTGGGATACCGCTATTACCGGAACCGAGGCATCGAGGACACCACCATCCGGCAGTGGAGCCTGGGCTGGGCCCCCTCGGGCAAAACCACCCTGGTGGACGCCGCCCGCGCAGCCGGGTATAAAGACGAATATTTGGTTGCTGCCGGCCTGGCCATCCAGCAGGACAACGGCACGCTGGTGGACAAATTCCGCGAGCGGGTAATGTTCCCCATCCACTCCGTGAGCGGACGCGTCATTGCCTATAGCGGCCGTACCCTCAAAGCGGACAATCCCGCCAAATACGTAAACTCGCCGGAAACGGAAATCTACATCAAGAGCCGTAACCTGCTGGGCATTTACTTCGCCAAGAGCGAAATCGCCAAGGCAGACCGATGCATCCTGGTAGAGGGCAACGTGGACGTCGTGATGATGCACCAGATGGGCATCACCAACGTGGTAGCCTCCTGCGGTACCTCGCTCACGGAGGAGCAAATCCGGCTCATCGGCAAGTTCACGCAGAACATCACCATCATGTACGACGGTGACGGGGCCGGTCTGCATGCCGCCATCCGCGCCATCAGCCTCATCCTCAGGGAAGGCATGAACCCGCGCGTGGTGTTCCTGCCGGACGGGGACGACCCAGACTCCTTCTCCCGTAAGCACACGCTGGAGGAAATCCAGGCGTTCATTGCAGAGCACGAGCAAGACGGCATCGTGTTCAAGACGAACCTCATGCTGCAAGAAGCCGGGGACGATCCCCTCAAAAAGGCCAACCTCATCAATGAGATTGCCGATACAGTAGCGGAGATTCCGGACGCCATCAAGCGCCAGGTCTATGTGGAAACCGTAGCCCGCCGCTTTGAGATTGAGACGGACATCATCCAGGAACGCGTGCGCAAGACGCGGGAAAAGCTGCGCAAGGAGATGCCCGGTCGCAGCAGGCAACAGATGCCCGGTCAAGCCGGGCATGACGGGACGCAAGCCGGGCATGACGGCGGAGCGCAGGACGGGCAAGACCCTACGTCATTGCCGGCCACGACCGGCAATCTCTCCCGGCAGTTCCAGAAGCGGGAACGCATCCTGGAGCCCTCGGAGCGGGAGCTCCTGCGCTTCATCCTGCAGTACGGCCGCACTCCCCTGCAGTTTGAATCAGACTCGGACTTTTACGACGAAGAAGGCACCCAGACGGTGGCGGAATTCATCGACGCCGCGCTGGGAACGGACGATATCCACTTTGCCAATACGGCCTATGAAGCCACCTATCAGGCCTATTTCCAGGATTATGACCAGGGGCTGGAGCAAGACGCGATTGTCCGGAACCTCCTGAACGGCGAAAACCGGGAAATAGCCGGCGTTGCAGCAGACCTGGCCACGGAGAAATACGAACTCACCGTCCACAACTTCTCCGAAGCCCTCACCACCACGGACTCCTGGCTGGTGAACTATGTGCCCAAAGCCATCCTGGTGTACCACGACAAACGCATCAGCGCCCAGCAGCAGGAGCTCAAGCAAAAACTGGGCTCCCCCGATCTCTCGCAAGCGGACATGGTGTCCCTGCTGAACCAGCTGAACAAACTGAACGAGATTAAGAAAACCATCAATATCAAACTTGGAAGAATAAAGAAATGAGTTACAAAAGAACCCTTGTGACCTGCGCACTTCCCTACGCCAACGGTCCCGTCCATATCGGCCACCTGGCCGGCGCTTACATTCCCGGAGACATCTATGTCCGCTACCTGCGCATGCGCGGGGAGGATGTGGTGTTCATCTGCGGCAGCGACGAGCACGGCGTGCCCATCACCATCAAGGCCCGCAAACAGGGCGTAACTCCGCAAGATATTGTGGACCAGTACCATAAGGTGATGAAAGACGCCTTCACGGGCCTGGGCATCAACTACGACATCTACTCCCGCACCACCTCCAAGGTGCACGAGAAAAATGCCTCGGAGTTCTTCCGCAAGCTCTATGACGACGACAAATTCATCACCAAGGAGAGCGAGCAGTACTATGACGAGGAAGCCAAAACCTTCCTGGCAGACCGCTACATCACCGGCACCTGCCCCAAGTGCGGCAATCCGAACGCCTATGGGGACCAGTGCGAGAAGTGCGGCTCCACGCTAAGCCCGGAGGAACTCATCGACCCCAAGAGCGCCCTTTCCGGCGCCACGCCCAAGAAGGTGAAAACCAAGCACTGGTACCTCCCGCTGGACCAGTATGAGCCCTGGCTCCGGGACTGGATCCTGGAACAGCACAAGGAATGGAAAACCAATGTGTACGGCCAGTGCAAAAGCTGGCTGGACGGCGGCCTGCAGCCCCGCGCCGTGTCGCGTGACCTGGACTGGGGCGTGCCCGTTCCGGTCGATGGCGCAGAGGGCAAGGTGCTGTATGTGTGGTTTGACGCCCCCATCGGCTATATCTCCAACACGCAGGAGTTGCTGCCTCAGAGCTGGGAGAAGTGGTGGAAAGATCCTGAAACGCGCCTCGTGCATTTTATCGGCAAGGACAACATTGTGTTCCACTGCATTGTGTTCCCCTCCATGCTCAAGGCCTATGGCGACTATATCCTGCCGGACAACGTGCCTTCCAACGAGTTCCTGAACCTGGAGGGCGACAAAATCTCCACGTCCCGCGGCTGGGCCGTGTGGGTGGACGAATACGAGCGGGATTTCCCCGGGCAGGAAGATGTGCTGCGTTACGTGCTCACCGCCAATGCGCCGGAGACCAAGGACAACGACTTCACCTGGAAGGATTTCCAGAGCCGCAACAACAGCGAGCTGGTGGCCATCTTCGGTAACTTCGTAAACCGCGCCGTGGTGCTCACGCACAAGTATTTCGGCGGCGCCGTGCCGGCCAACCTTAAACCGGAACCTATTGATGCAGAAACACTTGCTTCCGTCAAGCCCTGCCGGGAGGCCCTGGAGAAATACGTGGAAACCTTCCACTTCCGCGAGGCCCTCAAGGAGGCCATGAACATTGCCCGTATCGGCAACAAATACATTTCCGACATGGAGCCCTGGAAGGTGGCCAAGGAAGACATGGACCGCACGGCCAGCATCCTGTACACCTGCCTGCAGCTCTGCGCAGACCTTGCCATTGCCTTTGAGCCGTTCACTCCGTTCAGCGCGGAAAAACTGCGCGGCATCCTTCGCGTGGGCATTAACGCCGGGACGGACCACCGCGCCGGCGAAGGCACGCCTACGGAGAACTTCTACAAGCCCGGGGAGGGCAAGGCCCTGCACACGACGCCTTCTGTCATACCGAGCGAAGCGAGTGTATCTCTCACCCTGGACTGGTCCATGCTGGGCAACGCAGAACTCCTGCCGGCCGGTCACCAGTTGGGAGAGGCCGTCCTGCTGTTCCAGAAAATTGAGGACAGCGTGATCGACGCCCAGATTGCCCGCCTGAAGGCCATCAAGGCGGAGCGCGAAGCCGCAGAGGCCGCCCGCGCCGCAGAAGAAGCCGCCAAGAAGGTAGAGGCCCAAAAACCGGAAGTGACCTTTGAGCAGTTTGGTGCCATGGACATCCGCACGGCCACCGTCCTGGCGGCAGAACGGGTTCCCAAGACCGATAAACTGCTGAAACTCACCATCGACACGGGGATCGACCAACGCACCATCGTCTCCGGCATTGCAGAATACTACAGTCCGGAAGACATGCTGGGCAAGCAGATTTGCATCCTCGCCAACCTGGCGCCGCGCACCATTCGTGGCATCGAGTCCAAAGGCATGATCCTCATGGCCAAGCAGGGGGACGGCAAAATGCGTTTCATCACCCCGCAGGAGGCCGTAACCAACGGAGCACAAATCGGTTAACATTATGGATACACAAGAAGGCCACGGTCTCTCCTTCCTGGAGAGCATGAGTCAGGAAAAAATCCGGCACGACATGCTGGAAGCCGGCACCCACGGACATGCGTCGCTGAATGCACACCTGGATGTGGCGCCGGAAGTGGCGGCTGCGCTGGCGGTCGGCAGGCCGGTGGTGGCGCTGGAGAGCACCATCATCTCCCACGGCATGCCCTATCCGCAAAACGTGGAAACGGCGCTGCGGGTAGAGGCCGCCATCCGTGCCTGCGGGGCAGTTCCGGCCACCATCGCCGTTCTGGGCGGACGCCTCAAGGCGGGGTTATCGGCCAGCGAAATTGAGCACCTGGGCGCCATGGGACGGTCGGTCGCCAAGGCTTCCCGCCGGGATTTGGCCCTGCTGGTTGCCCGCAAGGCGGACGGTGCCTGCACGGTAGCCTCCACCATGATCATCGCCGCGATGGCCGGCATCAAGGTGTT
>Ga0247611_10006721_pt1 | contig 14661 bp, 10 predicted proteins | sample 177DNAGHGhighgp2_FD_192422 | JGI IMG/M metagenome (GOLD analysis project Ga0247611, IMG submission 192422) | Sheep rumen microbial communities from Palmerston North, Manawatu-Wanganui, New Zealand - 1770 DNA GHGhigh gp2 | ecosystem: Host-associated > Mammals > Digestive system > Stomach > Rumen...
AATTCCGGTTAAGGTGTCGTAAATCTTCTTGGTCCAGGGACCCATCTCTTCCATTCCGCTCGGGAAATAGATGTCGGTTCCGTGGTCGTAAATTCTTCCTACGGGAGATACAACCGCTGCGGTTCCGCAGAGTCCGCATTCCGCAAAGTCTTTCACTTCATCAAAGAATACTTCTCTGTGCTCAACCTTCATTCCAAGATACTTCTCAGCTACATAGCAGATGCTTCTTCTGGTGATGGAAGGAAGGATACTGTCGGACTTCGGAGTAACCAGTGTGCCGTCCTTGGTAATGAAGATGAAGTTTGCACCACCGGTCTCCTCTACTTTGGTACGGGTCTTTGCATCAAGATACATATTTTCCGCAAAGCCTTCTCTGTGCGCCTGCTGAATCGGATAAAGGCTCATGGCGTAGTTCAGACCTGCTTTGATATGTCCGGTTCCGCACGGTGCCGCACGGTCATAATCGGAAACCTTGATGGAGATAGGCTTTGCACCGCCCTTGAAGTAAGGTCCTACAGGTGTAGTAAGAATTCTGAATTCATATTCCTCTGCGGGCTTAACACCGATAACGGAGTTGGTACCGATCATAAACGGTCTTAAATAAAGGCTTGCACCGGTTCCGTAAGGAGGAACGAATTCTTTATTTGCCGCAACAACTTTCTCTACCGCTTCTACGAAACGATCCTTCGGGAAAGGAGGCATTTCCAGACGAACTGCAGAATCATACATACGCTCTGCGTTCATATCCGGACGGAAGCACACAATCTTGCCTTCCTTTGTATAATATGCTTTTAATCCTTCAAAGCAGGACTGGGAATACTGGAAGACGCAGGCACACTCATTCAGCACGATATTAGCGTCCGTAATAATTGCTCCGTCATCCCATTTTCCGTCCTTGAATTTGGATACATAACGATAATCCGTCTGGATATATCCAAAGCCAAGATTTGCCCAATCAATATTCTTGCTCATGATAAACACTCCTTTCATGCGGTTGTTCCGCTTTTCATTTTCTTTTTTCAATATAAATGCTATTTTACACCCGGATAAAATATTTATGCAAGTATAAAATAATACTTTTCGGTCCGCTTTCATGCATATCATTTACTGCCGGATTTGAGGATTTGTCTGCTGTAACCGGGCAATGATTTTATACTCCGTATACAACGATACCGAAAACAGCCGAAACGGCAATCAGAAGAATCGGGGACATTCTCTTTTTCATCAGCTTATTCCAGCCGAAAAATAAAATTGAAAGAATCGCCGCAATAAGCACTGACCTGAAATCCGCAGGCTGATGAACGACCGGCATAATACAGTTCTGCAGAATCATGAAACAGCCCGTGGCAATAATGATTCCGGTGATACAAGGCTTAAGACCGTTTAAAACCGCCTGCACATACTTGTTTTCAATCATTTTTTTCAGGACGGTCACAATCAGCAAAATGATAAAAAATGCCGGCAGCACCACAGCGGTTGTTGCAATCAATCCGCCTAAAATTCCCGCCTGTGAACTTCCCACATAGGTTGCAAGATTGACCATAATCGGTCCCGGAGTACTCTCACTGACGGCAATCATATTCGTCAGAATATCTTCATCCGCCCAGCCGAACAAAAGAACAACATCCCTGATCAGAGGAATTGCGGCATATGCCCCGCCAAATGACAGTAATCCGACAATCAGAAAACCGAGAAAAAGTTCCGCATAAATCATTTCTTATCACCGCCTTCCCCGGACGGTGCCCCCTGAATCAGGAAGACCAGCAGGCTGATTACCGCTGCAATCAGAATAAGAAACATTGACGAAAAATTCCATGCAAAAATATTGATTAACATCATGGCCGTAAAGGCACAGGCTGACAAAATGACGGGCAGGGCCCTTTTTTTCAGCTTTACGAACATCCTGATTCCCGCATCGAGAATCAGAATTCCGACCGCAATCCGAATGCCCTTAAACGCATTTGCAATCCAGGTAATTTCAAGAAAACGGTTCAAATACAGAGAAATCAGAAAGATGATAAGAAAAGACGGCAACACCACTCCGAGTGTGGATACTATGGCACCCCATATACCCTTCTGTTTGTATCCGACATACGTGGCACAGTTGATTGCAATCGGACCGGGCGTGGATTCCGCAATTACCGTGACATTCATCATTTCATCGTGTGTAATCCATTTGTTCCGTTCCACGCAAATATTCTCGATGATCGGAATCATCGCATATCCGCCACCGAACGTAAACAGTCCGATCTTTATAAATGTGAAAAATAATTTCAGTATCATCACTTATATTCCCAGTTAATCATTCTGCAGAGAGTTTATCTTTCCTCTGCCCATGCAACCTTAATTATTATAGCATTTCACGGCAAAACAGAATATCCCCTTTTCCATGACAAGAAAATACTTGACAACGGGAACTCGATTTTGTATAGTAATAAAGCGGTTTGATTTTTGGGGTCTTAGCTCAGCTGGGAGAGCATCTGCCTTACAAGCAGAGGGTCATAGGTTCGAGCCCTATAGGCCCCACTAAAAAATCCATAAATCCGCTACGCGGCGAGATAGCTCAGTTGGCTAGAGCACGCGGTTCATACCCGCGGTGTCGAGGGTTCGAATCCCCCTCTCGCTATTAAAAAAGAGAGAATCCATTGGATTCTCTCTTTTTTAATCTCTGTGTGTATTATTGAACCCTCGACACCGCGGAGCGGTGGAGAGGGCGCACGACGTCCGGTGGACGTCGGCTTTGCGCCGACCGGAGCGGAGCGGAGACTTCGAATCCCCCTCTCTTTTTTTATTCAAAAGGAAACTTAATCCCGAACTGCCCGCGGATCGTATCCATCTGCTCCATAATCTCTATGGTTTCCGCATGAGGCATTTCCTCACATTCGATTCTGCCCTCTTCCAGTGCCCTTTTGCATGCGAGAACTTCGTACTCATATCCCGTAATCTGCTCCGGAACCGTAAGTTCCTTTGACAGAACCAGTCCGGAATTATCCATGGTGTAAACCAGTATTTTTTCCGGATTGTTGATGTTCTTTACTTCAATAATACCATTCGTTCCGTAGATCATTCCGCGTCTGTCCGTCAGGGAATAAATAGTCGTAAAAAGACTAGCCATCCGCCCGTCCTTATATGCGAGCATTACCGTATCCTGCCCGTCCACTCTTGTGTCCGTATAAGTGCAGGATGCCTCGATTTTTTCATAACCATCGCCCCATACCATGCTTGCAAAATTCAGCGGATACACGGTTAAATCCAGCAGACTTCCGCCTGCAAGCGCGGGGTCCGTCAGTCTCTTAACATGATCGATTTTATAGCCGAGGTTTGCGGAAACGGTCTTTAAGTCCCCGATAACACCCGAGGAAATGATTTCATCAATCATTTTTCGCGAAGGCATATATCTGGTCCAGATGGCTTCGGTCAAAAGGAGCTTCTTCTCTTCCGCCACACGGATCATTTCACGTGCCTCTTTCACATTCACCGCAAACGCTTTTTCGCACAATACGTTTTTACCGTATTCCAAGGATTTTAACGTCCATTCACAATGGTGGGAATGCGGCAGGGCAATGTAGACAAGGTCCACTTCCGGGTCCGCAAGCATCTCTTCGTAGGAGCCGTAAGCCTTCTCCATACCGTACTGCTTTGCAAAATTCCCGGACTTTTCCAAATTCCTTGAACAGATTGCGTAATTGTCAACGTCCTTCAGTCCGGCTATCGTAAGCGCCATTTTGCCGGCAATGGAACCGGCCCCCATAATTCCAACCTTCATAACAATCCCCTCTTATAACAAACCCTCAGCAGTTTTCAAAAAAAAATCAATCCTGTTTCAGTTTTACCGCCAGAACCGGAAAGCCCTCGTGATACTCCTTCATCAGATAAGGATGTGCCTCCGCATAGGAAAACAATGCCTCTTTAAGCTCTTCTTCCACAAAACTCTTCACCTTTTGGATTTCCAGTTTATTGATTTCCGGGCAGGTCGGTGTCAGCGCGATGACGGTCTCCCCGTCCTTTTTCATCACACGAAGCGGCCAGATTTTGCAGTCCCAGGGCTTCTCTTCCGATGACAAAATGCAGCCTTTTTCCGAAAGATACGGGCAGGGTGCTTCCTCCTCGGAATCGTCCGTTTTATACTGTCCGGACAAATCGTATCTGAAATATTCTTCTGATTCCGACCGCTGCCCGCCCTTCAAATCCGCCACAGCATCTGTATTTACCGAAATCAGCACCTCCGCAGAAAGCTTCGGATTGCTCCGGATTGCTTCCAGATTTTCTCCTGTGAAGATCGGTGTCTCCCACAAGGATTGCCGCCGGAACGCACAACAGAACCGGCATTCCGCACAGGCTTCTTTTTTCAAAATCGGTCCAAGCATACTTCGCTCTCCAAACATTTTAATGATACCGGCATCAAAAAATCTTTTGCCCCTGCATCATTTTATATTTCCTTCAGAATATATTTCCGAATCATATGATCCGGCTGATATGATCTTTTGGCTCTTCTTAAGCCCTCAACGCCGAGATCCTCCTCGCGGTTGATATAGGTATAATCGCGACCGCAGATCAGTGCAAATTCGTTGCAGAGAACCTGATAAATTCCCTTCACGTCCTTCCGGCCCTTTTCAATGACCTCGTCGATGCAGTCGTCATTCAGTGCAACACCCGCCGCAAATCCGACCACGGTTCCGCGGACATAGACGATAATTCCCTTAAATTCCAGCTCGTTAAAATGCGCCAGATAGAATTTGATTGCTTCGTTTTCCCTGGCAAGCATTTCGTCATAGCCTTCCGCAAGCCGGTCTTCAATCCACTCTTTCTGGAACACATAAACTTCCCAGAGATTGTCCTCATTGATGTCTTCGATTCTGACACTTCCCTCATATTCGGAATAGAATGCCCTGACTCTGTTGCGTTTGGCAGCCAGCGCTTTTCCGGGCAGAATACGCAGATCTTCGCTTAAATACATATATTCCGCATAGTCTTCCGAATCCTCCGCAGAGAAACGTTCCGGATAAAGACTGAAAGTCAGATGTTTAAAGCTTTCCGTAACCGTAAAAAAAGAAGCCTTTTTTCCGTACGATTCGGCATCGGAAAGCAAAACATCGATTTTCTGCTTTGCATTTTCCGACAAATCGCCGAGCGGGGCCAGATAGACCCGCTCGTTTTCCGTATCCAGAAGGCTTCTGTGAATGTATAAAACACCCTCATAAATCGCATATTCATCGCCGTATTTCATCGAAAGACCCGTCATCAGATACAGCGAGTGCTGACAGGACGAGTCGCCGTATTTCTTCAAAAACGGCGTGAGAATATTTTTATCTTCAAGTGTTACTTTTTTAAACTCCAGCATATTTTTACCCCATGCTGTTTCCTTTACACAATTATCTTTAAAAACAAAATCAGCTCTTGCTCCAGTAATAGCAGTATGCCTGCGTTCTTGCGGCAAAAATCTCCGTCTTTAACAGTTTCTTAATCTCTTCCTTCGTGAACCATCCGGCCTGGATTTCCTCGACGGAGGATGTGCTCTTTTCAAACTCTCCGGAAGCGGTTCCGACAATTACCACGTTCTTTTCATTGGAAAATCCGACCGCGCTGTAACTTGCGGGCAGATAGTCCACAACCGAGTCAAGATGAAGTCCGGTTTCTTCCCAGAGTTCTCTTGCCGCTGCCTCTTCGGGATTTTCGCCGGGATCGATTAAGCCTGCGGGAAAATTGTAAACCCAGCGGCCGGGTGCTAAGCGAAACTCTTTGTTTAAAAGCACCTTACTGTGATCCTCGTTATGAATAATCAGAACAACCGCATCGGCGGGTTCTTTTCCGTGAAGGCCCTCAAAATCCTTAATATCGGGGTCACGGCTGACCATCTCGTAGATTTTCTTTTTTCCGTCTTCAGTCTCGTAAGTCAGATTGTACCGGTTGATATATTTGCCGGAGCCTGTTTTTTCTATTCCCAGAAATTTCATCTTTTTAATGCGACTACATTTGTAAGACAGTCGCTCCTCCCTTTCTTTTATTCCGTTCTTTTACATCTTCTCCGGTGCGGAGAAACCAAGCACATCCATACAGGTTTCCATGACATTCTGTACAAATTTCAGAAGCTTTAAATAGCCGAGCTTCTTCTCTTCATCCTCTTCGGAAAGGATTTTGGTCTCATGATAGAATGCATTGAATGCATTGGCAAGATCGTAAAGATATGCGCAGATTTTATGCGGAGCAAGCTCGGCATAAGCGCCTTCCATCATGGCATTAAAACCTGCAAGCTGCATGCAGAGTTTCTTTTCGCTCTCGTTGGTATATTTCTGCAGACCTGATGTTATGTCAACCAGCTGATTGACCATTTCCGCAAGGTGTGCATCGTCCGTTTCGGTCTTTCCTGCCTCTTCCGCTTTCTTTGCGGCATACTTCTTTAAGATGGACTTGATACGCACGTCCGTATAAAGCAGATACGGGCCCGTATCGCCCTCAAACGAGGTGAAACGCTCAATATCAAAGATATAATCCTTGGACGCCTGATTGGATAAATCTCCGTACTTAATTGCCGCCAGGGCAACGAGTCCGGCCGTCTTTTTTGCTTCCTCCTCGCTCATCTCGCGACCTTCAGAGATTTTTGCGAACATCTGCTCATTGATATCGCGGATTAAATATTCGAGACGCTGCACACCGCCGTCCCTTGTCTTGAACGCATGACCGTCCTTGCCGTTTACGGTACCGAAACCGATGTGAATCAGATCCGTGTCTTCATCGACAAGTTTTGTCTTTCTTGCGCAGCGGAAAACCTGTTCAAAATACAGCTCCTGACGCTTGTCGGTTAAATATACCATACGGTCCGGGTGGTAATTTTTCATACGATCCATGATGGTGGCAAGGTCCGTGGTATTGTAAAGGCTTGCGCCGTCGGATTTTAAAATCATGCAGGGAGGCATTTCCTTGGTGTCGGTCTCTTCCTTGACGTCGACTACCAGTGCGCCGTCGGAAAGATATGCATAACCGCCCTTCTTCATATAATCCACCATTCCGGGAATAATGTCGTGTACGTCGGATTCACCCTTCCACAAATCGAAGGTGACGTTTAATTTATCGTAATTGCGCTTCAGATCCGTTACGGAAACATTCAGAATATGCTTCCAGAGCGCCCTGTAGCCGCGCACGCCGGACTGCAGCTTAAAGGTGCAGTTCATGGCCTCTTCTTTAAACGCTCTTCCCTCATCGGAATCTTCCTTGCTCTTCTTCGACGCAAACGGATAAATCTCTTCCAGCTCACCGATCGTAAACGGCGCCTCTTCCGGGTATTCTCCTTCGAAATTTTCGTCAAAATAAGGAAGCTCCGGTTTTCTCAACTTCAATTCCGCAATGATTAAGCCCATCTGAAGGCCCCAGTCTCCGAGATGGATATCGCCGATGGCTTCATGGCCCATGAAACGGATGATTCTCTTAACGCTCTCTCCGATGACTGCGGAACGCAGATGTCCTACGTGGAGCGGTTTTGCCACATTGGGTCCGCCGTAATCCACGATAACTTTCAGCTTCTTTTCCGGAGCGTCCAGTCCGAACTTGTCCGCTGCTGCCATTTTATTCAGATAATCCTTCAGAAAATCTCCGTCCAGATTGAGATTTAAAAATCCGGGCGGGCAGACTTCCGCTTTCTCAAACGCTTTGCTTTCCTTTAAAAATTCCGCCACTTCGTTTGCGATCATAAGGGGTGCTTTTTTGTACTTCTTAGCTCCCGCAAGGCTTCCGTTACACTGGTACTCGCAAAGATCCGGACGGTTCGATAAAGCTACTTTTCCAAGCTCCTTGTCGTATCCGGCCTTCTCAAATGCAAGACCCACTTCTTCACTCAGTAAATCCAGTAATTTTTCCATTCTGCTTTTTTCCTTTTATCTTTATTTCTTTTTCTTTGTCAGCTTTTATTCTTTAATGTTCTCAATTTCTGCGCTTTCCCGTTACACTTTCTCCTGCTTCGCCCGTTCGCGCTCCACCTTGGAAAATGCACATCCGCAGTAATCCTGACGGTACAGTCCGTATTCCTTCGACAGCTCGATGCTCTTTAAATAACCGCCCTTTTTCTTAAAATCCGTCGGCAGGTAACTGACTCCGAGGCGCTCTCCCTCTTCGGTTCCGATACGGTTTAAAAGCTCCGCATCCTTTAAGGGACTCAGTGTCAGTGTCGTGGCAAAGTAGTCAAATCCGCCCTCTTTTGCCACTCTTGCCGCTTCCGAAAGGCGCATCCGGAAACAGATTGCACATCGTTCGCCCCTCTCCGGGCAGTCTTCATAGCCTTTTACGGCTTCCAAAAATTCTTCGGGAAAATAATCCCCGTCAATATAATCAATCTTATAAACGGTTTCCGAAAGTGTCCCTGCCTTTTCCGCCTCTGTATTCAGCGTATCGATAAACCGCTTTTCTTCCGAAGCTCTTTTTTGGTATTCTTCCCGATTCGTTATATTCGGATTGTAATACAGTACGGTAATTTGAAACGTACTACGGATGTAGGTCAGTACATAACTGCTGCAGGGGGCACAGCAGCTGTGAAGAAGAAGCCGCTTTCCGCGGTTTTCCGGCATTTGCATAAATGTCTCGAGATTCTTCGCCGCATCGGCAAATTCCCTTTTTGAATTTTTCTTTCCTTTTTCTTCCAATTTTTCCTAGCTTTCCGTCTGTCTCTGTTCGTTTATTTTACGTACTTCGGAAACTGTTTTTCCGTATACGTCATCACGCAGGTATTTTTCCATAAAATCATCAAAGGGAATGGGCTTGTCATAGTAGTATCCCTGAACCATGGTACAGCCGATCTGCGTTAACATCTTAATCTGCTTGTCGGTTTCCACGCCTTCGCAGACAACCTTGATTCCAAGCTCCGTAGCCATTCCGACGATGTGCTGCATGATGATTTTGGTATCTCTCGAGGTATCCACTTCGGAGAAGAAATCCTTATCAATCTTTAAAATATCAAAAGGTACATCCTTTAACATATTCAGTGACGAATAGCCGCTTCCGAAATCGTCCATGCAGAGCATCAGACCCATTTCCTTTAACTGGTCCGTCACGGAAATCATTTTTTCGCGGTCGTTTAAGAACACGGACTCCGTAATCTCAATCTGTACATCTTCCAGTGCCATTTCGTAGCGTTCCAGAATTCGCTCCACATTCTTTAAGTATTCCGGGTTGCTTAAAAGGATTCTGGACTGGTTGATACTGATTGGAACGATTTTGTAGCCGCCCTTTTCCTTGTATTCACGGATTTTTTCGCAGAGGTGTTCGAGCATATAGAAGTCGAGCTTTTCGATGAAACCGTTCTGTTCGAAAATCGGAATAAAATCGGAAGGATACACCATACTTCCGTCCGCCTTAATCCAGCGCACCAGAACTTCGGCTCCGACAATACGGTCATTCACAATATCCCATTTCGGCTGCAGATAAGGCTTGAATTCGCCCTTTGCGATTGCCGGTTGCATATCCGATACAATGGCATCATTCTTCTTCATTTCACGGACGATATTATCGGAATAAAGTGCCTCCAGCTCCTTCTCGTCTCCAAAAAGGGATTTTCTTGCGGCATTGGCATGGTCGATCATGATATCGATATTCTTGTCTTCCTTACGAACCTGGTAAATACCCTTCTTGAAACGCACAGGGTATTTAACGCCCTCTTCCTTCGCATGATCGCTGATGATTTTTTCAAAATGGCGGTTCTTCTCTATTTTATCAGTATCGTTTAAAACCAGTGCCAGGAACTGGTCGGAATTGATATGCGCAATCAGCTCGCGCTTTGTATATACCTCTTCGAATTTTTCAGAAATGGAACGTAAAATCTTATCGGCGCTGTCGTGTCCGTAAGCTTCGTTAATGTATCGGAAATTGACAATATCGAAACGGACAATCAGATAATGGCTTTCGGAATTTTCCGCAATGAGCTCGGGTGCTCTGATTTTAAAGTAGTTCTGATTATATCCGCCGGTCACAGCATCCGTATACGCAAGTTCCTCCATCCTTACGGTATTGCGGTAATTGACCAACAACTGAAGCAGAATTACCACAAACAGAACCATTACAATGGCGAGACAGGTAATAAAGCAGATCAGCATAATGGGCATCAGGGTTCTGTCCATAACACCATCCTCGAAAACGGTCACCATGTACAGATTGGAGATTCCGTCCACCTTAAATCCTTTGACTAAAACCTGCTTTCCGTTTTCTCCCTTGCAGGAAATCGAATAGTGATCCGATGCGCTTAAATAACGCCTCATCTGATTGATTTTCGTTACGGAAGCATTTCTTTGATCTGTTCTGGATAAAATCGCATCAAAGATATTTTCCGTTCCCGGAATCGTTTCCAGCAGTCGGTCCGAAGACAGATAAACATATCCGTCTCCGTCCGCCAGACAGCCGTAGCCTTCCGTATCCAGCTCGTCGAAATGTTCTCTTTCCATCATTTCATCAAACGGAATCAGAAGAATCAGGTATCCTCTCAGACCTTCCTCGCTGTAATCCCTGACGGCCCCTGCAGCATAAACACTTTTCTCCCCGGTCTGCGGATCCGTAATGCTTACGGGGAAACAGTAAAAATTGTCCTCATACAGAGAATCACGGATTCCCGTAATCAGTGAAAAATCATATCCCTCCGGATTGGAACCATGCATATCATCTAAAAGGATACCGGTGTTTTTCAGATAGAAAAATCGGTAAAGCGCACTGTTTTCCCTTGCTTCCGCAAGCACATCCAGTAGTTCTTCGTCGTTCCTCGTTTCGGCAACCAGAACCTCGGTGGTAGCTGCTTTGTTTTTCAATCTCACCACATTTTCTTCCATGTGATAGACATGGGCGTTTAACTGAACATCCATATATTCTTCCACGAGATTTTTCATGGAAACGTGCACTACAAAAACATTGACCGACGTGATCATAAATACAAGAACCGTAGCCAAAATGACAACATAAAGCGGAATATTCAGTTGTTTTGTGTTCATTCTTTTTGGCCGCATAAGCACTGTCCCCGCACAATACGCACAATTATAATAAATTATAGCACAAAAACAGGTATGCGGTCAAAAAAAGCGGCAACATTTTTGTCGCCGCTTTTCTTATTCTTATATCCTGATGAATTACTGCTGACCTTCGGCCGCCGCCTGCTCGGCTGCAATTCTCGCCGCTTCTTCCTCAGCCGCCTTTCTGGCTGCCGCTTCCTCACGGAGTCTCTGTTCCTCGGCGTTGATGTCCGCAAGCTCGGTCTGCACAAGTCTTTCTCTTTCCTGCTCTGCCGCTGCCTCTTCCGCAGTCATCAGTCCGCTGTCCACCCAGAGATTGTAATAGAAGTTTGTCTTGATGATATTGACACTTGCGGAATATTCGGACGCTACGAGGGCACTCATATTTTCGATATAGGAATAGAGGTTGCTCATATCGTAAAGATCCGTATCCACAAGCCAGGTAATTTCTCCGGTCTTGGCATTGTAAATGGCCTTGTTGGTGATGAAGCTCTTATCGTAAAGCACAGCCTTATGAATTCCGTTTGAGAAAATATCCGTTCCCATAATCAGTCTGGAATCGAATTTAACACCCAGTAAGTTCAGCACGGTCGGAATGATGTCCACATTGCAACAGGGAACATCGGTTACGATAGGCTCTTCAATTCCTGCCGAATACATGATGCAGGTGGATTTGAAGATATCGAACTCACTGATCGGATGACCCGCAATATTGGCTCTTGCCGCCTCGCTTAAGTAGTACGGATAATGGTCTCCGGTGATTACGATTAAGGTATTGTCAAGCTTTCCGGCTTTTTCCAGTTCCTTTAACAGATAGGACATACTGTACTCAAGCTCAATGTTTCCTGCAAAATAGCCGAGCGCTTCGTTGGAATAATTCGTTGCATCATCCCCGAGGCGGAGTTTTACTTCCTCGATGTTCTTTCTGTACATACAATTATTGGTGTTATAAGGTCCGTGACCGCTGAAGGTCATGTAATATGCAAAGAAACGGTCCTCGTTGATGTAATGGTCCGTCGACTGCTGGAACATCTCCGCATCGGAGGACGGCCAGGTCGTGGTAAATGTCATTCCCTGGTTCATAAAATAGCAGTTCTCATAGCCTAAATTCGGCCAGGAAAGACGGCGTCTGTAGTAATTGCCGTAGTAGTTGTGGAACGCATAGGAAGGAACATTTTCGGTAGATAAATAATCACCGAGGCCTACCGGCATAAATTTGGCGGAGGACTGCGGGAAAGAACCTACATCCAGTCCGGAGTCCGCCTGTCTGGACATATCCGGCCAGAGGCTGGTAGAAAATGCGTACTCGCCGTTCGTCGTGGTATTACGGAAACTGTTGTAATAATTTTCCAAAACGATTCCGTTATTGGCCATCATATAAAGTGTCGGCGTGACTCTTTCATCAATCGCAAGCGACCAGAAGCTTTCGGCACATACATAAATCAGATTGTAGCCTTCTAAAAGACCCGTATATTCATTTGTCGTGGTGGCTCTTCTCTGTCCGAAATAAGTATACATATCGCGAAGATCCGCTCTCTGTGTGCTGTCCGCAAGCGCTTCAAAATCGATTTCATCATAAACATAAGGGATGCGCTCGATTTCGACTTTCTCTTCAACCTCAGATGTTTCTTCACTGGGTTTTTCGGTCTTTTCAATGACCTTTTCTTCCACGGGTTCGGGCTCCAGCATAATGCTGTCCATATCCACCTGTGTCAGTGTGGAAATATCTTCACTGCCGCCGAGACCGAGATAGAAGCTGCCGGCTTCCACCAGTGTGGTTGTCATACAGCCGACTCTCGAAGCGGTTGTATCAGTATCGGAAATGCTGGAATGGAATGCAAAATATGCACTCTGTCTTCCGTCTCCGCCCACTCTCAGTCCTTCCGCTCCGGCAAACCAGAGGCCTACCGCAAGGAGCAGACAGATTACGTGAAGCAGTACAGGATAAGGATTGCATTTTACCTTCTTTGTCAGACAGAGAACCAAAGCTGCAATCGCAGGAACAATCATCAGGAGTACCAGACCTAAGGATTTGATTACGGTCTCTTCCATTGCCCACCAGAAATTACCTACCGCGTCACCGCCCATTCCGAGTAAGGATACGGAAATGAGGGAACCGAAAATCCGGTAATAAACCATCTGAATGCAGTAAAATACAGCTACCGCAAGAATGGTTGCGGGGAACAGAAAACGGTTGACTTTCTGAGGGAAAATACCGTTAACGGCGGTAAGCACAAGTGCCTGCGCCGGAACAAAGAACAGGAAGAAAAGGTTGCCGGAATGAATTCCGCCACCCATCTGAAGTCTTAACAGAATCTCCCAGAAACAAATCGAAAATGCAAAAATGCCGAAGTAAATCAAAAGCTGCAGGGAACCCTTCTTCAGACGTGCCCTGAACTCCTTCGGTGTTTCTCTGTTTTCTTTTTTGAGGATGGAAGCACCCTTCTTTTTCTTCGGTTCCTCTTCCTTCAGCCACTCGGGAACCTTGGTATTTGTCGCTTCCGGTTTTGCTTCCTCCAGTGCTTTCTCGATTTCTTCCACGGGAAGCTTTCCGGTCGCCTCGACTGCTGTTTTTTCAACCGAAGTCACGATGACGGCGTCTTCTTCCATAACGGCTGACTCTTCCGTTTCAACTATTTCTTCTCTTATTTCGTCACTCATGTTTTCCTTCTTCTGCTGCCGCCCCGGGCAGCCCATAATATGCGGATTCTATTTTTATCATCCTTCATTATACTGATTTTATGTAAATCGTTTCAATGCGAGAAATGTATAAAAATAAGAGGCTTTTCATGTTTCTTTTGTGAAATCTGTGGAAAAAGCGGCATTTTTATGGTACAATTTGCTTGTTGTTTAGGGATTTTACGGGACGCGGAAACGCCCCTTTTTTATGAATACCGGTTCGGATTTGACGATGCTTTCGGACGGATCCGGATCAGAGAAACGGAGAAATCAAAATGCAAGAATCATCAAGTTCTGTTTACACCGCCCGCATCGAAGATGTGAAAAATACCATCCGTCTTGCCATTCACGGTAAGGACGATGTCATCGACATGGTTCTCTGTGCCGTATTTGCCGGCGGCCATATTCTTCTGGAAGACATTCCCGGAGTAGGAAAAACCACTCTTGTTACGGCACTTGCCAAGGTTTTAAGTCTGAACTACCGCAGAGTCCAGTTTACGCCGGACGTTCTGCCCAGTGATATTCTCGGCTTCACCATGTATGACAAAAATACCGGAGAGTTCTCTTTCCGTGAAGGTGCGGTATACACGAACCTCTTCCTTGCCGATGAAATCAATCGTACTTCCCCCAAGACGCAGTCCGCGCTTCTGGAAGTTATGGAGGAAGGCCGTGCGACCGTGGACGGCATTACCAGAGAGCTTTCCAAGCCCTTTATGGTAATCGCAACGCAGAACCCCATCGGTGCAAGCGGCACGCAGAAACTTCCCGAGTCACAGCTCGACCGCTTCATGGTGCGTCTCTCCATGGGCTATCCCAACCATGCAAGCGCCGTAAATATTTTAAAGGGCGACTCCCATGAAATCATCCGCGAAATGAATCCGATCATTACGCAGGAGGACATTCTTACCATCCAGAAGCTCGTTCTTGATACCTATGTCAGCGACGCGCTCTACGACTACGCGGTATCCATTACCGAAGCCACCCGTGACAACGATCTTTTTTCGCT
>Ga0247611_10006722_pt1 | contig 14661 bp, 19 predicted proteins | sample 177DNAGHGhighgp2_FD_192422 | JGI IMG/M metagenome (GOLD analysis project Ga0247611, IMG submission 192422) | Sheep rumen microbial communities from Palmerston North, Manawatu-Wanganui, New Zealand - 1770 DNA GHGhigh gp2 | ecosystem: Host-associated > Mammals > Digestive system > Stomach > Rumen...
TCAAATTTGTTTCCGGAAGTTTGTTTTTTATCATTTCATATCACCATCATAATAATTCTTGACAATTATATAACATTTATTGTATATATTCAATTGAACTAATCAAACAAGGAGAAATAATATGCTGATTCCCGGACTTGTATCTGTAACTTTTAGAAAATACGACAAGTTTACTGTATCAAAACTTGCTGCTGACAGTGGACTTTTTGAAATAGAATGGGGCGGTGATGTTCATGTCCCGCCATCAGACAAAAACGCCATAGATAATGCTATATATTCCTCTTCTGTAAACAAGATTAAAATATCATCCTATGGTTCATATTACAGATCCGGTGATGATATGAAAGAAATGCAGTCGAACATTGAAACAGCGCATGCTCTCGGGGCAAAATATATAAGGATCTGGGCAGGAAAAAAAGGAAGCGCAGAGGTCGATGACGCAGAAAGGTCGAAAACGGTTAATAATATAATAAAGACCTGTGATTTCGCAAAACAGTATTCCATAACAGTATGCCCTGAATTTCATATAGATACTCTGACTGATGATTATAACAGCGCTCTCAAACTGGTGGATGAAGTAGGAAGAGAAAATTTTAAACTGTACTGGCAGCCAAATCAATTTCGTGATGAGGAATATAATCTTAAATCATGTAAGGCGATACTTCCCTTTATGACAAATGTTCATGTGTTTCATTGGATCAGAGGTGATATGTATCCGCTGCAAAACGGAAAGGAAATATGGAAAAAATATTTTGACATTATATCATCTGATAATATAGACCACAGTGTTCAAATGGAATTTGTCTGCGACGGATCTGCAGAACAGTTTAAAAAAGATGCGAAAATATTTCTTGAATTGATAAAATAAGAGTTGACAGAAACATAAAATAATGGTATACTCTGTAAAGTAAATTACTTTACAGATTGAGCGGTGATTTATATATTCTCAAAAGATATGAGTTTTTCTGCTTTGCTTGACATATATGGAAATATATTGAGCGAGAGAAAAAAAGAAATTCTTGAGTATTACTATTTTGATGACTATTCCCTTTCGGAAATATCAGAATTAACCGGTATCTCACGACAAGGTGTAAGAGATTCCATCAAAAAAGGTGAAGAAGAAATAAAGAATCTTGAAAACAGTCTTAATATCCATGAAAACGATATTAAATTAAAAAATCATCTGATATCCGTTGCAAATAAGCTGAAAGATCTGAATAACAAATACCACGATGAAGATTTACTCGATTTGATTAAAGAGATAGATAGTATTATTGAAAATGATAATTAAGAAGATTTGGAGATAAAATGTTTGATAATCTTTCTGAAAAACTTGAAAATGCATTTAAAAGATTCAGAAACAAAGGCAAACTTACTGAAGCTGATGTAAAGGAAGGAATGCGTGAAGTCAAGCTTGCCCTTCTTGAAGCAGACGTTAACTTTAAAGTTGTTAAAGATTTTGTAAAGTCGGTAACCGAACGTGCTGTCGGATCTCAGGTACTTGAAAGCCTTGTTCCCAGTCAGCAGATCATTAAAATCGTTCATGAAGAGCTCATTAACCTTATGGGAGAAGCAAACAATAAATTGCAAATCTCTCCAAAGCCGCCGACAGTAGTAATGATGGTTGGCTTACAGGGCTCAGGTAAAACGACACATTCCGCAAAACTTGCCAGAATGTATAAAAGCCAGGGAAAAAATCCATTGCTTGTAGCTTGTGATGTTTACAGACCTGCTGCAATAGAGCAGTTAAAAGTCGTAGGCTCTCAGATCGATGTTCCCGTATTTGACAAAGGTCAGGGCGATCCTGTTGATATAGCTGATTCGGCACTTTCTTATGCAGCTAAAAACGGCTATGATATGGTTTTCATAGATACAGCCGGACGTCTTCATATAGATGAAACGCTAATGGGCGAACTTCAGTCCATAAAAGAACATGTTAATCCTACAGAGATCATTTTGGTAGTCGATGCCATGACAGGACAGGACGCCGTTAATGTTGCTTCATCTTTCAACGAACAACTGGATATCACCGGAGTTTTGCTTTCAAAACTTGATGGCGATACAAGAGGCGGTGCGGCTTTATCAATCAGATATATTACCGGAAAACCGATCAAATTTGTCGGCGTAGGCGAAAAACTTGATGCAATCGAACCGTTTTATCCCGATAGGATGGCATCCAGGATCCTCGGAATGGGAGATGTGCTGACACTTATTGAAAAGGCACAGCAGGCATATGATGAAAAGAAAGCTGCTGAGCTTGAAAAAAGACTGAGAGAAAACTCATTTACACTTACCGATTATCTTGAACAGTTCAAACAGATAAGAAAAATGGGAAATCTCGAGCAGCTGGTCGGAATGGTTCCCGGAATGAAACCCGGTGCTTTGAAAGATGCTAAAATAGACGAAAATGCTCTCAACCGCACCGAGGCAATCATTCAGTCAATGACAATTTATGAACGCGAACATCCGGCTGTGCTTAATGGTTCAAGAAGAAGAAGGATTGCGAGCGGAAGCGGAACATCCGTGGAAGAAGTCAATAAGCTTATTAAACAATATGAAATGATGAATAAGCTCATAAAGCAATTCTCCGGAAACAATATGAATGCCAAGAAGGCATTAAAAAAGATGAAAATTCCGTTCAATATGATGTGATCGTATTAACTCGGATTTTTATATATTTAAATTATATTTTATTATTTAACTGTGGAGGAAAAAATGGTTAAAATCAGACTTAGAAGAATGGGTAAGAAAAAATCTCCTTTCTATCGTATCGTCGTTGCAGATTCAAGATATCCCCGTGACGGAAGATTCATAGAAGAAGTTGGATATTACAATCCTATGACTGATCCTAATGAAATCAAGATTGATAAGGAAAAAGTACAGAAGTGGCTTGACAGTGGTGCTCAGCCTACTGAAACCGTTAAAACATTACTTAAAAAATCCGGTGCAATCGAATAATCATGGATAATTCAACAAACATAACATATCATGACATAGATATTAAAAAGATGCTTTACGATATGGCCTGTGCTATTGTTGATAATCCTGAAGCTGTTTCTGTGGTTGAAAACGAAACAGAAGATGAAACAGTTTACACTCTTAGTGTTGCAGAAGCTGATATGGGGATGATAATAGGCAGACACGGCAAAATTGCCCGTGCACTCAGGACTGTAACTAAAGCTGCAGCAAAAATGTCAAACAAAAAAATCAGCGTAGAAATAAAATAATTATTTTGGAATTAAAAAAGGAAGGACTGTACCGCCCTTCCTTTTTGTTTTACAAATATTATTTCAGTTCTGTGCACGGAATCTTAAATTTGTTTATCATCCACTTTGCGATATAAGATGCAAGTATTGCAAATGCTATACCGAGTATTGCCGCAACGAGAACATCCGTTGGATAGTGGAAGCATAAATACAGTCTGGAGAATGCAATTAAGAATGCAAGAATCAGTGCCGGGATGCCCCATTTCTTATTATATATGAAAATGGATACAGCACCTTCAAAAGATGCTATCGTGTGACCTGACGGAAAAGAAAAGTCATTTTCCGGTTTTATTCCAAAAAATCCGCCGCTTGGGTATGTGTCCATTATAGCCTTTAGTGCTGCTGAAACATTATATGGCCGCACTCGTGCTATTATCGGCTTAAGTGTCAGATTACAAACGATTACGCCGATAAGCAAAGCAATAGCCATTGTTATTCCAACTCTTCTGGTCTTTTTAAAGAACAGTAGTACAACTGCCAGAATGATCCAAAATATTCCTGCCTTTGCCAGATTGGTAATGATAGGCATTACTGCATCCAGGAAAGAGCAACCGAATATATCATGGATTTTCTGAAGTATTTCTGCTTCGTAAATGTTCATGATGTGCTCCCTTTATGTGTTTTTTATATGATCTATATAATCGTTTATTAAATCAACAGCACCGCTTACGCCGATTCTGTCTGTCGAAATAACAAGGTCGTAATTGTCAGACTTGCCCCATTTTTCTCCTGTATAATAATTATAATAGTTGGCTCTCTTTTTGTCTGTTTTGATCACTATATCTCTGGCTTTGGAATACTCTAAATCACAACTATTACTGATCAATGATATTCTTTTTTCGAGATTCGAGACAATAAATACCTTTATTACTCTTTTGTTATCCGCAAGAATGTTGTCTGCACATCTTCCGACGATTACGGCGCCGTTTTCTTTTTCAGCGATTTCTTTGATCAGATCTACCTGTGCAAAGTAAAGTTTGTCGTTTACCGGGATATTGATCTTGTTTACAGGATTATGAAAAGTAAGATACTCAACTGCAATAGAGTAAAGAAGGCTGTTAGTTGCGTGCTCATCAACTTTTGAAAGCGCATCTTCACTTAAGCCTATTTTTTGTGCAGCCATTTTAATAAGGTTTTTGTCATACAGATCATAACCTCTCTTTTCGGCAAGTAATTTGCCTACATCGTAACCACAGCTGCCGTATTGTCTCCCTATAGTGATAATGTATTCAGACACAATAACCTCCTTTTTTTATTGTTCAAGAGCTGATATCATATCTACCCTTCTTTTATGTTTACCACCTTCAAATTCGGTAGAAATAAAAATGTTTACAAGTTCATCTGCAAGCCCTTCACCGATTACTCTTGCGCCCAGACATAAGACATTTGCATCATTGTGAAGTCTTGTGTATTTTGCGCTGTAGATATCTGAACAGGCTGCTGCTCTTATTCCTTTTATCTTATTTGCAGCAATGCTCATACCGATTCCCGTTCCGCAGCAAAGAATCCCTAAATCAGCTGATCCTTTATTCAGTCCGTCGCACAGTTTGGAAGCAAAAACAGGATAGTCACAGCTCTGTTTTGAATGGGTACCGATATCGATTATTATAAATCCTTTGTCAGATAACGAGGATATAATATGTTCTTTTAAAGAATAGCCAGCATGGTCTGAACCTATTATGATTCTTTTTGTCGGTTTGCTATTATCCATTTTTTGTAATCTTCTCTTCCCTTTCTCTTTCGGCCTGAGTTTTCTTCAGATATACAGGATTAAGTGATTGGTATGTAAATGATGATAAGTCGTTTTTGTCCTTTATGAGATCTAAAGCAGCCTTGCCTGTTCCATATGCGGATGCATTCATATATCTGTCAGGAAGTATGACTGTTTTAATGCTGTAATCTACGCTTCTTTCGTATAAGGTCCTTGCTGCATCACCCGTAAAGTGAATTTTGGCATCTCCGTAATTCTTTTCAAGCATCTGAAGAAGATCTGAAACGCTCATCTGAGAGTCTTCGGTGAGCTTTTCTGTTTTATTATCTGATGCATTGTATACAGATGTGTAAACTAAATCATTTCTGGCATCTATGACGGGAACGACTATTCCCTGAATTCCGGAAATGTTTTTTGCCAGTGAATCAAGAGAGGAAACTCCTATGCAAGCAGTGTTGTAAGGATATGCAAGGCCTTTTATCGTTGATACCCCTATTCTTATTCCGGTAAAAGATCCCGGACCTGTAGATACTGCATATACGTCTATTTCGTTGAATTTTATATTGTTTGCCTTCAGCATTTCCTCTATCATAGGCAGGAGTACGGTACTGTGTGAGGTGGTTGCTGATGAGAATTCCGAAAGGAAATCACTGTCTTTATACAGCGCTACGCTGCAGATTTTGGTTGATGTATCGGCAGATAATAGAATCAAAACAAGTCCCTTTCACAAAACGACAGTTCAGTCTGGATAATTAATGTCTATACTTCTTTTTTCATCGTCTATTTTATTTATACGCACCGTAACTGCACCTGGAACTGATACGGGGAGCTTTTCACTCCATTCTACTATACAGTCGCCGTGAGACAGATATTCGTCAAAACCGATCGAAAGAAAATCATCATATGATTCGATTCTGTAAAGATCGAAATGGTAAAGCGGCCTTTTCCCTGAAAGATATTCATTTACGATGGTATATGTAGGACTCTTTACACGACTGTTTGGAGAAATGATTTTTGTGAATCCTCTGACAAATGCAGTTTTTCCGGCCCCGAGATCTCCATAAAGAAGCACTACAAAAGGATATTTATCTTTGAGAACATCAGCAAGTTCGGAGCCTGATTTTTCGGTTTCATTTATGCTGTTTGATATAATATTCATAAGCTGTACCAAAAATGACCGCAAACAGTTTGCGGTCAAGGAAACCCGCCCTAAGGGATTTGAACCCATGACCATCGGAATCGGAATCCGGTACTCTATCCGGACTGAGCTAAGGGCGGAAAATAAATAAAAAATAACTTGTTCATAAATTATAACATAATGGCATTTTAAAGTAAACAAATATAGAGAAATCAAAATTTATCTTTTTTCTTTTTTCGATGTTAATGCATATTGCAAATATTGACATTAAATCTTTAAAAATATATAATTTTAAAAAAATCGGAGCGCAATATGAAAAAATATCCTATTCAACTACAGCCTGTCCCAAAAGAAATAATCTGGGGCGGCAACAGACTCAAAAAAGAATATAACAAAAAAGCAGAATTTGATAATATAGCTGAATCATGGGAACTCACTGTCCGAAATGATGAGATCAATATTATTACAAACGGACCGTATAAAGGATGTTCTCTAAAAAAATATATCGAAACAGATAAAACATCTGTTCTGGGAACAAACTGTGACAAATACGAATACTTTCCCCTGCTTGTTAAGCTGATAGATGCCAAATCGGATTTGTCTATTCAGGTTCATCCTGATGATGAATATGCATTGTCACACAGAAATGAATTCGGCAAAACGGAAATGTGGTATGTTATCGATGCAGAGAAGGATTCCAAAATCGTATACGGATTAAAGGACGGAATCACGATCGAAGACTTTAAAAGATCCGTTGCTGAAAACACAGTGGAGAAAATGCTGAATTATGTTCCCGTAAAAAAAGGAGAGGTTTATTTCATCCCATCAGGTCAGGTGCATGCAATAGGAGCAGGAATTCTTATAGCGGAAATTCAGCAGAATTCAAATGTGACTTACAGAGTTTATGACTATAACAGAAAAATGCCAGACGGTTCACTCAGAGAACTTCACGTGGATGACGCCATAAATGTCATAAAACTGAGAGATGAAAAAGAAATCAATGACATAAGGTTTTCACATCCTTATTCAGATGATTCAGGCTTGACTATCTGCAGCTGTGATTTCTTCACTTCCGTAAAGTATGCTTCCAACAGAAATATCGAGATAGAATGCGGTGAAGATTCGTTCCTGTCAATCCTGGTCTTGGAAGCAGGAAAATCATGTTATTTCACTCATGATAACGCAAGATATAATTTCAGAAAGGGAGACAGCTTTTTCATCCCTGCAGGCCTTGGAAAGATAACGGTATGGGGAGACGCAGAATTAATAGTCACTAAAATTAACTGATTAAAGAGCAACCGCATGAAGGTAAAATCTCATGCGGTTGATTTTTCGGTATTCTATTTAAGAATCTGACTTTTGATTTTTTCGGCTTCGCTTCTTGCAAGAGTGTCGCATCTTTCGTTATAGAGATGACCTGCATGTCCTTTTATCCATTCAAAGCTGCATTCATGTATTCTGGAAAGTTCCAGGAGCTCGGTCCACAGATCTATATTGAGCGCCATTTTTCCATCGGATTTTTTCCAGTTGTTTCTTTCCCAGCTGTATACCCATTTTTTATTAAATGCATCACAGACATATTTTGAATCGGTCGTTATTTCTGCCCGGCATGGAAACTTCAGGCATGAAAGCGCTTTTATTACGGATGTAAGTTCCATTCTGTTATTAGTGGTATCTGCTTCCCCACCGGATAATTCTTTGATTTTATCATTATAAATCAGGACAGCTCCCCAGCCTCCGGGGCCCGGATTTTGAAGGCAAGATCCGTCTGTATAAATTTTTACGATTTTCATACTGCTGCCCCCTTATTCTTTACATAAAAACAACTGTATCAAATACAGTTGTTTTGGAAATCATTGTTCTATTGATTCTCTTTCTCCGTTGATGAAGGAAGAGACTCTTGTGTATAATTCAACATCAGAAATTACTTCAGGCTGCCATGGAGATATATCATCATATGTTACAACCGGAGTGATCTTATAGTTGGTCTTTGATATTTTCTGTTCATCAATATTAAAACTTACATTCAAAATTGCCGAATGTTGTTCGAGATATTTTGAAAGTCCGTCAACAAGCGATCCGAGAGAATAAAAAATTATACCGTCCTCATACTCCTCGATAGGCTGAAGCAAAAAGCCATTCGAACCTATAACCATATTTGCGCCTACATCGATGAATGTTCTCATCATCAGCTTTTTTTCTGTAGTCGGAGTATAAGCTCTTATAGTATCCGTTACATAAACTATGATATAATCATAATTGTCATGTTCATTATCGATGAGCTCATAAAGCTGATTGGCTTCTGCGCCTATGGATGTAGCAAACACGGCAATTTTTACACCGTATTTTTCTATAATCATAGGTGTGCTGCTGTCTATAACAATCAGGCCGGCATTTTCCAAAGCTTTATATGTATCTTTTTTACCGTCTTCACCATAATCGTTAATGAACAAACTGGTAGCAGACACAACGTCAATTCCGCCTTCGGTGAAGACTTGGGCATTGGAAGTAAAACCAAGGGCATATCTGAGTGTTTCGTCATTGCCGGGAAACAGGTCTAAATTATCAGACAAGACTCCGCCGCAGATTGAGAATGTATAATCGTCATTCTTGAACATTTCTGTAAGCTTCGATAAGAAACATCCGGGGCCATTTTCTTTTAAATAAGAATTGAAAGTTCCGAACGATTCGCTTCCCAAAAGAGTTCCCGGAGTTATGGTCCCACAGAAATTCAGCGAGATCATGTTATATGAAAATGATGGTTCCTTGATAGAAATGCTGTTATCTACGGCTTCTGTATTGACAGAAGGTTCATTATACAGCTGTGGGGGATTATAGTTTGAAGAGTCGGAAAGTATGTTGAATAATATAATAAAAGCAGCAAGCAACATAAGAGCAATTATTATAAAGCATACACGACTTAAAATGATTTTATGCTTTAAAGACATCAATAATTTCCTTCTATATCAACATATATATCTATATTTTAAAGTCATTACATCGAATTATTTTAACATACAACACGTTTTTTTTCAATCATTAAATGTAAATTTGACAACAAGGGCGCGGCGTGATATAATTTTCAGGTAAAAATATTATGGTGGTTGATATGGCAGTCAATAACAGAATGTTTTTAAAATATCTATATGGCAATTCCAGGATCAAAGAGATATTCAGCGGGTCCTCCGTATCACATGCGTATATTCTTGAAGGTCCAAAAGGTTCCGGCAAACATACGGCTGCGCTTGAAATAATTGCATCTCTTGTTTGTTTTACCAGAAATGACAGTGAATCCCCATTACCGCTTCCCTGTCATGAATGTCCAGCGTGCAAAAAAATATTCAATAATCATTATGTGGATATCATTTATATCGATAATAATGATAAGACCACCCTCGGAGTCGATCAGATAAGAAAGATCAAGGATACTCTTTATACTTCCCCTAATGAAGGCTCAAAGAAATTTTATATAATAGAGAATGCTCATCTGATGACAGATGAAGCTCAAAATGCGTTGCTTCTTTCTCTGGAAGAGCCGCCGAGTTTTGTCATGTTTTTTCTTCTTTGTGAATCTTCTGACAATCTTCTTGATACCATTAAAAGCAGAGCACATATAATGAAAATGGAACTATTCAAGGAAGAAGATATCGTCAGTTATGTTACCGAAAGATACGGTTCCTTATATGATGAGAACATGATAAAAAAAGCATCGCAGAATTCTTTCGGAACAATAGGAAGAACCATTTCATATCTTGAGAATCCCAATAATCCCGAATATGAGATACAGAATCTCGCAATATCTTTTGTTGAGAATTGGATGGAACATACTCTCTCCGAAACCCTTGCATTTGTTTCAAATGATATTATTGCGAAAAAAATGACGAAAAATGAAATATGCTCAATGCTTGATTATTCTTTGAATAAAATCGGAAGCTCGATGACATCTTCAAATACCAGCAAGCAGTCAGTGAAGAAAATGTTAAGAATCGTAAACGCGATAAATATTGCCAAAGAGCAGATATTATCAAACTGCAATCAAATGGTTGTTTTATATTCGATGGTGTTGAATTCCATCTAATTGGAGGATAAATGAATAACGAAATACTTGATACAGAACAAGCGGAAAATGTTGAAATAGTTGGAATCAGGTTCAGAGAATCTGGAAAAACATACTATTTCGACCCCTGCTCCATTATTTTAAATCCTGATGATCATGCGATAGTCGAGACCGCGAGAGGCATAGAATATGGATTTGTGACTATAGGAAATTCATTTGTTCCGTATTCTGATATCGTACAGCCGCTTCGACCTGTCATACGTGTCGCTGATGACGAAGACGAAGCCAGATATGTTGCAAACAAAAAACTGGAACAGGATGCATTGGAAATTTGCAGGCAGAAGATTGAAGAACACAATCTTGACATGAAACTGATAGAAGCTGAATACACGTTCGACAACAGCAAACTTCTGTTTTACTTTTCATCTGATACCAGAGTCGATTTCAGAGAACTTGTAAAAGATCTGGCATCGGTATTTAAAACCAGAATTGAATTAAGGCAGATAGGAATCAGAGATGAAGCTAAAATACTCGGTGGCCTTGGCGTTTGCGGCAGGCCGTTCTGCTGCGCAACATTTCTTCCTGATTTTGCTCAGGTTTCAATAAAAATGGCAAAACTTCAGAACCTTTCGCTTAATTCTTCAAAAATATCAGGTACATGCGGACGACTGATGTGCTGCCTGAGATTTGAAAACGAGTCATATGAAAAAGAAATTTCACTGACACCCCCCGTGAATTCCACAGTAAAGACAAAAGAAGGAACCGGTATTGTTATTGAATCCTACCCTCTTACCGGTATTTTAAAGGTCAAGCTTAAAGACGGGGATACAAAAACATTTCATAGAGATGATGTTTCTATTCTTTTTGCTCCTCAAAAAAACAAACAGGAATCAAATGATAATCCAGAGGATTTTGTGAACGAATAATTTTTGGTAAATATTTACTATTATTTACAATAAAACTATTTCAAAAAATCTTGTTATGTGCTACAATCAGCTTAATCAAAAACCAGGAGGTAGATAAAATGGCATATAAAATTACAGATGACTGCATTTGCTGCGGCGCATGTGCTGAGGCTTGCCCTGTACAGTGCATTTCAGAAGGTGACGGAAAATACGTAATAGACGCAGATCAGTGCCTTGAGTGCGGTTCCTGCGCAGAGGCTTGCCCTGTTGACGCACCACAGGCCGAGTAATAATCAGATTTAAGTAAAATAAAGCATTTACGGGAGGGTTTTAACCTCCCTTTTGCTTTAATAACCGGAGATTCTCATGGATATTAATTTTTATAATCATGACACAGAACGGCTTGATGAAATCAACGAAAATCTTTCGATAATCCAAGGTAAAAACGGACTGACATTCGGCACTGACAGCTATCTTCTCGGTGCTTTCTGCAAAAGCAATAAAAACTATGTATGTTGTGAGCTCGGCGGAGGAACGGGAGTTATTTCATTACTGTTATGTTCAAAAGAAAAATGCAAGAGAATATACTGTGTAGAGATACAGGAATATTATTCAGAGCTGATAAAAAGAAATGCGGTGCTCAATAAAATGGAAGACAGAATCCATCCTGTCAATATGGATATACGTAATATTACTCGAGACACTTTTGGACATGAAATGAATATGGTAGTAACCAATCCTCCGTATATGAAAGTTGATTCCGGTTTTCGAAGCAAAACAAGCGAGATGGATGATGCGAGACGCGAAAACAATGGGAATATCGAAGATTTTATAAAATGCTCATCAGAGATATTGAAATTCGGTGGATATTTTTATGTTGTATACAGACCGGAAAGAACAGCTGATCTGCTCTATTTTATGAGAAAATACTCCATTGAACCAAAACGTATGGTATTTATGCATTCGACTTATAATTCCAAGCCCAGTCTGATATTTGCAGAAGGAATAAAAGGAGGAAGTCCGGGGCTCGTCATCTCAAAGCCGCTTGTTGTTTATAAAAAAGACAGTAAGGAATATACATTTGAGATGAATGAAATATACAATACTTTCTCAATGAATCATCTGTTTACATAAAGGAACCAATCATGGAAAAAAATTCTATAATACCGGGAACTCTCTATCTGGTGGCCACACCCATAGGCAATATGTCTGATATTTCAGAACGTGCTTTGAAAGTTTTGAATGAAGTTACTTTCATAGCAGCTGAAGACACAAGAAATACCGGCCTACTTCTTTCAAGACTGGGAATATCGAAACCCCTTATAAGCTACCATGAATATAATAAAGCAGAAAAAGGAAGATATCTGCTTGCCAGATTACAGTCGAACGAATCATGCGCGCTTGTCACGGATGCAGGAACTCCTGCAATCAGCGACCCTGGAGCGGATATCGTAAAATTGTGTATTGATAATAATATCAATGTAACAGGTATTCCCGGCCCATGCGCTGCTATCAATTCGATTATCCTTTCAGGTCTGGACACAAAGCGTTTTGTCTTTGAGGGATTTCTCCCATTGCAGAATAAAGAAAGGAAAGAAAGGCTTGAAGAAATAAAAAAAGAATACAGGACTGTAATAATATATGAAGCTCCTCATAAACTCATAAAAACGCTTGAAGATTTTCGGTCGGTTATGGAACAAGACCGAAAAATAGTACTTTGCCGTGAGATGACAAAAATCAATGAGGAAATAATCCGTACCATTGTTTCAGGTACCGAACAGCTTTACAAAGATGTTTCTCCCAAGGGAGAATATGTTATTATACTTGGGGGATGCAAAAAAGAAAGAATTATAATAACTGATCCTGAAGAAGAAGTTGAAAAACTGATATCTTCGGGTATGAAGAAGATGGATGCAATCAAGCAGGTAGCAAAAATGATGGGTGTACCCAAAAATGAAATCTATCTTAAAATCAACAAAGAGTCAGATGAGAAGGATAAATGTTGATTTTTATTGACGGTTCATACGATTGTTTGTTAAATATCAATACTATTCGGGAAATCCGGGCCGTCAATAATGTGAAATGTTTACAATATAAACGTATTGTAAAAATCAATATAATTTGATATAATCTTATGAGTATTTGAATCGGTAGATATTGTGATATGAAAACAACGATTAAAAGTAATGTATATGATTCTTCTTCAAAAAAATTCATTAATGCCCTTGTCAGCTTTGATGAAGGACTGATAACCGATATTTCCCGTGATAATCATGTAAGTCAGGACGTCATTGATTACTCCGAATATTATATGATTCCGGGACTGGTTGATGTTCATACACATGGCAGAAACGGACATGATTTCAATTACATCGATGAAGAAGGATGTAAAGATATAAGATATTGTTACGCCAGAACAGGTGTGACAACACTGATGGCGACGCTTGCATCTGCTGAGTTACAGTCAATTAAAGATTCAATAGCGGCAATTAACAACAGCCGTGAGGAAACTCCAGGAACGGCAACAATAGCCGGTATACATCTCGAGGGACTGTATCTGAATCCTTTAAAACGCGGTGCTCATGCTGAAAGACTGTTAAGAAATCTCGACCCGTCAGAGATTAAAGAACTGATAGACATGATGTATCCGCTGCCAGTGCATGTATCCGCCGCTTTCGAACTTGATAACGGAAAAGAATTTTTATCATCCGTTAAAAGTATGGGCGCCACATGCGGACTGGCTCACAGCAATGCCACTTATGATGAGTCGATGGAGTTCTGTGAACTCGGGCTTGACTCATTTACTCATACATTTAATGCAATGAGATCGATCCACCACAGGGAACCCGGAAACATAATTGCATCACTTATGTCTGAAAAAGCTTACAGCGAGCTTATCTGTGACGGATTTCATGTGTCTCCCGTAATGGTAAATGTTGCTTCGAGACTTAAAAATCACGATAAACTTGTGCTGATTACCGATTCTCTTGAAGCTGCGGGGTGTGATGACGGGAAATATATGCTCGGAGGAATGGAAGTTACAGTGAAAAACGGTCTTGCAATCAATTCCGAAGGAACGATTGCAGGCAGCACTCTTAATCTGTTCGACGCAATGAAGAATTTTATGAAATTCACTTCCCTTCCTATCGAAGAAGTTATTCCCATGGCTACCATCAATCCGTCGAGAATGGTAAGGATCGATAAAAAAGTAGGATCGATCGAAAAAGGAAAATCCGCAGATTTTATCATAATAGACGATTTAAACGAACCGTCCATTGTGGATGTTTATTCTAAAGGCTCTAGAGTAGTGAGATAATTGGAGAAAAATAAATGGATAAAAAAACTTATTATATTACAACAGCCATTGCATATGCATCAACCAAACCCCATATCGGCAATACTTATGAGATTATTGCAACAGATGCTATTGCCAGATTCAAAAGACTTACCGGATACGATGTGTTTTTCTGTACAGGCACGGATGAACATGGTCAAAAAATAGAAAATAAAGCAAAAGAAAAAGGTATTTCTCCGAAAGAATATGTTGACGATATATCCTCCCAGATAAAGGGAATAGCATCTGT
>Ga0247611_10006723_pt1 | contig 14657 bp, 10 predicted proteins | sample 177DNAGHGhighgp2_FD_192422 | JGI IMG/M metagenome (GOLD analysis project Ga0247611, IMG submission 192422) | Sheep rumen microbial communities from Palmerston North, Manawatu-Wanganui, New Zealand - 1770 DNA GHGhigh gp2 | ecosystem: Host-associated > Mammals > Digestive system > Stomach > Rumen...
ACAGCGTGGTGATTCCCCTCAAGGGAAAGGCTGCCTACGCCTGCCTGCTGCTGGCTGGAAGCACCAATAACATGCAGAGCCGGATAGACAACGGCATCGTCGTTGCAACCTACAAGGACGGGACAAGTGACACGCTGCGGCTGGAAAACCCGACGAACTGGTGTCCCATCGAACAGGAATACTTCATCGACGGACTGGCTTTCCGGACGGACACACAACGTCCGTACCGTGTTCATCTGGGCAGCGGAAAAGTGGCTCGTGAGCTGGGCAGCGTCATGAGCGTGGGTAGTCTGAACGAGTCGGTGAAGGGAAATCCCGACAGTGCGGAGCCACGTTACATCGAAAGCGGTGCCGGGCAGATTCTTCGGATGCCGCTCAACCCTCGCAAGAAACTGAAAGACCTGACTATCCGTACCCTGTCGAACGACGTGGTAATCGGACTGATGGCTGTATCATTGGAGAAGTAGTCAGTAGTTAAGAAGCTAAGAATTTGTGCAAAAGCGATAATTAAATAACTATACAAAATACAACATGAGAAAAATCAGATTATTCGGACTGATGCTGGCAGTGCTGTGCCTGCTGCCTGCAGAGGCTCAACAGTTAGCATTTCCCGGTGCCCAGGGATGGGGACGGTTTGCAGTCGGAGGGCGTAACGGCTCCGTCTATCACGTCACCAACCTGAATGACTCAGGAAGCGGTTCGCTACGGGATGCCGTGAGCAGTCCCAACCGCATCATTGTGTTCGATGTGGCAGGAGTAATTAACATCAACAGCCGCATCGTATTTTCCAGAAACCTCTATGTTGCCGGACAGACGGCTCCCGGTGAGGGCATCACCGTGTATGGAGACGGCGTGTCTTTCTCGGGTGCCGATAACATCATCGTGCGTTACATGCGGTTCCGTATGGGACACAAAGGCAGCAGCGGCAAGGACTGTGCGGGCATTGCCAACGGCGCAAACATGATTTTCGACCACTGTTCTTTCGCCTGGGGACTGGATGAGACCTTCTCTATCAATCCCGACGGCAAGGGGACAACACCCGAAAACATCACCCTGCAGAACTGCATTGTGGGTCAGGGACTCATGACACACTCTGCCGGCGGACTGATGCAGACCAACCATGTGTCGATTATCGGCAACTTCCTCTGCGACAACTCTACACGTAACTTCAAGATCAAGGGTATCAACCAGTATGCCAACAACATCGTGTATAACTGGTCGAACGGTGCTTACATCATGGGAGGCGACTCAGAAGGTTCTTCGTATGTGAACATTCAGTCGAACCTTTTCATCAATGGGCCAGCCAAAGGTGGGGCTGCCTTCACGGGTGGAAATGCCGACTTCCACTGCTACGGCATAGACAACTGGCAAGACAGCAATATAGACGGTGTCTTCGACCCTAAGGAAATTACAGACTATAATGCCGCTACTCGCGTGTCAACTCCCTACGACTATCCTGCACTGGAACTGAATCCCGGAAAGACACTGCTCGAAACGAATCTGCCGACCGTCGGTGCTTCGCTGCCCTACCGTGACATGACCGACTGTTACATGGTGGATGAAGTGCTGTCGTACGGTAAGAAGGGAGCTCTCATCTCCAATGAAGAAACGCTCATCTACGGTGCTCCCAGCACATGGAAGATGTGGGGAGGAAAGAAGCGGGTGGACAGTGACAACGACGGTATGCCCGATGAATGGGAATCAGCCAACGGTACCGACCCCGGCAAGAACGATGCGATGGTGAAGGCTTCCAACGGATACACCAACATAGAGAACTACATCAACAGCATCACAGTGAATGACCGTGACTATTTCCTGCGTGCCCCTGTAGCACTTGAACTGGCATCAGCAACCACCTCGACACTGAAGATAACGTGGTGTGACTATACCTTTGAAGAAGAAGGCTTCGCCATTGAAATCAAGAAAGACGGCGGTGCCTTTGCCGAAGTGGGACGCACGGCAGCCGGTTCGACCAGCTACACCATCACCGGTCTGGAGGCAGGCACCAAATACACCGTACGCATGCGTGCCTTTGCGAGCGAGAACACATCTGAATATACGAAAGAGACCGACATGTCGACTCGTCCGGTTGATGTGGGCGTTATTGACATAGACAGCTACGAGCCGGAACTGACTTGGGGAACAGCCATCACTACATGGGACTTCACCAATAACGGATGGAACAACGGTTCAGCTGTGTTTACCGACGGAAAGAAGACGCTTTTCGCTCCCAAGGAAGATGTCACCGTGACGCTTAACGAGACGGTCAAGCCCGCCGCTGTTGTGGTGAACAGCGACGCCAACCTGACCATTGAAGGCAGCGGAGCCATCAGTGGAGAGACCTCGGTCAACAAAGCAGGTGAAGGAACACTCACGCTGAACACGCTGAACACCTACACTGGTGCTACCGTACTGCACGAAGGAACGCTGGCCTTCAACACCTTAAAGAACGGAGGTGTGGCAAGTGCCATCGGCCAGAGTGTCAACTTTGCCCAGAACTGGGTGATGGACGGCGGAACCTACCGCTATACTGGCGGCACGACAAGTACTGACCGTTCTGCCAAACTGAGCGGCTCGACCGTCTTTGAGATTGCCGATGCGAAAGCGACAGTGACCATGAACGGTGTCATTGAAGGGACAAGTGCTGCCAACAACTTCATCCTCGACGGTAACGGACAGCTCACCGTGGGAACCAGTAAGTTCTTCGGCTATACAGGTCAGACCATCCTGCGCGGCGGCATCCTCTACCTCAGCACCACCGACATCTCAAAGGCCGGCATCGGTTCTTCCATGAGACTGGTGATGGAGGGCGGACACCTGAAGACTAAAGGCGAAAGCAACGGATATGAGACTTATTCCTTCCCGATCCTGCTTCGTGAAGGTACGGTTTCACAATTCAGCCCCAATAGGAACTGCTACTTGAAGAACAAACTGCTGGGTGCAGGTACATTACAGCTGAATATTCCCTACTTGCGTGAATATGTCGACTGGGACATGACGAGTTTCACTGGAAAGATCATCGCCAACGGCATCTCCTCAGAGAAAGAAGGTTCGCTCTTCCTTCTTGAGAAAGGCAGGAACGACCTGTCCAACTGTGTCGTTGAGACCAAGGGTAATGCCCGTGTCTGCGCCTGGGACACCAACGGAAATGTGACATTGGGAGGTCTGTCGGGAGCCAGTGGCACCTACCTGAGCGGTTCGAGCAAGAACACCAAGAACTTCAGTTGTACCTGGAATGTCGGCACTGCGAACACGAATGAGACATTTGCCGGAACCATCAACAACTGGTCATGCAGCGGAAGCGGCTACACAGGGACGGTAAGCATCATCAAAAAAGGTACGGGTGAATGGCGTCTGACTGGCAACAACAGCTACAGCGGATCAACGATTGTGATGGCAGGTCGTCTGGTCATCAACGGAACAAACTCTGGAACAGGCTCCATCACCATCAATAAAGAAGCTGAGCTTGCCGGTAAGGGAACAATCAGCGGCAAGGTTATCGTCAATGAGAACGGTACGCTTTTCGCCGGCGACACCCTCATAAACAGCAGCAAACTGACGCTGAACGGAGGATTGGAGGTCAAGAAAGGCGGCATCGTAGCATTCCCGCTGTTCTGCGACTCCAAGACAGCCCGCACCAATAAGATCTCCGTCAAGAATGCTGTCATCAACGATGGCGTACTGGTACTTGACATCACCAATGCTCAGAGCATTCCAGACAATCAGACGTTCATCTTATTCAATGACCTGACCAGCGTGAGCGGAACGGGATTCACTCGCATTGAGCCGGAGCGTCCCTCAGCAACGCAAGTCTGGGATACCTCAAAGCTGCTGACAAACGGTTATCTGATTATCCGCGCCGATAATGATGCCATTGAACATGTAAATAGCAGTCAGGCTGCCAAAGGAAAGAAATATAATCTCTTTGGACAGCAGATTACCGACAGCCAAAAAGGCATCTACATTCAGGACGGAAAGAAGTACATCAGTAAATAAAGGTTTATCTTTACCCTATCAAACTAAAAAATCCCGGAGCCGCTATGGTTCCGGGATTTTTATTGATGAATGTTTCCTTTCGAATAGGATTATCTGATGATCACCTTTCTGCCATCAATGATGTTCACACCCTTGACTGGAGCGGAAAGACGCTGACCGTTCAGGTTATAGATGCCAGTCTTCTTCACTTCTCTGGCAACGACATTTTCAATGCCCATCACAGACTCAAACTCCTCGTCCATCTGCTTCTTCAGTTCAGCTGACTTCTCTCCGGCGGTCATGACATAGATGTCGTAGCACTGTGCACCTGTGCTGCCGCCGACCTGAGTCAGGCGAACGTAAACCTGATCATTGCCCTCGTAGCTGCGGACGTACTTACTCCAGAGACGCTTCTCGTTTGCCACAACGATGGTATCATCGGTCTGTGTCCATGTGTTGCCATCGGTAGAAACCTGAATAGCCAATTTTGCTTCATTTCCAGAAGCTGTGCCGATGAAGGTAAGGATGTCGAACGGAGCCTGGAAGGTGACGGTCGATTCGATAGCACCTGTGCAGGGCTGTCCGCTTGTCTTACCACCGAACTGGACATCATTGGCTGTAATGAGGTCGCTGACATCAGCAGAAGTAGCTGGATTGTAACCCTCTGCATTACCCGGGTCTTTTCCTACAGAAAGCACCTGATAAATCATCACCTGTCCTTTTGAACGAATCTGCCAGCCCTGGCCGCTCTCTGCGATTGGCAACTGGAACTCATAGTCGCGCTCAGGATAGATGATACTGTCGTTCTCGTCGATGGTTGGTTCAGCTGTCTCATCATAGATGGAGGCTGCCGACTTACCCCAAGAGAAGTAATAGGTTGTGCTGGAGCTCTGTGCCTCTTCACCCTTTGCATTCCATGCCTCCTTGTTGGCATCGAAATGAGCAACCTGGTCGATGCGGACAACGGCATTCTTGATAACCACACGCTGAGAAACAGGCTCTGAGAAGACAGCACCACCGGCAACGGCAAATGCGGTGACGGTCTTGTTCTCCTTCAAGATGAACGGCTCGGTGTACTTCATCGACTTCGTTGTATCAACAACCTCAGAGAAGTTGTACCACAGATCGGCACCTTCAGTCTCGCCGGTGATGGTCACGACAGACATTCCTTCCTGAGCCTCAAAGCTGATGGCAGGAGTCTTCGGCTGTTCTTTGATTTCCACTTCCTTAGTAGCGACTTCACTTAAGGTATATCCTTCAGCAATGGCTACAGCCTTCACGGTGACAGGCTCTGTGAAGTTAAGCACGCCTTCGTACTTTGTGCTCTCCAGAGTCGGGTCTGTTCCGTCGATGGTATAGAAGATCTGGGCATCGGGCAAAGAAGAAGGAAGAGCCTCGATAGTCACATTGGTGTTCTTGTCCTTGTACTCAACAGTGATACGCGGAGCACCGACGGCGGTGATGTCGCTCTTAGAATCCTTCAGCATATTAATAGCGTTGTTCAACAGCACCAATGAAGAAGGATAGGCATCGGCAGCAGCCTCAACGGTGTAAGGCAAGTAGATATAACCATTGTGATAGATGTTGTGAGCATGGATGGCAACGATTTCCGGGTCACTCATGGTCGTTGCAATGATATCATCATTGGCAAAGCGACCGGCAAGCTTCAGACCGGTAATACCGACTCCATTAGTAAACACGATGCCGGCAACATCTTCCTCTTCTACAACCTCAGCATTCTCGAACAGGGAGTTCTTCTTGTCTAAGATGTTACCGAAGATGTCGTTGGTGGGAACAGCCTCACCAAAGCCCCATACGCCGTAAAGTGCAGGATTAAGATTCAGCACGGGAACAAAAGGAATGATGTCCTTCAGTACCGGAACGATGGCATTGTCGGCAGGAACAGAAGAGCTGATGACAGTAGCGGTGAAAGCACGGAGTCCCTCTACGGTGTTCACGCTGCTTACATCTCCTGTCACATCGAACGGAACGACATCGATTTCCTCGTTGGCTTTCAAAGCTGCAAAGGCATTATCGGCGGCAAGATCGCCTGAATAGAGATAGGCCACCTTGTCCTTCTCAGCAGGAGCGTCGCCCTCACCGACGATAATATAATAGATGTGGCATCCGTTGGTCGTCTTGACGGTCAGCGTTGCAACAGATTCCTCGTCACCATTGAGCTCCCAGGCACAATCTGTATAGAATGTAGGAACAGGATTACCTTCAACAAGTTCCAGTGAACCGTTGTCAGTAGAAAGGCTAATACCACGATCCTGGCTGTTGGAGTGTGACTCCACACCTATTCTGATCTTCTGTCCACACTTTGCCTGGAAAGAGAAAGTCTCCGACTTACCATTCAGCCAGATATAGCTTGGTCCATAAGGATGCTTACCGTTCGGACTTCCCTCATAACCGTCTTTTGTAGCACCATTATAGGTAATCACAAACTTCTTGGCAGCCTTGGCACCCAGACTCAGACCTTCCAGCTCGGGGATGACAGTTTCCTTGCCGCCACTATGTGTACAAGCGTAGCCCTTGTCATTCTTGAAATCGCCGCTGGCATTCCAGAAATGCTGCTCGTCAGCCTTTGTCGCATCACTCTCATAGTTTCTCCAATACTTTGTGTCACCGAACTCCTCCTGGTCGGCTTTCAAGGCATTGACAGTCTTTTGACTGAATCCTTCACGGAAGTCCCATGTCTTCCTCAGATTCTGTGCACTCACTCCACTCACGACAAGTGAAACGAGCGCTAATAAAGTAAACACTCTTTTCATACGGTTTTTTTTAGATTTTGAAATACGCAATTTGATATCAATGTGGCAAAGATACTGTTTTTTTTTGAATATTACGCAATTTTTCTGTACTTTTGCAATGCAAACAGAAAACTAACGATAAAAAGATGGAATATAAGATTGTCACTTTCGGAGAGATTTTATTACGATGGTCAAAGGACCATTGTTTCAGAATAGGTCAGGGCAACCAATACAATGGAAACTTCGGCGGTTCAGAAGCAAACGTAGCAGTATCACTTTCACTGCTGGGTGACTCGGTGGAATATGTATCACGCATCCCCAAGAGCCAGATTGGACAGGCCTGTGTCAACGCCCTGCGCAACTATGGCATTGACACTCGTCACGTGGAATGGGGAGGTGAACGTCTGGGTACTTATTACTTCGAGGCTTCGGCTGCCATGCGTAACTCAAAGGTAGTCTACGACCGCAACGGCTCATCGTTCTATAGTTGTGCCCCCGGTATGTTCCCGTGGAGAGAGATCTTCAAGGACGTACAGCTTTTCCACTGCTCTGGCATCACCTGCTCTGTGTCGCAAAGTGCCGCCGACGCCACATTTGAAGCCGTCCGCATAGCAAAGGAGATGGGACTTACCATCTGCTGCGATATCAACTATAGAAAGAATCTTTGGAAGTATGGAGCGGACGCACATACCGTATTGCATGAGCTGATGCAATACAGCGACTTTATCTTTGGCGATCAGAACGAATGGGAGGTGGCAACAGGGGTTCCTCATATCCATGTGGACAACATGCAGGCTGACACACAGCTCGACATGGATGCTTATAGAAGGTATTTCGATGAGATGCACCGCCAGTTCCCGAACTGCCGTTCCATGATTCTCGCCCTGCGTAACCAGATGACCACCAATCACCATACGCTCACAGGTCTGCTCTGGCATGAAGGCGAAATCTATCTCCCGCGCATCTACGACATCTATCCTGTGCTCGACCCGATGGGAGTGGGAGACGCTTACGTTGCCGCCTATATCCATGCTGCACTGAAACGTCCCGACGACCCACAATTCCAGATAGACTTTGCACTGGCTGCCAGCCAGCTGAAGAATTCCATCTCTGGCGACTTCAATCTCGTCACCGAAGAAGAGATTCTGGAGCAGATGCAAGAAGGTTAGAGCAAGCCTAAAGCTGGCTCTCTCCTTCCACGTATGTTTCGAGGAACATGTGCTCGCCGTCGAAGACAGCATAGGTGAACTGCCAGATCCAGTCGCCGAGAATCAGCATGCGTGCCCGTCCTTTTTCATGCAGCTCATTACCGTTCTTATCATCCTTAATGGGCTTGTTCAACATCAGGTCAAGCTCGATGTGGCGGTGTCCGTAAATGAAGTAGTCGATGTTGGGATGCGACTTGATGTATTCCTTCGTGTAAAGGACAAGATACTCCTTGTCTTCTCCCATATAGGGCTCCTCCTTCCCGTCTGCACGTTTCATTCGCGAATGCCGAGCCCAACTCAGTCCCAACTGCATGCCCCATCGGGGATGAACAAAGTTTAGCAACTTCTGACAGAAAGGATTATGAAACATCTTGCGCAAGAACTTGAATTGTGAATCCGGGTCGCCCAACCCGTCACCATGCGCAAGGTAGAAGACCTTTCCATATATCTCCATTGTCGTGGGCTGACGATGCAGGAGAACACCACACTCCTCCTCAAGATAGCCATAGGTCCAGATGTCATGATTGCCAGTAAAGAAGTGGACATCGACTCCCATGTCTGTCAGCTCGGATATCTTACCGAGGAAACGGGTGTAGCCTTTGGGAACAACATACTTGTATTCATTCCAAAAGTCAAACATATCGCCCAGCAAATAAACGGCACTTGCCTTATGCTTGATGCTGTCAAGGAAGCGCACCAGCCGCCGCTCCTGCATCCTGGCATGCGGGATGGCAAGAGAACCCAGATGGGCATCTGAAAGGAAATATATATTTTTCATATCATTCGAATCCTAATTCCACACGAGCTTCTTCAGACATCATGCTCTGATCCCATGCGGGTTCAAAGACCAGGTTGACGGTCGCCGACTTCACGCCTTCTACGCTCTCAACCTTTGTACGCACATCCTCCAGGATAAAATCCGCCGCAGGACATGATGGTGCTGTAAACGTCATGTCGATCTCTACATTTCCATCATCATCTACATCCACACGGTAGATCATCCCTAAATTCCAGATGTCAACAGGTATTTCAGGGTCATAGACTGTCTTCAGGACATCTACTATTCGCTCTTCTATTATTGCCATTTCTTTTTTCTTTTCAATGTTATCAACTTACGCTGCCATCAGTTCATCTCCTTGGCAAGCACTGCCTCCAACTCCTCTGCCGAGAGTCGTAGCCGGAAATCGCCCTTGATGGCAACAGCTATACGTCCGGTCTCCTCACTCACCACGATGGCAATGGCATCGCTGTCTTGCGACATGCCAAGCGCAGCCCTGTGGCGAAGACCTAATTCCTTGGGAATATCAAGATTGTGGGACACCGGAAGAATACAGCCGGCAGCCTTGATACGCTTCTTCGAGATAATCATTGCACCATCATGCAAAGGGGAGTTCTTAAAGAAGATGTTCTCAATCAGACGCTGGTTGATGTTGGCATCGATGCGGTCGCCCGTGTCAACGATATCATCCAGAGGAGCACCCCGCTCAATAACAATCAGAGCACCGACTTTCTGGCGCGACATGTTCATACATGCCAGCACAATCGGCATGATCGTCTCCTTGTCTTCCTCCTGTTCCTTCTTGTTTGAATTAGTAAAGAAGGAATACAACGACTTGAATCGCTGATGGGCACCAAGAGAATACAGGAACTTTCTGATTTCTTCCTGAAAGAGAACAATTAATGCGATGACACCGACACTGACCAACTTGTCCATGATGGAACCCAACAGCTTCATCTCAAGCACCTGACTCACAAACAGCCAGACAACGACAAAAATCAGAATGCCGCTGAAGACATTGAGTGAACGGCTCTCCTTCATCAGCCGATAGATGTAGTAAAGCATCATGGCAACCAGCAGGATGTCGATTAGATCTTTTAACCCGAAATCAAAAGGCATTGTTCTATATTTTTGATGTTTTAGTCATTTGTTACTTCGAAGCATTCAGTTTCTGCATCAGGCGCACCGTTTCGACAGCCTCCCGCACATCATGTGCCCGAAGGATAGAAGCTCCTTTCTGCAAAGAAAGCGTATGAAGGACCGTCGTTCCGTTTAAGGCTGTATCTGGAGTACCGTCCAACACCTTCCATATCATGCTTTTACGGGATACGCCTACTAACAGAGGCAACCGCATGACCTGTAGTTTTTCCAGTTCTGCCATGACGGCATAGTTCTCCTCAACGGTCTTCCCGAAGCCGAAACCCGGGTCGAGGATGATGTCTTTCACGCCGAGCGCATGCAGCCGGTTCACCTCTTCAGACCAATGAATCAGCATATCATGGATGGTGGGTTGAACAGACATAAGGATATAGGGGACACCCAGCTCTGCCACCGTCTCAAACATCGACTCCCTGACATCAAGAGGCGTGTTGACAATCCCTGTCTTTCCTCCCTCGCTCACGTCGTTGATGATGTCCGCCCCCCACTCTTCCACGCATCGGCGAGCCACGCGGGAACGATAAGTGTCCACACTGATCATCACATCAGGGAGGACATTCCGGACAACGGCAAGTGCTCTTTGCAACCGATCTGTCTCTTCTTCCTCACTGACAAGTGACGCTCCGGGACGGGTGGAGAATGCACCGACATCAATGATGGAGCCTCCCTCGGCAACAATCTGCAAGGCACGCTGCGCTATCTCCTCTTCCGTCTGTTTTCTGCTACCGGCAAAAAAGGAGTCTGGTGTGGCATTAAGAATGCCCATCACTTGCGGCTGGCTCAAGTCGACAAGTCGGCCTCGGACATTGATTGAATAATCCATTCTGGACGCAAAGATAATGATTTTCGGACTAATAACAAAAAAACAAGTTGTCAAATAGGTTTTATTCTTTTTTTTTCATACCTTTGCCCCCGTCTTAATCAAAGTATTTATGGATATCAAGCAACTATATCAATTATATCAGAAAAACCCCGTCATCACAACAGACTCCCGGAACTGTCCTGAGGGCAGTATCTTCTTTGCCTTGAAGGGGGCATCGTTCGATGGTAACCTGTTCGCCATCCAGGCTCTGGAGAAGGGCTGTGCATACGCCGTTATCGACGACCCGCAAGTGGCTGAAGATGAACAAGTAGAAGAAAAAGGACTCCATGACCGCCTGATTCTGGTTGACAATGTCCTCCGGACGTTTCAGCAACTGGCACGTGAGCACCGCAGACAGTTCAACATCCCTGTTGTGGGAATCACCGGTACGAACGGAAAGACGACGACAAAGGAACTCACGAATGCTGTGTTGTCGGAGAAATACAATGTGCTTGCCACGCAAGGGAACTTCAATAACGACATCGGCGTGCCGAAGACCCTTTTCAATCTGAAGCCAGAGCATGAGGTTGCCATCATTGAAATGGGTGCCAGCCACCCCGGAGACATCAAGGTCTTGGCGGAGACGGCAGAACCGACTTGCGGCATCATCACCAACGTGGGAAAAGCACACCTGCAAGGCTTCGGCTCATTTCAGGGCGTCATCAGCACGAAGGGAGAACTATACGACTTCCTAAGTAGCAGAGAGGAAAGTGTCATCTTCATTGATGCCGATAATCAATATCTGACTGACATCCTTCCAGACAATGCGTGGGTAACTCCCTACACTACGAATGAGAACAATGCCGAAGGATGTGTCTGCGGTCAACTGGTGGCTTGTGACCCGTATCTGAGATTCAAATGGAGAGAGTCCGGGCTCGATCTTGAAGACCGTGAGGAAGAACCTGTATGGTATGAGGTGCAGACAAAGCTCATCGGATCATATAACCTGGGCAACGCATTGGCTGCTATCACCATCGGACTCCAGTTTGCCATCGAACCGGAAAAGATATGTCATGCGCTGGAGAATTACACTCCGACCAATAACCGTTCACAACTCATCACGACACCTCATAATCATCTTGTGATGGATGCTTACAATGCCAATCCCACTTCTATGGAAGCGGCACTGACAGACTTCAGCCACATGGAAGTGAGTCCTAAGATGGCAATCATCGGAGAGATGCGTGAACTGGGAGAAACAAGCCGTGAGGAACATGGCCACATCGTCAAAGTGCTCAAGCGATTGAAGTTCGACAAAGTATGGGTGGTGGGTGACGAGTTTGCCAACATCAAGTGTCATTTCCGTAAATTCCATGATGTCGAGGAAGTGAAAGCTGCCATCGCTGAGGAACAGCCTCAAGGCTACTATATCTTTATCAAAGGTAGCAATGGAAACAAGCTGTCTCAATTGCAAGAGGTACTATAGGATATAAACAACAAGCCTTGGAAGAATCATCCTCCAAGGCTCAAATAAATTCAGCAAGCTAACGGCTTAGATAGTGGTACCTCCAGGAATCGAACCGGGGACACACGGATTTTCAGTCCGATGCTCTACCAACTGAGCTAAGGCACCCTTTATTCTTATTGCGGTGCAAAGATACGGATTTTTATGCTAATCCACAAATTTTTCTGTGAAAAAATGCACGTTTTTCATTTTTTTGCTGTACCTTTGCACCCGCAAAAGCGAAAAGCTCCTTGCGGAGCGGGATGTAGCGCAGTTGGTAGCGCACTACGTTCGGGACGTAGGGGTCGGGCGTTCGAGTCGCCTCATCCCGACTAATAAGAGGTCTAACTGATAAGATTGTCAGCGGCCTCTTATTTTTTTATTCCGCTATTATTATTAAAGAACGATATGGAAGAAATGGTTTTAGAATGCCCAACATTGGTAACTGATATGAAGAAGAAAGTGAAGGATATTCAGATGGCAATATCCTGGCGCGATTTTGCCAACACTTATTTTCAGCATTCATCCTCATGGTTCTATCACAAGATGGACGGTATAGACGGAAATGGTGGTGTAGGCGGATTCAGCAAAGAAGAAGCCGAGCAGATGCGTGGAGCTTTGATAGACTTATCTAATCGCATTCGCAGGGCTGCAGAGAATATTTAGGTGAGACCTTCTTTTGTGTTATTCTTGTCAATTATTCTTGTGAGATGGATTACAGAATAGAGTTTGATGAAAAATGGGATAGATTATCTGTGTATAATAATATCAAACCGTAAGTTGAAATATTGTCAAGAAATATTCGAATTTTGAGCCCAAAAAACAGGGGGTGCTGACAACGAAAGAGTCATTCGGTCGAAAAAATGCCATTTTTTAATGTTTTTCGTAATTCACTGATTGACATATAGTTACACGGATTTATATCTGTAAACGGGCGGTTTACAAAAAATGAATTTGCCAAAGGTATCGTTTCGCTGCGCCAAAGACCGTGTTTCGTCGTGTGAAAGGTTATGTTTGAGGCGATGAAACATGACCTTTGGCGCGGTCAAAGCTAAGGTTTGGCGGTGTGAAAGCTAAGCTTTCGCAAAATTAGGAATGAAGAATGATGAGCGAAGAAGTGGTTTTTACAGATTTTAACTTCTCTTTCATCACTTTTCCCCGACAAGCTTTTGTCAATATATTTGGTAAAATAAAAAAGCCGAATGACAAGATTCGGCTTTTCCTTTTCACCACCCTTGCGGCAGTACGATATTCTCTACATTGTGCGCCTGTTCAAATAACGGGGATATTTCACTGTCCCTGAAGCCGGCAATGCCACAGCCTATGCGAGTGACAAGGAACACCAGCTCCGGATGTTGCTTAGCAAAGGCTATGAACTCGTCGACATACGGGCGGATGGTCTCAACGCCTCCCTGCATTGTCGGAATGGCATAGCTCTGTCCTTGCAGACCTACGCCCTGCCCCATAATGGCTCCAAACTTGCGGAGGGCAACGTATGCAGCACCACCGCCATGCATTCCCTTCAGATTGCTGCCAAAGACGAAAATCTCGTTTGGCTGTAGTTGTGTAATAAACTCTGGTGTTGTTCTTTTCTGTTCCATATCTCTTGATATTGTAGATTCCATTTCTTTGTAAGCCTCTTGTACAGCCGAAGAATCCTCTTCGTAACGCATGACACTTGGCATTGCTCCCGGTGCCTCTCCATAGACAACCATTCGCTCGTCCATTACCTCCGGCATGTCTAAGTCCATGTCGAAATATTTCTTGAAATACGGTACGACTATCTCCTCTTTCAGCTTCTTATACTTCTGCGAAATCGCCGAAGGAGTCATCTCCATCCGTTCTGCTATCTCCTTTCCCTTGAATCCCTGCAACAGCATCATGTTGATGATCAGTCTGTCTTGTCGGCTCAATGGAGCATGGTCACAAATATCCTCCACCATCCGGTTGAACTGCAATCGCAAGTCGCTGGTCATGTCAAACGACTGCAGATAGTCTTCAAAGGTGATTGTCCCGTATTCCCGGTGGTACCATTTCAGCGCATCGAGTACCACGAAGCGAAACCCGTTGATGATCCATGTCTTCAGACTGACCTCCGGCGAATGATTCTCCAGAGGCTCCCAGTTGTGCTCCATCAGATAGATTGCATATTGGTGAGCCAGTGACATGAAATCCAAGTTCTCCTTTTCACTCAACTGATAACGCTGGTCGAAGACGTAATAGCCCGCCCGACAATATCCATAGAAGTATTCACGGAAGATGTCGGCATCACCCTTACGGAAGCCCTCAATGATTCTTTTGTCTGAAAGACGCTGATGGTACATAGTCAATGAATTTGCCGCTAAATTACAAAAAAATTGCATACGAGCTTAATTTTTCTTCAAAATCATCTTCTAAGAGATAAAGAAAGTTTTTCAAATAGTATTCAACTTTTAAATAATTAGATTATGAAGAAACAGAATGAATCAAAGACAAAGCG
>Ga0247611_10006724_pt1 | contig 14657 bp, 11 predicted proteins | sample 177DNAGHGhighgp2_FD_192422 | JGI IMG/M metagenome (GOLD analysis project Ga0247611, IMG submission 192422) | Sheep rumen microbial communities from Palmerston North, Manawatu-Wanganui, New Zealand - 1770 DNA GHGhigh gp2 | ecosystem: Host-associated > Mammals > Digestive system > Stomach > Rumen...
TTTTGCTTGTTCTTTTTCCTGTATCTTTTGTTCAACTTTTTGCTTGAATAATGAGCCAAATCCATCTTTTAGTAATGAACCTGAAGTTGAAGTTCCTACATTAGCTCCAGCTCAAGCTACTGCAGTTTTTTTTCAAGTGGCTTGTTCTGCTATTTTAAGTAAATCTGAAGTTGTTTGAGTCTCCTTGGTAACATACGGAGTTTTAGCTTGTTTTTTCTCTGGTGCCGGAGCTGGTTCACGTTCTACATTAATTTTTGGAAGTTTAGGAAGTTTAACGTTTAGTGTATACAAAACTCGAGCTAATACCCCAAGCAACATTAAAATAATCAGAATCTGAATTGCTAATTTTGATGGTCAGAATATTGATTCAAGAACCCAGTAAATTGGCCATGAACAGTATCATCAGTAATGAATTGATTGAGTCCAATTCACCAATGTTTTTCATCATTCTTCTATTGCTTGAAAGTTTAATACAGCCGATGTAAGAAACATTAAGCAAACAAACTGCTTAATCAAAGTTTTCATCAAATAACCTTTCAAAAGTATGAAAAGTCAGACCAAAATACACAATACAAAAAACACTACAAGTCACGTTTCTCCAAATGCATAACTAGTTCATTTTGAAAGTCGTCATAGAATTGGAGCATCTGGAGCTATTGTCTTTGCGAAAAAAAACAATATTCCAATCGCCATGAATCCAATTCCTATATGATATTTATTAATTCTGAATGTTGATCTAGATGATCTTCTCCTTCTCCTAGCCAAAATATTTTATTTTGAGAAATAAAAAATCATATATTCATATGTACGATTCCTATTCCATTTTTCAATTGAAAATTGAATTTAAATCAAAAAAAAAGGCCTTTCTTGATAATAAGAAAGACCCATTAATTTATATTTATCATAAAACTACTTCTTCCGCTGATGGTTCTTGTATTTCTATTTGTTCTGTAGCCTCTTCCAAAGCATCTCATCATGTTTGGAATTCTGCAAAAATCTGATATGCAATTAGTAAGAACGAAAATAAAACTAATGCCGACAATAAGATATTTATCAATATATTACTAGCTTTCTTGAAATTTGCTCCGCTTCATCCATCAGTAATATACAGATATCATGCAACTATCACCATAATAACAGTAATTACCCCAAATATCCATGCAAATAATCTCGCAACATTAATAATGAAGTTAGATGCATTTGCTACAAATGTACTACTATCAGCTGCAACATAATAAATGAAATCCACTCATTTAATAATCAATAATGCTACAACTACATTCAATACTCATTTTAGCAACTTTTTAGATTTTTCTCATTCTCCAGCCGCTATCACTTTAAATCATGTAATAACAATCATTATAACAGCCAAGAAGAATGCAAATGCTTTAATAGCAGAAAGGATAACAAAAAATACTGATTTCTTTCATATAAGAGATTGTGTAACTCAACCGATACCCTCTTGTGCTCAAACCGTAAATTTATCACCCAATACTCCAAAGTTAAAGACATCTCAGAATAACCGGTTTGCTCCGTAAATCAAAACTCATCAAAGCAAAATATACAATAAACTAGTCAAATGTTTTTTACTTTCTTCTGGTTTTTTATTGAGCAATAAAGAACCTCATGCTACAACCAAGAAAATTATCATTACTCATAATGTAATATCTCTTATCACATGATATAGTGCATTCTCCGCTCATACACTTGGATAGAACAGAGCAAACATATTAGTACGAACTGTATTACTAGCCTTCACATTCCCATTATCCAATACAAATTTTCAATCTGTTAATTTCGTAGCCATATCTCTTTCAAATCATGGTACTCTTCACCCACCTCATAAACCTCCAAGGAAATCATCATCAAACCATCATGAATTTGCAAAATCATTAACAGGAGACAAAAATCATACGAAAATAAACAATGCAAACACTATATAGAGATGTTTTTTTAAGAATGAAATCATTATTAATCACTACGTTAACATATAAAATTATAAATTAATCTGTAAACAGATTTATAATTCAAACATATATATCTATAAAATAATAGAATCACAATAACAAGGTTATTCATACAACTGTATATATAAGATTAGTCTTAAAAGTACTTATTTGTTTTTCTCTATTTGAAGAAGTAACAAGCATAAATCCATTCCATATAATAAATATTGTAGCCAATGTAAGTCATGTAAACAATACATACTGAAGATAACTTCAAGAATTATTCTTTATATAACACAATGTCCTAGTAAGTGTATACCTAGAATCCAAACCTATATCTGTACACCACCTAGATGTAGTATCATCAAGTTGTGTATCCTGAACTTTATCACCTTCATGAGCATTTGCAGCATCCTTAACATCCTGCAAAATTTTCACCGGACTCTTTTCCCAATCCCATGCCTGAGTTTGAAATACTGGTAATACAGATACAACCAATATAAACAGCACCATAAACAAATGAAATATTTTTTTCATAATACGAAATATAATATAAACACTTAATTATAATCATAAATACAAAAAAATGCAAAAAAAATCTGACTTTTTTATTCCTAAATTTCTTTCATTTGAAATAACGGACTAAAATAATATTCTATCATTTGTGTATATTTTGATTTTATCATATAATATTAAACTATGCAAGACTTTTTTGATGAGATTTGAGTAAAGATTCCAGAAATTTACTTACCTAAAAAATGAACAGATTTATCTAAATGGTCCGTCGTTGCATGTGACCAATACACTTCACAGCCAGAGTATTGGAATGAAGTAAAAAATATTGTTTGAAATGCGCCATCTACACTTAAAATTACATTTCCAGAAATTTATCTAGAATGATGACACAAAGCTGAAATAATTGATAGCATTACAAAAACAATGCACGAATATGATGAGAATTGAATTTTGGAAAATCAATGACTTTGATTTGTGTATATTGAAAGACAAACTGCACACGTGCCTGTAAGAAAAGGTCTAATCTTAGCTTTAGATCTGGAGAAATATGATTTCAGTAAAGGTTCGCAGACTTTGATTAGAGCTACAGAATGAACTATCATTGAAAGAATTCCACCTCGTGTAGAAATCAGAAAAAATGCTATTTTCGAATTGCCTCATATTATGGTATTGATTGATGATCCTGAAAAACAAGTAATTGAACCACTTAAAGCTAATGTAAAAGATGAAAATCTGCTTTATAACTTTGATTTGATGATGAATGGAGGTCATATCAAATGATGGAAAATTAGCGATGAAGAAACTATCATGCAAATTGTGAATGGATTGAAAAAATTAAATAATTCTGAAGCTTTCAAAGAAAAATATGGCTTAACTGAAGATTTAGGAGTATTACTTTTTGCTATGTGAGATGGAAATCACTCTTTCGCTACCGCAAAAGCAATCTGGGAAGAAAAGAAAAAAAATCTCAGTCCTGAAGAACAGTTAAATAATCCAGCTAGGTTTGCATTAGTAGAAATAAATAACGTTCACGATGAAGGAATTATTTTTGAACCTATTCATCGTGTATTATTTAATGTAGACGAAAATAGTTTCGTGGAAGATATGTGAAGATTTTTCAGAAGTATCGGTTCAGATTTAAAGGTTGAAGAGTATAATACGAAGGAGGAATTAATGCAAAATATGAAAAAATCTGATTGAAATACTCACTATTGTCGATGAGTATCTAAATCTAGTTATTATCTATTCTGAATCGTAAATCCAAAACTTAATTTGGAAGTAGGGAATATGCAAGCATTCTTAGATCAATATTTAAAAGATCATACTGACTCAAAAATCGATTATGTTCACTGAGATGATGTCGTAGAGAGATTATGAAAAGAAAATGGAAACTTTGGAATTTTGTTTCCAATAATGGATAAATCAGATTTTTTTAAAACAGTAGTAGTCGACTGAGCACTACCTAGAAAAACATTCTCAATGTGAGAAGCTGATGAAAAGAGATATTATCTAGAAGCGAGAAAGATCGTAAAATAAGATATAATTAACCATCAAGATCCTCAGACTCATCTGGGGATTTTATAAAATTTAAATTTTCAATACCATGAATAAGTGAATAATACTTAGCTTTATTATACTCTTTCAATGAATCAATTCTATCCGACATTATAATATTAACTCACAAATCTTTCACTGCCTGGAAATCTCATGTTTCATTTACTGTATATGTTACTACTTCTTTTCATAAATCATTAGCTTTTTGAACTATTTCTGGAGTAAGCAAATCATAGGAAGTTAAGAAATATTTACTATTATTCTCTCATATAAAGTCTAAATCATCCATATTGAATGTATCCCATCAATATATTATATCAGGATCTGCATCCAAGACTTCCCTTGCAGCATCCGAATAACTAATAAATATTACTCTATCCTGCATATTCAAATCTTTTACAGTTTGAATTGCATCTAAAGCCTGCTGTGCTCAAAGTTTTTCATCATACACCTTTATTTCAAGGAAATAATAATCAAACAATCAATCGATAAGTTCAAGCATTTTTTGTAATCTCATATATTTCTCTCAATTTATTATCGTACAATTTTTTTGTATCCATTCAAAATCCAAATTTCAGACTTTTTGTCTTTTACAGTTGGACGCATAAAGCAAATCTCCATGGACCACTACATTTTCTTGATCTTTTGTATAAGACACATCAAATTCAACTCAATCTGCCCCCAGCTCATTTGCTGCCAAAAATGCCTCCAATGTATTTTCTGGAGAATTTTCAATCGCTCATCTATGTCATATAAATTTAATATTATTTCATGTATATTCCACATCCTCATCTTGTTTTTCCTGATCTCAAAACTCAAATGCCACATAAGAAGAAAAATAATCATATATTGAACTATCTTCTGGTAAATTTGAAATATTTTTAAACAAAAATACATCTCCACTATAGGATGAAACTGTATATCTATTATTCTCATAATATTCAGAATTTGTAATTCCCCAATTTCTATTCGTTTCCTGTGTAAAAATATCATTATAAACACTATCTACTTCCACCATTCAATGTCAAACAACCCTTTTTAAAGAATTATAAAAATCTGTATGCTGAACCAATTGTGAATTTATAGTTCATGCCTGAATTCCAGATCAAACCACAGTTGCAACAGACTTTGTATACCAATTTGGTCAAAAAATATCACGTTCTCATTCCTCTACAGATTGCATTTTCCTATGATCTCATACTATCACTAATATTCAATTATCAAAAAATCAAATTTCTTGCAGTCATTGATAAAACCTATAAAGCTCTTCATCCGAATATTGCAAAGCTAATTCCTCAGTTTTTCAAAGTGGAGTATTATATGGTTTATGAAACGATATTGTTTGCAGTCATATAAAATACTTTCAAGTTTGAGTTTGAACTTCCTCTAGAACTCTATCATATAAATCTCCATCTGGAGCAGATTCAAAAGTATATTTTTTATTTTTCTGAAATTCTTCCTCTCAAATTATCTTCTGAAATCATGCTCAGGAAAGAAAATCTCTCTGCTTTAGAAAATTTAGACTAACTGCACTAATAAATGTAGTATCATATCACTGTGAATTTAAGAAATCCGGCAAAGATTGCATTTTCAATTTATATCAACTATATGGAGTATTTCACAATCTCATATTTATCAAAGGTACAACTCATAATAATGTGGATATATGAGCTGTATCTGATGTAGTTCCGTTTGTAACAAAATTGGTAAATGTAATTCAATCTTTTTGAATCTTATCAAAATTCGGCATCTTATCATTTCATCCCAAATTAGCCGAATCTATTGCTGACAAAGATTCAGCAAACACTAATATAATATTTAGATCTTTTCACTCTCATTTTAACTGTTCTGCATGATAACTTTTATCCACCACTAAATCTACAGCTTCCTCACCCAAACCTGCACCAGATTCTTTAATTTTCTGTATATTCAATGAAACAATGTCCTCTACATAATCAATCTTCGTATTTGAAATCATAATTATTGCATAGAATAATGCATAAATAAAAGAACAAACAGAAAACATTATAATCATATTTTTTCATGATTTCTTCAAAAATTTCATTTTAGACTGAACCAAAAGAAATGTTATAATTCATGTTATAACAAAAATAGATACCCATAATCTTATAACTCCATTAAATCAAGAAGATCAATTACTTCACAATGCAAATATATCAACTACTGCCACTCTACTATGAAATATAAATATTGTAAACATATCTACCACATACAGTAGCAAAACCACAAAAACAATAATATTATTTACCAACCTAAATGCACGATTTTTTATCCAATAATTTAATGTTATTAGTAAATGAGCAAAAAATATTATCACAATATCACTTGCCAAATAAGATATAACATTCTCTCGTGGATTTAAATTTTTATAAGAAATATAGATAATAACTCACTTTACTATCAAAGCAATAAACAAAAGTATAATCAACGTTCTTCAATACAACGGACTACTCTTTATTTTATTTTTAATTCATAAAAACATAGACTTTACGCTACTACAAACCTTATCTCACATAAAATTCACCAATTATTATCCTTATAAAAAACTGACAAATTCTGCAAATTTACATTTTAACTACAATGTAATACTATAAAATTTTTGATTTCAAATTCAATAAAATTTAAACTTTTAAAACCAAAATTATAAATATCTTTTAACTTTTTTTCTTATATCTCCAAATATCACATAAAAAAGTCCCCAAAATTTTGACAGGGAAAAATTTTTGAATATAATAAGGTAAGTGATTATTTTCACGATTTATTCATTATTTCAATAATCATGCAAGGAATTTGATTAGACATTGAGTCAATTTTAAAGCTCATTGCAAACAATCAAAACATTTCAGATCTTCATCTATCTGCAGGTGAATGTGTTGCCTACAGACTTAACGGAGAAATCGTTAGAAAAGAAGAATTATGAAAAATCTGAGATGAGAACATGGAGATTTTACTTAAACAACTCTTCAAAAACAATCCTCAAAGATATGATAAATTCTTGGTGGATAAAGAGGCAGATTTTGCTTATGTTGCAAAGGATGATACTGCATACAGAGTTAATGCATACCTAAGCACATGAAGAATCAATGTTGTGATGAGAAAAATCAACAGCACTCCAAGACAATTGGAATGAATTATGTTCCAGAACATTTCTGAATCTATTAAAAAGAATGTTCTAACATCTCCAAAATGATTATTCCTTGTAACAGGTCCTACATGATGATGAAAATCTACATCAATTGTAGCCATGCTCGAAATTTTGAATAAAGAAAAACCATATAAAATTATCACAATTGAAGATCCTATCGAATATGTATTCCAGGCTCAGAAATCCCTAATCTCTCAAAGAGAAATCGGACACGATACTCGATCTTTCAGTGCTGCCATTGGTTCAACATTGAGAGAAGATCCTGATGTAATTTTTGTAGGAGAAATCAGAAACAGCGAAACAGCTGAAGCTGTATTGAATTTAGCAGAAACTGGACACTTAGTATTCTCTACTCTTCATACAAATTCAGCAACTCATACAATAAACAGATATCTTTCTTTCTATCCTAATGACATGCAAAATTCTATCTTAGAAAGAATGGCTGATTGTTTATTAGGAATCATGTCTCAGACTCTCGTAAAAACAAAAGACTGACAATGAAGAATCTGAATCTTTGAATTATTACTAAATAATAGTGCCGTTAAAAATAATTTAAAGAAAAAAGAAATCGATCAAATGCAAAATATTATAGAAACTTCAACTCAAAACTGAATGATTTCAATGAGACAATACGCTAAAAAATTAATTGAAAGAGATATTATTAATCAAAACGATGTAGAATGGTTACTAAGCAATAAATGAAACGCTCAAGTTTAATAATGTAAACATATAAAATGCAAGAATGATACTACGGTTGATGATGAAGACCAAAAAAAATGACAAAAAAACAGATTAAAGAAATGGTCGAGAATATGAAAAAATCTAGCATTATCAGTGAAAAATCAAAACAATACCACAAAAAAGAAGAAATTGAGGCAGAAAACATTCTAAAAGATTTAGACAAAGGAAATTCATAAAACATTTTATTAAATAATGTACAAACTAACATGGCTACTCAAGAAAATATCGTTAAATTATTACCAGAACACCTACATAGCATTGCTATGAATTTTAACATTCCTAACGATATGTTGGAGAATAATACAGATTTAGTAGTATTAGTTTTGGAAAGTAAATCTATTAGTGAAGCGAAAGAAAAACAAAGTTGGTTTGACCTATATTCTCTTATGAACCAAGAACAAATTGATAAATTAAGAGATATTCTTACTAGAGAAAAACAAAAATTAGCTGAGATAGAGGCAAAATATCAAGAAAAGCAAGAAGAAATCAAAAGAAAATACGAACAAACTTATGCCTCTGGTGCATATCAACAACAACAAGATAAAATTAGAGACTCAGAAAAAGCTTCTCGTGAACAAGAAGAAGTAGAAGCTGATGCTTTACTTGATCAAATTTAAAAATAATGACAAACCTATTTAAAAATTTGAAGAAAAACTTTGTACTTTGATTATTCACATTTTTGATAGTACCTCTTTTTGTATGATGTTTTTCATTCTCTAAAGCTGATCAATTATGGGATGTAATGCAGCCAACTTACGACTACGACCTAATAATTTGATGATTATGAGAAAATGTTGACACTGTATGAAAAAGATTTTTTAAATGAAGTACAGAACTTGCTGCTGGAGTTTCAGTATTTATGAAGAGTCCTGTAAAAGATGCAAATGGGAATATGGTCTGTAGATGGTGAGCTTGTTCTGAAGATTGTATGACTCAAACATCAACCAACCAAAGATTATGTCAAAGACAATGGAAAATGCAGAGTTGACTCGGAGTTTCAGCATGAGTAGGAATAAGTTCCAAACCATCAACAATTGTAAGAATTACCAGAATGTTATTAGTTGTAGTAATAGCACTATCTGTAACAATGATTCTATACAACTGAATGATGTATATCGTAGAAACATGACAATGAAAAGATTGAAAATCTCTCAAAAATATCGCATATATTGTTGCGGGAATACTTATCGCATTATTTAGTGTAATTATAATCAGAATTATAGAATCTATACCAAATACTATTTGAGATTTGGAAGAACTACCTCAATACTGATACGAACAAGACAAAGATGCCATATCACAAAATGAACGAGGAGCTGGAGTTGGAGTTCAATGGAGATTTTAAACTTAATTATAACACACAATGAAAAAAATAAGATACATCATCTCAATCATTATTCTAAGTGTATGTAGCATATCTTATACAAGTGCACTATCTGCTTTTACATTCAGCAAAAAATTCTTCAAATGACAGGCTGATGTCCCTGCCAATCCTGATGACTGAACATGGATTGACTGAGATTATTCAATTCTAGACATAATCAACCTTGTAAACAGTTATCTACGATTTTGAGTATGATTTGTATGCTTTCTATTCACAATTATAAATGGATATAAACTTATTACAGCTAACTGAGATGAAAAAAAATCTAAAGCTGCAATAACTTGATTGATATGATCTATTATATGAATCGTCGTTTGTATTCTAGCTTACATAATCGTAAACGTTACAGTAAAATTATTCGACTAATATATACTTTATCATTTAAAAAGCTGACTAAATATTGTCAGCTTTTTTATTTTCTAATTAATAAAGATTTAGGCTAGAGATAATTGCTCGTTAATTATTCCTGTCATCGGAGAATATGACTTTGGGTGAAGTCAATCTGATCTAAGGGAAATATCTCATTTACTATAAGATTTAGCAAAATCTAGTACTGGTCGATTTCTTTTTCTTCATAAAGCTATCATCTTTTGATTTAAATCTCTTAACCATGGAGTTTTGGTGCTATTTTCTCATATACATGTAGTCAATACAGGTTGAATTCAGACTTCTTGTAACCATTCAGATCGTTTTGTAATATCCGAAATAGTTTGCTGATTATTATCATTATTTGCTCCAAAATAAAACATAAAACTTTTTATATTTGAATGCGAATTCTTATACGCTAAAACATCATTCTTAGATTTAAATCTACGAGGATGCGTAAGTGTATTTTTTCATACTACTCAATCCATATTTGGGAAATTAGTCTTAGCATTCAATCATTGGAATCAATTCATTATAGAATTTCAAAGTCATCAAATCTCATTTTTATTATGAGCCAACAAATGCGGTCAGATTAATAAATCATTTGATTCTATTGGACTATCCACTGATCATTTTCAGAGTTTATTTTGATATGCTAATGCATCATTTGCAAATTTCTGAGGTTTACTACTCATCCCATTTACAATACTTCTCGCATTATAATAGTCTGTTTTATTATCGTTAATATAATAAGACAATTTCTTTTTTTCGGAACGATCTGGTCATCAATTTTTCATCCAATCCATAATAATAAATGCAGCTAAATCATTACTCTGCAAAATTACATCAGGATTATGAACCAAATCAATCTGCCTTCACTTTAAAATATTTCAATTATTATCCTTAAAGTCCTTTCATGATGATTGAATAATTTGTGTATACTTTTGATAATTATATTTATGAGTTAATTGAATAAATCATCTACCATAATAAGCCTTTCATGTACTAGGGTCTACTCTTCCATAAGATTTTTTTTCTCATCAAATTTCTTTTTGATTTTTAAATCCAGATTCTCACTTCACAGTAGAAAGTACATACGCAATTTGACGTTTATCAGTAATTCAATATTCTACAGCTTTGTCATACATCCACTTTTCACTAACCACTTGTTTATCTGCAGATTCTCTCGAATCTAAATTTTGTCATCCACTAATAGTCTGTGTCCTATTACCTCATCACTGATATCTAGTATATCTCGTTTCAGAACTTCATCAATTATTACTTCATCATCAAATAGTTCATCATCCAGTCCTTCTATTTCTTCCTCAACCAAAATTTCATCCATTACTTCATCATCCATTCGAATCTACCTCATAATTAACAACATAATTCTCTGGTAAAAATACTTTAGCTTTAATTCATTCAATCACATCATCCTTATCTGCATAAAGAGATGCCGTAATACACAAAGCTAAATCATCAACACTATGAATATTTGAGTAGAAATCTTTTAAATCATCATATTTTTCCACTAAATGAGTTTTCATATTAATAATATGTTTATGAATAAGCTCCTTTTTTTTCTTTTCTGTAATTTTTGAATCATCTACAGTTACCTCTTCACGACGTTTTCAATCAACAATAACTACATCTTTTTTTAAGTAAGAATTTCATAATGTTTGTTGAACTGCATACGGAGAAATCAAATCTATATCAATATTACCATAAATAACATCACGTAAATGATCTCATTTTGTTGTGGATTGTTTATCTAAATCTGTCACTTCAAAATCTGCCAATGCAGTTTTACAAGAATTCTCATCTGTAATAGATAAATCTCCTCATTTTCAAACCAATTTCTGATATTCTCCAAAAATTAAACTAATATTTTCATTTTTATCATCCGTAAGATTTAATCTATCTAAGCGCCATCTTTTCACTATTCACTCTAATCATCACGTGATTCATATCAATTTACATACAAAATCTATAATTTTATAAAGAAAACTTCTTTGCTCTGGAGCCTTACTAATTTCTCACAAAATATCTACTCAAAAGATCTTGGTAACTGAATTAATTGCATTTACTCAGTTCAACAAGCTATTGGCTGTTTTCTGTAATCCAGATGTTGCTCACAAAAACTTTTCAGGTTTATTTATCATTTTTGCCACCAAAGATGCAGTTTTAGAATTATTTTCTACCTTAATATTTCAGATTTCATTTAGAATCTCTCTCTTTTGCTGTAATGAAATTCAAAATTCAAAGGTCTGACCCTCATTTACCTTAAAAATATTATTATCAATAGAGGTATATGGTGAAAATTTTTCACTTGCAAAAAGTGGATCATTCAAATATTTTTTAAACTCAATTGGACTAGATAAAACTTCAGATTTTTCCGGTTTATTTAAAACTCCATTATGAACCGAAAGATAATCTATTGCATTTACCCACTGACTAAATTTATTAAATGATCATTTTGTATCTGTAGCAAATTTAGAAACTCAACTAAGCAATTTATTAAAACTATCCCAAGAAACTTTATCCATTCATTTCAGCATACTAACATTTGTTTCATTTCCTTGATCTCTAAGCATTTCCATCATACTCCATTCAAGAGCCGGAGCAATTGTATTATTTATAACTTTATCATATTTTTCAGCTTTTCATAATTTATTTTTTAAGAAAAGAACTACACTTCTACGAATTTTAGTAAAAATATACTCAAGTTTTGCTTCTGGAGTAGCTCATGGAATTTTTTGGAATTCCTTTGGATTAGATGAGATTACTGTAACTAATCTACTACAAGTTTCAGAATCTTTCAAAAGTTCGTATGTAGTAGGAGTTAATGTTTTTTGTTTTAAAAGATCTGCAGTTTCTACACGTACATCCTGTTTTACTTGAACATATTGTTCAAGTCTAGTTTTTAAAGATTGTAATTCTTGATCCTGTAATGAAGAAAGCCTATCTATCAAACCTTTAATCTCAGCCAATTCTTTTTCTAATCTTTGAATTTCTGCTTGTTTCTTTTGTTTTTCAGTTTCATCTTTCACTGACTGTATCTGGGATTTAAGGTTATCTAACTTCTTTTTAAATTCAGAAAAATTATTCTTAATCTGATTTTCAATTTCCGTTCTATTTTTCTGTCACTGCGAATTTGGCATCAATAAAGAAATGATTGTATAAAATCTACTATAATTATAATCAAAAACCTAAAAAAATGCAAAAAAAACTGACCGAAATCAGTTTTTTTGCTATATTCGAAACAAACGTTAATTTACTCCATATCGTTAATAAATCTTTCAGCTTCCAATGCTGCCATACAACCTGTTCATGCAGATGTAATTGCTTGACGATAAACTTTATCCTGAACGTCTCCCGCAGCAAAAATTCAAGGAACTGATGTTTTTACTCAGTCATGAGTAATTATATATCCAGTTTCATCCATATCTACTTGTCCATTTAGGAATTCTGTATTTGGCTGATGTCCGATTGCATAAAAAAGTCCACGACATTCAATTTCAGATTCTTCTTTGGTTTGATTATTAACTACTTTGATTCATTCCAAATTTTTATCTCAATGACATGAAATAGCTTCTGTATGCCACATTATTTTGATTTTTTCATCCTTGAAAACTTTTTCTTGCATAGCTTTGGAAGCACGGAGAACATCTCTTCTAACTAACATTATAACTTCGCTAGCGAAGTTTGTCAGATACATCGCTTCTTCACATGCTACATCTCATCATCCTATTACCACAATTCTCTGATTACGATAGATTGGTAATCATCAGTCACAAACTGCGCAAGCAGAGATTCCGCGCTGTCGAAATTGATTTTCTCATGGGATTCTGAGTCTTTTCGCTGTTGCTCATGTTGCTATAATCACAGTTTTCGCCAAAATTTCTTCATTTCATGTATACAATTTGAAAGGCTGAGAAGAGAAATCTACACGTTCGATAGTCTTCATCTCTACCTTTGCTCATTGATTTTCACTTTGCTGCTTCATCTGAGTCATCAATTCTAATCCTCATATTCCATCTGGGAATCACGGAAAGTTTTCTACTGTCGTAGTCGTAGTCAACTGCCCTCCTGGAGGCATTCATCACGCCATGAATCATTCATACATTATTGGATCCAGTCACGCTCTAGCAGTATAAATTGCTGCTGTATGTCATGCTGGTCATCATCAAATTATCACTACATTTTGAACTTCTGTCATATTTCAAATACTTTAAAATCTAAATCTGGGTAAACTATATCAGAATACAAAATAAAATCAAATAAATTTTTTAGAGACTTGACAAAAAAGAGAAAAAAAATATCAAATAGTAGGAAAATAAAAGATGTAAAAAACAATACGTTATGATTTTATTGATTACACTCTGATGAATAAACTAGAAAACTTGTGTAGCCCAGATAATAAAGATTCTTCTCTAAAACAGTTTAATAATAAAACTAATAATTCTATATCTTCTGTTTTAGCTCAAAATCCATATAATACAAAACTCAATATTTTATGAATATCATTATGAGATTTATGAACTTGGGATAAAGATAAATTTTTGTTGAATAAAAATTTAATTTGTAGTGACTGAGACGCACAATATATCATTATTAATGGTAGAAAATATTTTATAAAGGATAGAAATGATAGTACTGAATGAGATGTATATAAAATGTGAAACAACAATGATTGAGATTCTCCTTTTTTCTTTATATGAAATTTTTCTAGGATTGATGGCTATTGAACTTTGGTAAGAAAAGACTGATATATCTATGAATGAAGATTTGTTGTCTCAGATAATCGTCGAATACGATATGATTGAAGATTAAGATTCCCCGATTGAAATATCTATGAATGAGATTTTATTGATGGAGAACCACTTACAGCACAAACTGAAGAATTTTCTCCATTTAAAAAGAAAGGTACTTATACCAAATCAAATTGAGATAAAAAAATCTATAGATATTATTGAAAGGCTAT
>Ga0247611_10006726_pt1 | contig 14655 bp, 26 predicted proteins | sample 177DNAGHGhighgp2_FD_192422 | JGI IMG/M metagenome (GOLD analysis project Ga0247611, IMG submission 192422) | Sheep rumen microbial communities from Palmerston North, Manawatu-Wanganui, New Zealand - 1770 DNA GHGhigh gp2 | ecosystem: Host-associated > Mammals > Digestive system > Stomach > Rumen...
TACAGAAGCCGTATGTTCCTCATTTTCAGGCAGTTGGCGCAGTTTTTCCTGGTATTCGTTAAGGCGTTTTTCAGCCTCTTCTACGCTTAATTGACTTGTGTCACCTGCTTCACGTAGTAAATTACCGTCAATATCGTATATGTTAGAATTATTCGTCATAATAATGGTTTTTTAATCTATGTGCTGTATCCCGTTTAATCTTTTCGTATGCTTCTAACCAAGCCTGGTTTTCCAAGCATTCTTTCAGCGTGGTATACATATTTCGTACATTCTTTTTCTTGGGGGTCTCCATTCTCATTGATTGTTATGTGACTATATATCTAATCCTACTTCCATTTGTTGTATACCTAGAATGCACGTCTCTTTTCGTGTTTTCCTGTATACTGGTGGATTTTGTTTAACATTCTCTCGGCATCCACACTACCACAAGCATTAATTGCACAAATATCTTCAACAAAACTATTTACTCCGTCTTCTCCAAAACGTTCTTTTATTATCTGATATTCAGTCAAAGACTACTTAAAGTATGGACTTTCTTCATCATATTCTGGGGTCATTCCTAGGATATAAGCACTATTTATAGGTACTCCGTGAATGTAGAAATACTTACAATTATCTGTAACTGGTATACTTATTGCCTACAGACTTAGATAGTCGGCATAAAATAGTATAGCATTTAATTCTATCTAAGACATATCATTTGTTTTTAAGAGTTTTATATATACATTCAGTTGCATAACCTAGTAAATAACAGAACGGTTCTTGACTGCAAGTACATATATTCTGATGTATATAGTCATACATATCCATTACAACATGTCCAGCTTCATGAGATATAGTGTTTATGAAGTCTACACTTTTATCTATACTCTTACATTTGTTTGGGTGATTGTATTTTACTAATATACAATATTTATCATCTTCTTTACGTAATACCATAGATGTAGTAGCATCTCCATCTAATATAGTATTATCAAGTTCTACATTATCTGCATAGACATATAAGTCTTTAAGCTCTTCTAATGTTACATATTGATTTGCTACTATTATGTCTACGTAATATATAGTTTCGTAAGTATCTATACGTCCTTTCTTATTCTTCATAGTTATACTATATCTATAAGTTCTTATAACCCCTCTATAATCTCCCCTATAACGTAAAACGACCAAAAACGGTTGCATTTAAAAAATTTTTATGTTTTTGCAACCACTTTTGTATAAATATACGTTATGGCGGTGTAATTTGTAAAAATAAATACGAAATGAGTAAAATTTTACGTGTAATAGATCCATTCTTTACTACAGAAATTGGAGATACATTTGTTCTTTCAGAAGACAAAAAGTCTTATATTTGTGAAAGAAATGAAGAGTTTCATACCGCTAAAGACGATAGTGATTTAGCATCTTCATTCAAATCTGCATTCTCTATTTCGTTAAAGTGGGCTGCTCAGCTCATTGAGGATGGATACTTAGAGGAAGTTGTTGAATCAACAGTTCCTAACAATAAAGAGTTTGTTAACGTATTTGATGAGATAGATAGTCTTTTAAATCGTTATCAGCAAGAGTTGGATTTCCTTCCAAAGGAAATGAAGGATTCTCCTGAGTGCTTAAAGGTAGAAAAGACGGCTGTATTGTCAAACATGATTAAACTTTTAACACATCTTAAGTCATTGAGAAAGTGATGGGAGAAGATAAGTTAATGGATCAGTCGCAGCTTGCAGAAGATGTAGCTAAGATGATTAAAATAGAATTCTCTGACTACTATTTAATCAAGCCGCTGGACCCGATCAAAGTAAAGAAAGAGTTTAGTAAACCTGTTGTAACTGGTACATCAAAAGACGAAGAAGGCATAGAAGCTCAGGATTTTGATAAAGTTGAAACAGAGGTAAAAGAAGTTGATTCTGATTATCGCAAAGGTGTTGTGATCAAGCGTCCTACAATGTTGGATAATACCAATTCGGCAGAGATAAAGATGCCGGTTGGAGCTCAAGTTGGTGACGTTGTAATATTTAGGGAAACTTCTGGTTTGCGTTTCGATTTAGTAAAAGACAGCAGATTGCTTCGTCCGCACGACATAATAGGAATCGAAAGAGCAGCGTGATTGATATTGATGATGTAATAAAAGAAGTGTCTTAGAATACTGGGATTGATATCGAAAATGTAGCGAAAATATGCAAACATCCATTCCAATGTACAGTAGAAGTAATGAAAGACGATAATGACGTTAGAGATATACTGTTTAACTAGTTATTCAAATTCAAACTGAAAAGACGCTTTAAAGAAAATAAAACACAAAAATACAGTTCAAGATGAATACCCTTTATATAACACAGTCAGGTCGAGTATTGATAAACGAGAACGGAGAAGTTCAAGACTACAAGACCAGCGTTGAATCAATTAGAAACATTTCTCTGCTTAAAGAAGATACAAAAGTCGTTTGTAACTTTGGATTTGCCGAAAGAGTAGTAGATGCGAAAGCAGGTGATATTGTTGTAACATTCTATACTGAAGAGTTTCCTAATCCTATAATTGTTGTAAATTCTCCAGAATGGAAGGAAAACATCGAAACATTCAATAAGAATAGACAGCAAGAAAAGGAAAAGTGGGCATAGGCACAGTCGCTTTCAGATAAGATTGGAGACACACCCGAAATGGAGCCTAGTCGTTAATCAGAAAAATATAAACACAATGAAAAAGAGTACAAAGAAAATTAAGCCGGCATTTATAGTAAACCTTACAGATTTTGAAAATCCCGCAGACGTATATTATCGTTTCGGTATTGCAAAACAGAATGCAAAACTCCCGATGACAGATAATGAATTCTCTGGAGTTATCAATAAGGTTGTTGATCTGGCTACAATAATGCTAATTGCAAAACAAACACTCTGTTCTAATTGCGTTAAGGTAGAAGATGGAGAAAAGCTCATCTTTGACTCTAAGGGCAATTATACAGTAAAGAAGCCAAATATCTTCCGTAGATTCTGGAATTGGATTACACGGAAGAAGTAATCAAAAAATTTTGTTCATAATCATGTAAATTATTTTTTGTTGGCACTGCTATATGTCGGTTGTACCGGCGGGGGTGTAGGAAGTTCGAATCTTCCCAGGGCCGCGCATTTTATAAATACAGCCGTTGCGAGGGAGGCTGAGATTCGGGTGGCCACCTGAACCCTCGTGCCATAAAAAGTTAAAATGTTAGTTGACTCCTATGATTTGGAATACGTATATCAAGGCGGCTGGGATCGTTCCCCAGCATAGGAGCTGTCCTATGGTGTAGTGGTAGCACAGGAGGCTCTAACCCTCCAGGTCCGGGTTCGATTCGATGGTAGGACGACCAATACAATTATTAAATATAAGACATGGAGATTAAATTTAAGAAACTTGATCCGCGAGCAGTAGCTCCGGTACGTGCTACAGAAGGTAGCGCAGGATACGATTTGACATCTACACGTATTACTTCCGAGCTTAATGAGTGCGGGCAGTTGATACTGGTGTACCATACAGATCTTGCTTTTGAGATTCCTGAAGGATATGAGGGTGAGATCCGTCCAAGATCTTCAATTTCAAAGAAAAGTCTTCGAATGTGTAATGCTCCTGGTACTGTAGATTCAGATTATCGTGGTGAAGTAACAGTGAAGTTTATTTCTACTACGGATGTTATTCCTGCAGTATACAAAGCTGGTGAGCGATTTGCACAGCTCCTCATTAAGAAAGTAGAGGATACAAAGTTTGTAGAGTCTGACAGCCTGAGCGAGACATCTCGCGGCGATGGTGGATATGGTTCTACAGGAAACGAAGGTATTGATGAACATAGCGCAGCGTCGGGATCTCAGAGTCTTCCGGAAGATAAAGGCGAGCCTATAAACTCTGAGACCGCAACAGAGCAAGCGGCTGGGGAGAACGCCCCTGAGCAGGAGTAATAATAACGTTATAAAAGCCTGGGTAGCCGGCGTACATAAGATGGCAAGGGTTACAACGGAGAGCGGACCCAATAAGGGCCCGCTTAATCCGTATATATACTATAGCAGAAACTCTAACTGCATAAAATTGAGATTGCGCGATTAGCTTAGTGGTAAAGCTGGAGACAGGCGTATATACAGATGATGCTGGTACGTGAAGGAGGCACCGTCGTCATGGGTTCGATTCCCATATCGCGCGCAACGCCATTTAGCGTTTTTTACTAACAATTTAATTACTAACAATTTTTATTTATTATGGAAAGTTCAAAAATTATGATGTTCCCTGAGATGGGAGGTAATAACATTGATCCAAACCTGCTGTTGGCTCTTAATAACAACGGAGGTTTTGGTGGTAATAACTGGATGTGGATTTTGTTCCTTTGGCTGATTTGGGGCTGGGGTGGCAATGGTAACTGGGGTGGAAACGGTAATAACGGATTCCTATCTAATCAAATTGCTAACGATTCTGGCCGTGAGCTGCTGATGAACGCTATCCAGGGTAATGGTAACGCTGTTCGCGATCTTGCTGGTCTGTTGAATACAGAAATAAATACAGTTCAGAATGGTATATTTACCTTAAACAACGCTATTACGTCCGTAGGTACTCAGGTGGGCATGAGCGGATTGCAAATCCAGAACGCCATACAAAGCGGAAACGCATCTATCGCAAGTCAGATCTGTCAGTGCTGCTGCGAGAATCGTTTGGCTATTGCTAACCAGACAAATACTCTGCAGGCTCAGGCAGCTGCTAATCAGGCAGCCGATCAGCTTGCTGTATGTCAGTAGACTAATACACTCTCCACACAGGCAGAGCGTAATACTCGTGACATCGTAGATGCAATACATAGTCAGTCTGTTATGATCAACGATAAGTTCTGTGACCTTGAAAAGAGAGAGTTACAGGATAAGATTAACAATCTGACTGCCGACAATGCTTTGTTACGTTCTAATGCAGACAACGCCGCTCAAACAGCATTCATTAACGAGAAATTCAATACAGTTGCCGCTGAGCTTGCTGCTATTAAAGCTTCGCAGCCGAATACAATTCCTGTTCAGTGGCCTAATGTACAAGCTGTAAACACTACTCCGTTTGCGGGTGGTTTCTACGGTTTGAACAATGGTTGGGGTTCTAACAGCTTTTGGAATTGATTGAGAAAGGAGGTACTTATGTTTGGTACTACTAATTATCCATTCAATTTCTCTAATAGAAGAGGAATACCTATGTTGGAGAGTACATCTGTCACGGTTACCGCTGACAATGTAGTACTAAACCTTCCTAATAGGGCATTTAGATGGTTGAATAGCAAAGGCGTTATTCTTTTCCGCCTAAATCAATCTATTCCAGAAGGTACTACGGGAACACTTCCGGTAGTGTTTTCTTCCAACGATTTTACACAACCGCTGACGAATATTGGTGGTACTGCTATAACAGCAGCCCAGATAACTGGCACCGGAGTGTACTTTATTTATTACGATAAGTATGCAAATATGATGCAGTTACTTACTACTGAAATTCCTGCAGCTTAATATTAACATTTTAAATTATATTGAATTATGGTAGTTATTGAAATGCGAGAAGCCGCACAAGAGAGAGCTCTCGACCTTGTAGATGAATTACATGAATTGGGTCACGAAAAGAAAATGATCCTGTGCGAACTTGAAGATACATTATACGATTGTTTTGAAAGTCCTAAGGACGACGAAAAAGAAGAAGGTACTGAAGAAGGTACTGATCTTGGATTTAAGCGTCGTTATTCTATGCGCAACTTCAACGATGATGATGAAATGAAACATACATATCGTATGAACAGAATGCGTATGCGTAGAAATAGGATGAGCAAATATGCGTAAATAAATTGTGCAACTGGGGGCTACGGCCCCCTGTAATGCACATTAAAAGATAATAGATATGTTTTCAGGATTAAGACCAGGTACTGCTCTTTATGTATTAGATAAGAGTAAAGAACCTAAAGTTATCTAGGGTTATGTGGAACGCATTAGCGCTCCGCATCCTATGTATCCTAATTACAATCCATCTGTAAGTTTTGGAGCTAACCTTCAAACAGTCGTAGATGTAACTGTCAAGTTAGGTGATGAGCGAAAAGAATTTGTTGGTGTACCTAGCACAGCAACAATTCACTCTTATGGAGACTACATACTTAGTGAGTCTAAGGATAATATGATACAAGAAGTTACTACTATGCTAGAAAATAGTAAAAGTATAATAGCAAATGTAGAACAACATAAATCTAATATATCCGCATGCGAAAAGATACTTAAAGAATTAAACCCAGTATACGCCAAAGAACAAGAAAGAGATGAAGCTATAGACAACATTTCTGGACGTATGGATCGTATAGAAGGTATTCTTGCAAGACTTGAAAATAAATTTAGCATGTAGTCATGATTGCGCAGTATATACAATTAGGAAACAAAGGCTGGAATGTTTTGGTATATTACGGTGTTCATAGAGAAGACTTTATAGAAGTACAAGACGCCTTAGCATAGTTAGGATGTTCAAGTAGAGATATACGTAGATCATTAAAAGTATTGACAAAAGAGAATACAGGATTTACGTTTAGCAACTCTGATTATAAAATGAGCATTATATGCGTAGGGCCCTCTTCTGATGTAAGTCAATTTGTAAATACCGCAATACACGAAGCTAAACATGTTCAGTCTCATATATGTTCATACTACGATATACCCGAAGACAGCGAAGATGCTGCCTATTTAATCGGGTATCTAGTGCAGAGAATGTACAAAATGTTCTCTAAGATTATAAAATAGTATGTTTGATATAAAAGGCGATAAAATATCTCTCAATACCGAAGACTTGGCGATACCTCCTTTCAAGGATCACTACAACAAAGCAAAGGACAAGTCTTCGGCGTTGAAGGAGATAGAATATGTGGTTTGGCTACACAAATGGAATACGCCATATGAAGCGTACCCCTTAGAAACTCGAGCTAAGACTGTAGCAAAAGACATATTTGGAGATGAAAAATATATACCCACTGAAGAAGTAAAGGTGTTGGAGTAGCGTTTTATCGAGTTTCAAGAGACTCCTGGTACAAGACTACTTTCAGCATCTTAGACAGCCGCAGAAGGGCTTATAGCAGCTTTAAATGATTATTCGCAAGGTAACATGGATATAGATACAGCTATCAAAGTTACACGAATATTAAAAGATGTAGGCAACATAGTTAAGTCGTTAGATATAGCAATGAAACAAGCTAAGGCTGAACAGGTTGATGCTGGCAGAGTTAAAGGTGGTGGTATAATCGGAAGATATGAAATACCTAGGTAATTAACAAATATATATAACATGGATATAAATACTATATTTTACTTTGCTGGCAGTCAGGAAGAATATAACAACAATAAATAGTAGATCAATTCTCGTACTATTTCTTTTGTTCCAAACAATGACGGAAAGACCGGTAGTATATATAAAGCTGGTATAAAATATAGCGGAGATATAACTGATGCGATAAATACATTAGTTAAATGGGACGGAAAATACCACACAGGTACTAACATTGGCGATTTGATTGTCAACGGCGAAAGAACATCTATATGGGTTCCTACTTCAAGTGGAGGCGGCTCCGGCAGTGGTTCTGGCGGTGGTATTGATGATGACCAACAAGAAGCTATAAATAGGCTTAATGATACAATACAAAGATTACGAGATAGTTTAGATGAAATAAAAAATACAGCAGATTCTGAAAGCGAACGTCTCGATAATCTTTATATTAATATAGATGCAGGTGTAACACGCAGATTTGAGGATATGTTAAACGATTCTGAATTTCTGAAAAATGTCGGTTACAATTGGTATTCTAATTTTGGCAAAGAGCCCACAGATGGAGAAATAGAACATTATTTGCAGCAACTTGGGTTTCTTGAGGAAGATGCTAATGGCAACAAAGTTTATAAAACTTGGACGGAAATAGATCAGAGGGTAAACTAGCTTACTATTTCAACTCGTGCTCTTATAGATAGAGATTTAAACGATACCACAATAGAAGGTTTGTATGCAATATTTGAACAGACTGTTGCAAACGAAGTAGCAAAATAGAGCCTTGAAACGGCGTGGGGGGAGTACGCAACGGATACAAAAACCGTTTTGCGATGGATGAATTCTCAGCTTGAACAGGGCGCCAGCAGTGACAAGACTTGGAATGAATTGGTATCTGCTGCAAAAGCAGGAGAAGAAATTCGTGGTATTGCAGACGTATATACAAGAGTTACTGCTTTAGAAAACGGTCTTTTATCTGAAGCTGGATTTAACGCCAAAGTAGACAACGCAATAAGTGGCATTAAAGCAAGTACCACTGGAGAATATACATCTACGCAAATATTTTCTAGAATTAAACAGAACGAAGATAATATTGCCGCGTTGTATACAAAAGCTACAGGCCAACAAGTAGAGGCTGGTGCTGGAGTAGATTTTGCCGGATGGACAGGTGGATTCATTACTACAGCAAATGCTGCCGAAGCATTGGCGGGATTAGTTTCTGCTAGTGCTGACAACGCATTTAAAGCTGGCATAGAAACTATAGTAGGTAGTGCTGCTATTGGTGGAAATGCTAGTTTTTCAGCAATGGCTACTGCGGATGACAATGCTGCAGCAACAATTATAGGTCTTATAAACGGAACAAAGAACAGCGGATATTCTTCCGAAATACGAATCGACGCTGACTGCATTAATCTTAATGGTGAAACGTGGGCATAGACGTTACATGTAGAAGATCTTATTGCAGACACAATAAAGGATTCAGATGGTAATTCTATACAGACAAATTATCTAGTAGATGCTGTAAACGAATCTCCTTATTGTTATATAACATACAACGAATCGTTTAACGATCCCATCAATGCAGTAAATAATTACAAAATTGAATACGATAGTAATAAACCAATTGCTGTACAAAAAGGAGGAATGTTTTCTACCGTAATTACTTATAATAATGCATATTCTATACTTGATAGCATAACTGTCAAGATGGGAAATGAAGACATTACAAGAAGGTGTGTATATGCTTACGGAGATTATACTTATCACAGAGGTAGTGTTAGAATTACTGTATATGGAGTAAGCGCAAATATATCTATAACTATAAAAGATCTTACTTATACTCCTCAATATGCTCTTAGACTTGTTACACAGTATTCTGTCGAAGGTGAAAACTGGACAAGTTGGATACTTTCCGGATCCGTCGCACCTATGAAAATAGGGTCAAACGCAAAATATAGATTTGACAGTAATGATGAAACGTTGCTTCCAACATCTTGGACAGTCGGTGATTCTAATATATTGGAGATAAATACTACAGATGGTTTATCTACGCCAACGTTTATACCAAAATCTGCAGGAAGTACTACGGTAACAATACACACTAACAATAGTTCTATTTAGACAATACAATATACAATAACTGTTGTTTCTTCAGAGCCAGAAAGCAATATTCGTAATTTTGGTTTCGTCGTTAAGAATGTATACGATAGTACATTCATGCATACCTCTATGGGAGCTACTAGCGATAACGTGGAAATATATATAGATGTAGAAGGAAGTTTAAGTTCGAATCGTAGTGTAACGTATGAAGTTGCTCAAGGATACAGTTAGTATTTGAGTATATCTTCAAATGGCACAATTACCCCAAAGAAACCAGGATATGCTAAAGTAAAAGCTACATTAACATACGATAATAAAAATTATACTACGTCTGGATGGATTTATGTAGCTCCGAAGATTTTCTCTGAAAATAACGCTCATAAAGATTATTACGTAGATATATTTGGAAACAGCAATAAATCAGAACAAATAGTATATGCAAATCCAAATGTACAATATACAATACCTGTAAGATATGACGAGTCTGGTTAGAATGTTGTACAGTGGGCTACAGTAGAACGACATGATGGTGCATTCATTCAATCTCAGTTTGTAACATACGATAGAATGGAAAATAAAGACTACAATGTTGTATTTATTGGCGGAGATGGAACTAATACATTTACCATAAGTAGTGCGCCGGCTTGGATAACAAATATTCGTATATCAGATAATGAAAGTCGTACTGGGTATATTGCGTTTAAGTGTAATGAATATACTACTGCAAAATAGTCTTATATGGATAATGGCCGCTAGGGAGAAATAACTAAAAACGATCAAGTTGAAGATTCTCGCTGTGGAAACATTATAATATCCGCATCAGATGGGAGTAAACTTATAATCACTGTAATACAATCTGGAAAATACGGTTTTTACGGAGAGCTTAAAGATAAAGTACACGGAGTTGTATCTGCATCTTGTTTAACTCCTTCGTATGCTTGGGACAGGCTTGAATGGTATAGTGACCAGGATTTGATCGAAACGAGTATATACCCAGATTCAATATTAGTTCCAGAAAACGGTTATTATTGTATTGCTAAAGCTAAGCCAGGGTATCCAGATTCGATAATGGGTACATACAATTCTACTTTTGTAGAGAAGTTAACAATGAAGAAGTAATCATAATATATCAACAACATGATAAATACAGTATTTTATTTTCCTTCGTCGATTGACGAATATAATGCAGCTACCGTTGATCCAAGAACAATTTGTTTTGTTCCTAATGCTAACGGAAACGGTAGTATTTACAAAGGTGGCAAAAAATTTGGTGGTGCTGATATAAGTGACGTGGTTACTGCTATACAGCAATATATGGAACAACATCCAGCTCATGATTATTCTGCAGACGTAGAATCTTTGTAGAATGATATTACAGCGATGAGTGCTACACTTAGGGGATTATCTTCTATCAATAAAGAAGGCATACAGACCATGTTTAAGAAAGGTTTTGCTACGTATAAAGAGATGATAGAATCTTTTGAATCCACCGGTGATCAAACATATAAAGACTATACATTTGGCAAAGAGGACTTTGAAGAATGGGCGTCTGAAATGGGTATTGTGGTTCCGCAAGGAAATGGATATTATCAAGTAGGATGGTCTAGGCTTTCTTAGAATGTTTCTGAAATTCGAGCAACTGTTACACAGATGGGTTATACTATCAACAATATGTCACAAAACCCAGCTACCGGAGAAGTCAATGTTGAACAGTTATCTGCGGATTTGTATGCATATATACAAGATAATGCTGCAAATGGCGGTATACAATCTACTTGGGGTAGATATGTTGCTAGAGACGAAGAGAATATACAACTTCTCGAATCTATGGCAAGTACAGTTCAAACGTATGCTGACAATGATGTGACATTTGGTGCTTTACTCTCTGCAGCAAATGACTATCGTACTGGACAAGGTTCTATTGCTGGGATAATATCTAGAGTAGGTACCGTTGAATCTGACATCAATGGCATAAATAACCAACTTGGTGGAATTGGTAATATGGTCGACGGAAAAATTGCAACAGCTATTGTTGGCATGGTTGTTACAGACGATCTTGACGATTATGTTCCTCGTGCAAGTATTATTGCTGCTATAAATGAAAGTGGTGAGAGTAATGTTACTATCGATGCTAATAAGATTAATATTGGTGGTATATAGATTCAGAGTAGTCAAGTTTCTGGAATAAACCAATTGATTGCAAATACAATACTCGCAACAGATATACAGGCCGCTAAAGTTCGTTGTTTATTTGAAGATGACAATGCCATTGTTTTCCACAGCGATGTCGGACTCTAGGGAATCGTGAGAAGAAAAACATAGGTTGATAACGGAGGTTTGTTTATCGAACATACGGAAGCAGTTAATGGAGAAAATGAAGGAGAATATACAGACCCAAATAAGCACGTTTTATCTATAACAGATGGAGGTATTAGGTATGACAACTATCAAGCAATTGAAAATGTAGTTAGCTTTGATGCAGATGGAAATTTGTAGTATAATTCTCAAATAAACAGCAATAGTGGTTGGAGTATAGAAAATGGCAGAATCGGACTTGAGATACATTCTTCAAATAGAGTAAATATATTTAGTATCCTTTCTCCAAGGCTTGGAATTACATTTGACGTTACATCCGGTTTATCGGCTACTACTCATACATATGGTCAGATTGGTCTTGCAGATTATATCGTTGAAGATCCTTTAATGGGAGATGTTACACAGAAAATGCTCAATGTGTCTTCTGAAAATAAGATAAAGATATCTGCACCAGAGATAGAATTTGACGGTAATATTGTTTCATCCGATCCTATAACAATAACGTCAGAAAAAGATACCGCTACTGTAGATAGTTCTGTTCAGCTTACAGATGGTGCAATTACAATTTAGAGTGACAGAATAAATCTCTCTGCAAACAATGCTATAAATGTAACAGGATCAACTGCTATTAGCGGAAATACTAGTATTTCTGGAAATTTAAGTGTAAATAGTGGATTTAACGCAAGCGGAAATATAGAGATAGGTAGTGCTAGAAGTGGTGTTTTTGAAGATGGTGTAAGTCAAAGTAGTGGGTCTTTTATATACTTATATATAAATCCTTCTGCAGCAGGTGATGCCGTAAAATATAGACTTGATATACACAAATTAATACAAGATGGGTATCTTGTCCAAGATATACCTAATAGCGGTACAGTTTAATAATCCAAACAGCATTGAATTATGAAAAAATATAAATTAAAGGATCTTGTTGATAATGGTACACATGCTAGAAAGAAGATTGATTCTGATGTTATAATTGGTGATTCTAACTACGGATATGGACCTGGAGATATATTAGACGCAAATGCAGTTAATCAGTTGGTAATAGATTCTGTTTCTACTAACATTCTTGGTGTAACTACTACAGAACTTACAGATGGTTCTACTAGCGCAACTATCTCTATCGATGGACAGGATGTGTCTGTTAAGAAAGGTGACATGACCTTTTCTGGTAACAAAGAGTTCATCTTTAATGGTACTATATGGCAGGAGTTTGGAGATTTGTCAGCTCTTGGTACGCTCGCTTATAAAGACGCCGTATCTGTGTCTGTTACGTCTGCTGGTAGCAACGAATCAAGCACTGTTACGTTTGAAAGCGACGCAGGTAGTGATTTCGTAACTGGTTACAACAATGATGCAGTAGCTCCTTCTTTCACTGAAGGTGCTTTCACTCCTGCTTCTATTGGTACTGGTTTCTATAGCGCTGGTACTGCTCCTTCTTTCACAGAAGGCACGTTCAGTCAGGGTACTCTTCCTTCACTTGGAGAAGCTACTACAGGTAGCTTTACTACTGAGGGTGTAGTTGCTTCTATTGGTACTGGTAATGACGCAGAGACTCTGATTCTTACTGCTGCTAGCACAAGCTCAGCTGTAACTGCTCAGGGTACGTTCTCCGCTGGTACGCTGCCTACGAAGTCTGCTGACACGTTCAGCGCTGGTACGATGGCTTCTATCGATGTAACCAAGTTCAATGGTGGTTCTAAAGCTCCTGATACGTTCAGTGCAGGTTCTGCCGCTACTCTCGCCAAGGCTAAGGCTCTTACCGCAAGCAACACTGGTACTGCTGCTGCTCAGACCTTCACTGGTTCTGCTGCTAGCGTTACGGTTTCTTACACAGACCATTCTGCTTGATCAGATAGTTAATTAATCATATAGTAGTGTGAGCTGTATAGTGCAACTCACATATACTATAAATATTATTGAAAAATGGACATATCTAAAATTGAAATGCCCAGTGGGCAAACATACGATATAAAAGATGCTTCTGCCAGACAGGATATAACAACAATAAATAGTAATCTTAATCTAAAGGCAAATATTTCAGATCTTGCTACATTGAGTGATGTTGCTGCATTAGAGGCAGATAGTGTTCCTCCATTGCCTCAACAAGAAAATGTAGTTATAGTATTTAGGTAGTATACGGATTTATCTAATAGCGAACCTGGAACAAACGTTAATGTACAAGTTACCATAGGATAGGATACTTACATTTATACGTCTGGTTCTACTGGGACGGTATAGTTTAATGTACCAATAGGAACGTCGTATACTATTGTAGTAACGCCCGTTTCTGGATACTATATTGGCGAAGGTAAAAATACGTTTACGGCCACTGCAAGTAGCATTAGGCGTAATTTTATGATTAGACTTATGCCTTATCAAACAGGATTGTATATAGTAGATAGCAGTGGTAACGAATATAGATTTGACGAATGGAAAACAGAAGTAACTGCTGGAAGAAAGAGTAATACAGAAGCAAAACTAATAAAAATAGCGTCAGCTCAATTATGTGAAGCTGGTGGTGTATTTGGAGTTAGTATAGATGATCTAAGAAATAGATCTTTCGAAAGTAGAACGTGGGGACCTTCGACGTTAATAAATCCTCCAGGTACAGGTTATACCTATAATGGATTATAGGCTTGCGAAATCTTATTAGATTATGCATCTAGTAATAATATATCTTTACCTGCCGTATCTTTAGCATATTCTAAAAAAATAGAAATAGGAGGGGTTGAATTACAAGGATTTTTGGGAGGAAGTTCTCAATGGCAAATCTTATGGGACATTAGAACAACTATAGACGAAATATTAGAATATACTAGACCAGAAGGGAGTAATCTTTTCTCCACATATACTTCTAATAAATGGACCTCGACGCAGGACCTTGCCACCGGCGCTTATTTTTGGTCTAGTTCTCTTAACTCCGACGGCGGCAAGTACCTCAGCTGTGTTGTAGTTCCTTTCTTCGCGTTTTAATCT
>Ga0247611_10006728_pt1 | contig 14654 bp, 19 predicted proteins | sample 177DNAGHGhighgp2_FD_192422 | JGI IMG/M metagenome (GOLD analysis project Ga0247611, IMG submission 192422) | Sheep rumen microbial communities from Palmerston North, Manawatu-Wanganui, New Zealand - 1770 DNA GHGhigh gp2 | ecosystem: Host-associated > Mammals > Digestive system > Stomach > Rumen...
ATGAAGGACGGCTGGGAATTTCCTGGGGGGAAAATGGAACCTGGGGAATCGCCAGAGGATGCTTTGAAGCGTGAAATTTGGGAAGAGCTGGAAACGAGGATTGCCGTAGAACGGCTGGTGCAGACTGTAGAGTGGGATTATCCGAAGTTCCACTTGACCATGCATTGTTTTTGGTGCAGTATCGAGAGTGGCGCTTTGACGCTGAAAGAGCACGAGGCTGCAAAGTGGCTTAATAAGGAACAACTTAATAGTGTTGATTGGCTACCTGCTGATAGAACAATCATAGAACAAATTAAAACGATAATAGTATGAGAAAGTATTACGATGTTACCGTTTCTGATGCTGGGGACGATTTCGATGTAGATTGGGGATTGAGAAAATAATCGAATGGATAATTTCTCTGCAGAACAACGTTATAAACGCACTAAGACCTCGTATCCCTGCGAGGTCTTAGCATTTCTTATAGCAAAGTGACGCTTCCTGTTGTGTGATCGCCTAAATTTGTAACGGCGTCCATGGTAGTCCGAAGACGTCGGCAACAGCCTTGAAGACTACCTTGCCCTCAACGATGTTCAGACCTTTGGCCAGTGCGCCGTCATCCTTGCAAGCCTGTTGCCAGCCCTTGTCGGCTAATGCGATGGCGTAGCGCAGCGTAGCATTGGTCAGAGCGAGCGTTGAGGTGTTGGGAACAGCACCAGGGATGTTTGCCACGCAGTAGTGCACGATACCCTCTTCGATATACACGGGGTCGCTGTGTGTCGTGGGCCTTGAGGTCTCGAAACAGCCGCCTTGATCGATGGCTACGTCTACGAGTACCGTTCCTGGCTCCATCAGCTTGAGCATCTCTTTTGTGATGAGATGTGGGGTCTTGTCGCCAGGCACTAGGACGCTACCCACGATGATGTCGACCGTTGGCAGCATCTTCCTGATGTTGTGTTCCGAGGAGTAGAGCGTATGCACATTTGCGGGCGTCTCGATGTCGAGCTGGCGTAGACGGGGTAGTGAGATGTCGGCTATGGTGACATCGGCACCTAAACCTGCGGCCATCAGCGCAGCTGCCTCGCCGACGACACCTCCGCCGAGTACTAACACCTTTGCGGGACTCACACCAGGTACACCGCTGATAAGTTTGCCTTTTCCTCCCTTCGTCTTCTGGAGATAATAAGCACCATTGAGCGTGGCCATGCGTCCGGCTACCTCGCTCATGGGCTGCAGCAGGGGCAAACTGCCGTTGGGTAATTGCACTGTCTCATAAGCCAGACATACGGCTCCGCTCTTCAGCATGGCCTCTGTCAGCTCTTTCTCGCAGGCGAAATGGAAATAGGTGAAGAGCAGTTGCCCTGGGCGTACCAGTTCATACTCAGGCTCTATGGGTTCCTTCACTTTTACGATCATATCGCACTCGCGATAGACGGCCTCGATTGTTGGCAGGATACGAGCGCCGGCCTTCACATACTCGTCATCTGCGAATCCGCTGCCCTCACCAGCCGTGTGCTGCACGCTGACCTCATGGCCGCGACGTACTAGTTCTGCTACTCCCGCAGGGGTCATGCCCACGCGGTTCTCATTGTTCTTAATCTCTTTTGGAATTCCTACTTTCATAATCGTCGGTTTTTTGTTATACATGGATTGATGGCGCAAATATACGAAAAAATCTCTTTTGTTGTTCTCCGAAAGGCTACTTTTTCAAGATAGGTTAACAGAATTTTTCGATTTCATTTAAACCTTTTCTTTTTCGGCTCGTCATATAGACAGTTGAAACAAAAGACAACAGGATAACAAAAAACAGGATAACAAATAAAAATTAAAGAAAGGGATTTAAAATGAAAAGAATGATTTTGATGGTGGTAGCAATGATGTCGATGACAATGACGTTCGCCAAGACAGAAAAGGTACAGTCGGTATCCACTGACAAGAGCTACGAGATAAAGATTGACATGCGTAGACTGGGTGAGACTCTTGGCTTGACGTTCGACCAGATAGAGATGGTAGAAGGCATCTATGACAACTTCAATAGTGAAATGAGAAAGGCCGCCACAGAGAAATGGTACAAGCGCGGAGCCATCATTGACAAGGCTGTCAGAAAGAATGTTAAAGACATGCATTATGTGCTCAACGATAAGCAGTACCACACCTACTTACAACTTTTCGGGACAACACTCAGAAACTGGAACCTTAGATAAGGCTCCAGTTTTTTTTGAATAATAATTTTGTACTTTGGATAAAAAGCCTTACCTTTGCAATGGAATGCAGAGGTTATGGTATTTCTTCGTCTGGCTGAAGCGTATCCTTCATTGTCGGGGCTTCGGCATCCAGTCGCCTACGGACTACTGGCTTGTGCGTTATGTGATCAATGAGCACTGGCCGTACTATGCGTATGATACTCTGGGAACGACTGATGACTGGTTGACGCGGAAACTGGGACTTCTCTATTTCCGCATTGCCAATTGGCGCCAGCCAAAGACGATCGAAAGCGATGACTATCGGGCATATCTGCAGGCAGGTTGCAGGAAGGCTGTCTTCGGCGCATCTTCGGAAATGTTGATGCTGAAGTTGGAAGGTGACTATCAGGACAGACTCTTATATATATATAATAAGGTGAAGGAGGATACGGTGCTCATCGTGGATGGTATCTGTAAGGACCGTAGCTTCTGGCGTAGTCTGGTGACTGATGAAAGGACGGGCATCACCTTCGACCTCTACTACTGTGGCATTGTGCTGTTTGACAAAAAGCGACATAAGCAAAACTATATCATTAACTTCTAACCGAAAGAAAGATGAAGATTACAAAAGTTTATACCCGTACAGGTGATAAAGGCGAGACCAGTCTGGTGGGTGGCGTGAGAATAAAGAAGAGCGACATCCGTCTGGAGGCCTATGGTACTGTGGATGAGTTGAGCGCCCATCTCGGCATGCTTGTGGCCATGATGAAAGACGGGGAAGAGCGCGATCTCATTATCCGTGTGCAGAACAATCTGTTCAATGTGTGTACCCATCTGGCTACTGATCAGAGCCAGACACCGCTCTATCCCTCTGCCCATCTGGCTGACGGCGAGATTGAGTTGCTCGAAGAACGCATAGACCAACTGATGCATAGATTGCCCGAGCGACAAGGTTTCATACTGCCAGGAGGAACGCCCACAGCGGCCCAAGCCCATATCTGCAGAACGGTATGCAGACGTGCGGAACGCCGTATCGCCGCCCTTGCAGAAGTAGCGCAGATCGGGCCCGAAATGCAGCAGTACGTGAACAGATTGAGCGACTATCTCTTTGTTTTGGCGAAAATAATAAATTTTAACGAAGGGAAAAGTGAAATTATTTGGGAAAATGCTTGTAAATAAGAAATAATTGTGTACTTTTGCGGGCGATTTAGAAAAAGATAGTATTAACATACAAAAATTTAACGACTATGTACTGGACACTAGAACTGGCTTCAAAGCTCGAAGATGCTCCCTGGCCCGCAACCAAGGATGAATTGATAGATTACGCAATACGCTCTGGCGCTCCTCTGGAAGTGCTTGAGAACCTTCAGGAAATCGAAGACGAAGGTGACGTCTACGAAAGTATTGAGGAAATCTGGCCGGATTATCCGACGAAAGAAGATTTCCTCTTCAACGAGGACGAGTATTAAGAAACAAGCGAAGTAGCATTCAAGTTACTTCGCTTATTTCTTATTTAGTAACATCCAAAGCGTCATTCCTTTTGTCAAGTAAAGTATTATAGTCAGCCTTCATCTTCTCTGGCAGAAATGACTGGCTGATGAGCTCTTTCCATTTGGGGAGATGTGTTTTCATTTGTTCTATCATCTTCTCTGATCTGGAAACAGGAATACCGCTTTCGACGAATGCTGTCATGAAAGTATTGCGATCAAAGCCACTTTTTCTCCCTCCCACGGAAAAGCTCATTGCCATTTCTTCTGTATCGGCAGGGTCAGCTAGCAATACTGCTAACAAATCATAGGCAGGTGATAGGACATACTCTCCATTCCCAGTGTCTATCAGAGAAAAGTTCTTGCAATGCATGTCTGAATTTCCAGTCATCCATGAGAACAACACCAGCTCCCAAAAGCGTTGAACATCAAGCATGGGTGCCGATGAGTACTTCTTGATGGTTTCTGCTAATTGTTGATAAGTGCCGTAGTACTTGTGCTCAGTGAGTCGATTGGTCAGTTGGCACATATCCAGCATGGAAATCTTCTCATTTTTCTTTCCGCGGTCCATTCTGAGCGTCAGATAGCCCAATTCGCCGTCAGCGAGCCGGATAAGTGTGTGGCGCGCAGTACGAATATGTGCGACTTCTGCCATTTTCATCGTGAGGTCTTCAAGTTCTGGAAGATGTGGATATTTTGCGCTTTGCGGCTTAAATATATACTTCCCCCAAAGACCTACAATGGTGAATTTTGCTGGTTCATTCTTGCCGCCACGATTCACGTCGAGCGACATCTTAGCCTGCACACCAGTAACCGACACGCTGGCTCGAATCACCTGCCTGGCCAGTTCAGACATATTATCCCGCGTATAGGGAAACACAGGCACTATTGCACTACCGAAGAATTTACGGGCACAGCTGGGATGAAAATCCACCTGACCTTTTTCCAATTCCTGATAACAATACAGACACTTACTCATGTTCCAATGGTTTTACGCTAATGTTTCCTATGCAGTCTTTGCAACAAGCCATCAAGAGTGACATCCTGTCGCGAGGGTCGATTTTCCAAGATGTGGATGCGATATCCAAGAGCCAGCCTTCAGGGATGAGTCCGTCGAAGACTGGAAACATCATTTCCTTATCATACTGCTGTTCGGTCAGTGGCATAGTAGGACTTATTGGGACTGCGCCCTGACTGGCAAGATAATCCTTTTCATAGCAGAAATGATAACCCTCTTCATCCTCAGTGAGGATTCCACAGAAGACATCGTTGACATAGATACCAGCCTGTTTCATGCCATATCAGTTTTTATAGGTCCAAGGTGTTCTCCAAACAAGGCAAGAACATCATTTACCTTATCCATTCTCAGGGTCTGCTTACCTTGCTCGAGATCCCTTACGAACCTAAGCCCCACTCCAGCCCTCTCTGCCAACTCAACTTGAGAAAGGCCGTTTTTCTTACGTTTTTGTTTAATGTGTTCTGATAAACTCATAACAATTATTATACCTTAACGGGTGCAAAGATACACAATTATTATGAATAATATACTAATTCGGGTATAAATAATCGCAAATATAAGTAGTTTATACCCTATGTGGTATAGTCCATCTGCAAAAAAATGATGATTGCTATTACGTTTAGCCCATCGTAGTTTCAGCTATCGCCAAGAGTGCGATGTTAGGCGATACATGAATAGCCAGCCCGATAAGGAGAAAGCTGCAGGGACTGTGCTCAAAGCCTCTGGATTTTCCAAGGGGAAGTCCATACTTGAACTTCCTATGCTGAGTCTTATGCCGCCATACCTTCATACCAAGCAATGCGCCAATACTACCGCCAATGACTGCAAGTATCAGCAAAGTAGCTTCCGATATGCGCCAGCTGCCTTGCTTGGCCTTCCACTTGACCTTCGGTCGAGCCTGCTCACGCTCGGCATAGCTCAAACGAGTTTGGCTCTGCCCTCGCTTACTCGCAGCCTTGTCAATGCCATAGACCAGAAAGGTCACGATATTAATGACTATCAGATAATATAACAGAACATTTGCCATCACTGTCTTTCTTTAGTAAATGCGTAAACGGCCAGTGTCGGTAGAAGAACCAACAGCAGCAATGCAACCTCTACCAATGCATACGACCCGAAATAGTCAACCAATGTCTGGAATTTCAGGACTCCATCCACCAGCAAGACCAAAAGGACAAACCAGCAGAGAAGGAATATTGCAGAATATTTGATCTTTCGTTTCTTCAGTTTCATTCTGATGTTATTTATCGGTTCAGATATTTCCAGAGTTGTATGGAATCGTCGTGGTGACGCAGTTTCTCGACGATGAAGACGAGCTGTCTTTGGATGTCTTTCTGGGTTGTTCCCTGTTGACGGGCAAGCCTTTAATATTCACAAAAACAAAGTCCTTTATTAACGACTGACCATCTTTTGATAAGCCAACCTTTCGTCGCCTGACAACAGATAGATGATGCCGCAATAGGTGAAGCCGTGCTTTAGGATGTTGTGCTGCATAATCTTGTTGTCGCGATGGGTGTCTATGCGGATGTTCGTATCATGGGAGAAGCAGAATTCCATAATACTTCTGAAGATGCCGTGAGCATTTGGATAACTGGCTATTCGATGGACTACATGATACGGCTGAACATCATCAATCCACTCACCTTCGTAAATCTTAGCATAAGTCAGTTCTGGAGATGGCAGAAAAGCAAAGTAGCCAACGATCTTACCAGACAATTGGTGCTCACCATCGTCATCCTCAACAACGAATCCACCGTTCTTCTCCATATCAGCCGTAATGACAGCCTCAGAGGGATAGCCATCACCCCACTGATACATGTTGCCAGACTGCCGCATTATCTTCTTTGCAGCATCCATGACTGTCATAATATCAGCCATATCCGACGGTTGGGCTTCTCTGATAATCCTGCTCATTCCATTCGTCCCCATTTGAGCTCTTCACCCTGTTTATCATACTGTTTACGCTTGCCTACGGGAGGTTCTCTAAGGGTAATCTTAACCACTGCTGTACGTTCAAGACTACGGGCAATAGCATCGTCGAAAGCATCCATATGATGAGGGAGAAAACGCTGGCAGATGGCTCTTAATGCCTCAATCTTCTCCGCGCGGTCTGTCACAATCTCTGCCTTACCTACGGCAGTTGCCGATTTGTACTGCAGCGTAAAGCTCCCATCTTTTGGGCCAATTGTAGGCGCACATTTGGTAACAGCCGAGAGGAATACCGTCGGACAGTGTGCTATGCAGTCCAATTTGTCGCCCTCCAAGGCACAATGGAAATAGAAGGTTTTCTCGTCTGTGCGTGCCAATGACAGGGGTAATCCGTATGGACTCCCATCAGGTCGCGTCATGCTGACTGTTATGTATGGAGCCTTGTCTAACACCTCCAATGCGAAGGCGGCATTCATTTGGCGACTCGCCTTCCTCATTCGCCTCTCGGCAAAGCTCGAACAAGTTCGGCTCTGCTCTCGCCGCTCATTCGGTTCTCTACTTGCTTTTCTCATAATCCTAATCTTCCACCTCACAATGCAGGAATCCCATTTCCTTGGCCTTTTCCTCGTTCATCAGGAAGTAGATGGCCTCGCCCTCATTGCAGAGTTCACCCTTCGAGTTAGTGATCTCCGCACTGATATAGGCCAGATTCCGTACCTGTTTTGAGACTTTAGCCCGAATGGTAAGCTCTGGTTCTGTCGTGGGAACAGCCTTGCGGAACTTCACGTTCAATTGTACCGTATAGCCGCTGGTCTGTAGTTTGCGGGTGACTACCCAGCCGCATACTTCATCAATCAGCGTACTCAGAATGCCACCGTGCATAGTATCTACCCAGCCCTGATAGTTGTGCTCAGGATGCCAGGTGCTCACAATATAGTCACCATCCTCATAAAACTCCATGTGTAGTCCGATGGGATTGTCAGGACTGCAACCGAAACAGTTATACCCTTCGTGGTTGCGCCAAGGATTTATTATCTTCTTCATATAATCTGGTCTATCATATCACAAAACATATTAAAACTGCGTGTAAAGGTACGAAAAAAAGGAGAATATTTCGTAACTTTGTGCCCAATTATTACGATACTTTAATGATTTTAGGTGGTTATGGCATACATGAATATGAAGAAAAGTACTATTATCACAGCACTGACAGCCATGATGCTCGTGGCAGTAGGATTAACAGGTTGCAAGTATTTCAAGCCCCTCGACGGCCCTGGTATGGAACGCGATTCGACTGACTTATCAGCCTTGGGGGATAGTGTCGCTATCGGCGACAGTCTGAACGTTGTGGCTGACGACGCTGCACAAAAGCTGGAAATGGAAGCCGTACAGGCTTTCGTGGAGCAGTTCTATAACGAGTGGGGCATGGAGAATCTGCTGGATTATGACTATCCTAAACAGCATATTACGCCCCGCCTCCTGAAGTTCCTGGCTGATTCATACGAATTTGAATGCGAGGGCGAGTGCCTGGCTACATGGAAGTTCTTCTATGAGGGCGGTGGCGATGTCGGTGAGTTTAAGTCACGCCAGATAACAGCCCGTGACGGAAACCATGTCCTTGTTGAGAACAAGTACGTGAACTATGAATACGACGTGCTCCTTACTGTGATTAAGGATGGCGACACCTTCAAGATCGACAGCCTTCAGCAAGAGGTGCGGGCTTTAAATTTCAACGAGGACGAGTATTAAGGTTAAAAGCGATGTGGCGACACCCGCATCGCTTTTTTGATTTTAGTCGTTATACAATAAAACGGCAGTTTTTTGCGTTATAATAAGGTGAAACGTTTCTGTCTTGTCACGTTGGTCTTGCTGATGGCCCATCTGGCCCATGCCCAGCAGGACGTAGCCTTCAGCCATTATTGGGTGATGGAACCCTCGTTTAATCCTGCATCCGTAGGTAAGGAGGACAAGCTGAATGTGGCAGTGGCTTACGCCATGCAGCTGGCAGGCTTTGAACATAATCCTAAGACGATGTATGCGGCTGCAGATATGCCGTTCTATGCCTTGAACGCCTATCACGGCGTGGGTCTTCAGTTGCTTAACGATGATATCGGACTGTTTTCCCACAAGCGTCTCAGCCTGCAGTATGCCTACAAGAAATCACTCTTTGGAGGAACGCTCGGCGTAGGTCTTCAAGGCACTGTGATGAGTGAGGGATTTAATGGCTCTAAGGTGGAGCTGATAGATGCCGGCGACCCTGTCTTTGCGACATCTGATATTACGGGAACAGGCTTCGACCTGTCTGCTGGACTATATTATATGCATCGCCAATGGTATGTTGGTGCCTCCGTCTTACATTTGAACTCTCCGAAGGTGGAATTGGGTGAAACCAATGAAATATCCATCTCTTCCACATATTATTTGACCGGTGGATACAATATTCGGCTAAGAAATCCGTTCTTAACAATACACACCTCTGCTTTGGGACGTTACGACGGAGTGACTTGGAGGGCAGATGTCACAGGTCGTCTGAAGTACACCCATGAGAAGAAAGTGATGTATGCTGGTTTGGGATATAGTCCGACAAATTCAGTGACAGTACTTGTAGGTGGCAACTTTCACGGTATCCATCTCGGCTATAGCTACGAGATCTATACATCAGCCATCAATATCGGTAACGGGAGTCATGAGTTGTTCGTGGGATATCAGACAGACCTGAACCTGTTTAAGAAGGGCAGGAACCTGCATAAGAGCGTGAGAATCTTATAAAGGTAAAAAAGTGAAATGTAAAAAAACGAGAATATGGAAAAAAGAGGAAATATGATGAAGCGAAAAGGAAACATGGCGAGAAGGCTTATACCTTTTTACCTTCTTACCTTTTTACTGTTCTTGTCGAGTTGCTTCGGTAGTAAGTTGGCATCATCGGCTGGCGGTGAGGTAACGGGCGCTGGCGGCAGAGCTTTCTCCGAGCCTACACCTTACGGCATGACGTTGGTAAAACGCGGTCATCTGAAGATGGGTATCGAGAAACAAGACAGTCTCTGGGGCAAACAGACACCAGTCCGTAACATTTCTGTCGATGGTTTCTGGATGGACGAGACAGAGGTGACTAACTCCAAGTATCGTCAGTTTGTTAATTACGTGCGTGACTCCATCCTCCGTGAGCGTCTGGCCGAGATCGACGATACCTATCGTACTGTGAAGACGGATAAGGACGGTGAGGAAATCGGTTCACAGCTGAACTGGAAGAAAGCTCTCCCACGAAAGCCGAGTGAAGACGAGCAGGAGGTCATTGACGGTTTGTATGTCACTAACCCTGTGACGGGGGAGAAAATGCTTGATGCATCGCAGATGAACTACCGTTATGAGGTCTATGACTATACGGCAGCAGCCCTGCGCCGTAACCGTCTGAATCCAGAGGAACGTAATTTGAATACAGATATCGCTGTCGACCCCAACGAGGTGGTTTGGATTTCGAAGGATACTGCCTATGTTGATGAAGAAGGAAAGATTGTCCGTGAGACAATTAATCGCCAGCTGACGGGCCCTTGGGACTTCCTGAATACTTATATCATTAACATCTATCCAGATACGACTTGCTGGGTGAATGACTTCCCCAATGCCGACAATGAGGTGTACATGCGTTATTATTTTTCCAATCCAGCCTATAATGATTATCCCGTTGTGGGTGTGACATGGGAACAGGCTAACGCTTTCTGCGCTTGGCGTACAGAGTATCTGTTGAAGGGCCTTGGTCCTGCAGCACGCTTCATCCAGCGCTACCGTCTGCCGACAGAGGCAGAATGGGAATATGCTGCCCGAGGCAAGGACCAGACGGAGTTCCCATGGGAGAATGAGGACGTAGCCAGTGGAAAGGGCTGTTTCTTTGCTAACTTCAAGCCCGATAATGGTAACTATACGAAGGATGGTAATCTTATTACGAGCAAGGTAGGTATCTATTCAGCCAACAGTAATGGTCTCTTTGATATGGCAGGTAACGTGGCAGAATGGACTAGCACCATATATACTGAGGCAGGTGTGGAAGCGATGAATGATATCAATCCACAGTTGAAGTATAATGCCGCCATCGAAGACCCTTATCGTCTGAAGAAGAAGAGTGTGCGTGGTGGCTCGTGGAAAGACCCGGAGTCATATATCCGTTCTGCCTGGCGCAGTTCTGAGTACCAGAATCAGCCACGTTCCTATATCGGATTCCGTTGTGTCCGCAGCTTGGCAAATACCACCAGCGACAAGGCCAAGGACTCCAAACGCAAGTAATGAAATGTAAATCGTCAAATTGTAAATCGAAATGACAACCTATAGTAAATTCAATATCGTCTACCGCTTACAGAAGTGGATGGACAGCGTGCCAGGACAGACCTTCCTGAACTATGCCTATAGTTGGGGTGCGTCGATTGTGATCTTGGGTACCCTCTTTAAGCTCACTCACCTTCCAGGTGCAAACTTCTTCCTGTTCCTGGGTATGGGTACAGAGGTGTTTGTGTTCTTTATCTCGGCTTTCGATCGTCCTTTCGACAAAACGACCGACGGTATGGAACTCGATACCCATGTACAGACAGGTGAGGATGTGGTCGAGGCCGCTCCGGCCTCCGCAGGCGTTTCTTCGGTAGGTGGCTCTGCTACTGTTATCGGAGGTAACGGAGGTACGATTATCATCGGAGGAGGCGGTGGATCGAGCCAGCCTGGACCATCAAGTCCGGCTAGCGAGACTAGTGAAGCCAGTCAGGCCAGTGTCGATACTGAGGCTATCGCGGCTGTATCGTCATCAGTGACGACAATGGCAGGTGGTGCTCCAGTGGCTCTGCCTCAGGTGAATCCTGAACTCGAAGAGGCAACGGCCAACTACGTCGAAGAGTTGAAACACCTTACTGAGATGCTCTCGAAGGTCTCTGAGCAGAGTGAGCGTCTGTCACGCGACTCTGAGGAGATGGAGAACCTGAACCGTACGCTCACAGGTATCTGTAAGGTCTACGAGTTGCAGCTGAAGAGTGCCAGCTCGCAGATAGGCACCATCGATGAGATTAACGACCAGACTCGCAGGATGGCAGAACAGATAGCCGAGCTCAATAAGATTTATACACGAATGATTGAGGCGATGACCGTGAACATGAAAGCGGCCGCACCTTTAGGATAAAGAACTATGGCAATAAGGAAAAGACCCGTCTCTCCACGCCAGAAGATGATCAATCTGATGTATGTCGTCTTGATGGCGATGCTTGCGCTGAACGTCTCCAATGAGGTGCTCAACGGCTTCTCCATCGTGGAGGAAAGTCTGAAGCGCACAACGGTGAATGCCTCCAATGAGAACTTGGCTATCTACGACAACTTTGCCGTACAGATGAAAAAGAATCCGCAGAAGGTAGAGCAGTGGTATAACAAGTCGCAGACGGTAAAACATTTGAGCGATTCTCTCTATAATATGATTGCAGACCTGAAGTTGGCTATTGTCCGTGAGGCTGACGGAGATGACGGAGATGTTACGAATATCCGCAATAAAGAAGATTTGGAGGCCGCCAATCAGGTGATGCTGGCTCCAGGACGTGGACAGGGTAAGAAATTGTTTGATGCCATCAATGCGTATCGTGCCAAGCTTTTACCGATGGTGACGACCACTCGACAGAAGCAAATGCTGGTGTCGAACCTGACGACCGACGTTCCCAAGAGTGCGAAGGCGATGGGTAAGAACTGGCAGGAGTATATGTTCGAATCGATGCCGGCGGCTGCAGCTGTCACCCTGCTATCGAAGTTGCAGAGTGATGTGCGATATGCTGAGGGCGAGGTGCTTCACACCTTGGTTCAGAACATTGATGTAAAGGATATCCGTGTGAATGCCCTCGAGGCTTTTGTCATCCCCAACTCACAGACCATTGTTCGTGGCGACAAGTTCTCTGCCCATATCGTGATGGCTGCAGTGGATACCACACAGATACCTGATATCTACATCGGTAACCAGAAGGTGACACTCCATGATAATCTCTATGAGCGCATCTGTGGTAGTACAGGCGACTTTACGTTGGCTGGTTATCTGGAAACGGTTAATGGTAATGGTGAGCGTATCCGTCGTGACTTTTCTCAGAAGTATACCGTGGTAGATCCGAGTGCTACTGTCAGTGCCGATCTGATGAATGTGCTCTATGCGGGCTATAACAACCCTATTAGCATCAGTGTACCAGGTGTACCTCTTAATAAGATATCTGCATCGATGTCAGGAGGAACACTCCAGCCAGTAGGACCAGGACGCTATATTGCCCGTCCTTCGAAGGTCGGACAGGATGTCACCTTCACTGTGACCTCCACAAACACAGGCCGTCCACAGCAGATGGGACAGTTCAGCTTCCGCGTACGTAAGTTACCAGATCCTACACCTTATATTACGATGAAGGATGAACACGGCAACCCCACTCGTTACAAGGGCGGTGGTCTGGCTAAAGGACAGTTGGTTGCCGCAACATCCATTGGTGCCGCCATCGACGATGGAATTCTAGACATTGCTTTCCGTGTGCAGAGTTTCGAGACGGTATTCTTCGACAATATGGGTAACGCTGTGCCGATGGCTTCTGAAGGTGCATCATTCTCCTCGAGGCAGATGGAAACTTTCCGCAAACTGACGCGTAACCGCCGTTTCTATATTTCCCGTGTAACGGTTGTAGGACCAGACGGTCTGACACGTACCCTTCAGAATCCGATGGAGGTAATTGTTAAGTAAAAGTAAAAAGAGTAAAAGATATGAAAATGAATAGCATAACAAATACGGTAAGAGGTGCGGTAAAATGGTTTTTACCTTTTTACCTTTTTACCTTTTTACCTTTAATTGCCCCGGCTCAGCCGAAGGCTCGCCGTGTCCAGCAACAGGCGGAGCAGCAGCAAACACAGCAGAAGAAGTCAGGTAATACCGCGTCGTCGGCTATGACGCGTCGTGCACAGATATCGTTTCCAACGGCCCTCGATGTGCCAGAAGATGTGGTTTGGCGTCGTGACATCTACCGTGAAATTATTCTCGAGGATGATGCCAATGCAGGACTGTATTATCCTGTCGAGCCTCAGGGTAAACAATTAAACCTGTTTACCTATATCTTCAAGTTGGCGCAGAACGGTTACATCCCTATCTACGAGTATCCCACAGATGGCAGTGATGTGTTTGAAGAAGCCTCAAAAGTGCCGATGAAGACCGTCCTAGATAATTATCATATCTTCTATGAGGAACAGAACGGCAAGCTGAAAGTCGATAACAGCGACATTCCTTCTGCCGAGGTAAAAAAGTATTATCTGAAGGAGAGTGCCTATTATGATCAGGCCAACTCTTCATTCCATATTAAGGTATTGGCCCTCTGTCCAGTGATGATGCGCAACGATGATTTCATCATCAGCGACGATGCCAACAGTCAGGGCACAGCCTATCCGCTCTTCTGGGTGAAATACAGTGATCTTGAACCCTTCCTGACCCGTCAGACCGTGATGACTTCAAGTCTGAACAATGCTGCTACAATGTCAATGGATGATTACTTTACGATGAATAAGTATAGTGGAAAGATCTACAAAACTACGAATATGCTCGGTCGTACTTTGGCTCAATATTGTCCAGACGAAGCATCTATGACTGCAGAGCAGAAACGTATTGAAGAAGAGCTCGAGGCTTTCCGCAAGAATATCTTCGGCGATCCAGAGAAGAAGGATTCACTTGACAGCATCGCGAATGCCAATCCTCAGAATGTAAAGGCTGCACAGAAGGCAAAAGCCAAGAAAGCCCGCCAGAACAGCACTCGTCGTACAAAGGTCAGTGGCACGAAGACCAAGGGCAGTTCATCTTCTCCGAGTAACGGTGCTGCCCGCGTCTCTGTCCGCCGCGAGAGACACTGAATGAAGATATTTTTAAAAAAAGAGCGATTATTCGCTCTTTTTTTATATCTTTGCAGCGTCATACTTTAAATAATTCTAATTATGAAGAGATTTTTTACTTTAGTCGTGCTGCTTTCTGCCATGACGATGGCTACGCAAGCACAAGGTGTCAAGGTTGGTATTAAGGGCGGTCTCGACATC
>Ga0247611_10006730_pt1 | contig 14651 bp, 14 predicted proteins | sample 177DNAGHGhighgp2_FD_192422 | JGI IMG/M metagenome (GOLD analysis project Ga0247611, IMG submission 192422) | Sheep rumen microbial communities from Palmerston North, Manawatu-Wanganui, New Zealand - 1770 DNA GHGhigh gp2 | ecosystem: Host-associated > Mammals > Digestive system > Stomach > Rumen...
ATAACGGCTAATGATATCTTCAATTATCGTACATCAATTACAAAGGTTTCAGGTGGTTCGGAACTTATCATGCCTGAAGGAGCTGGTGGTAAAGCACCAATCACATTTGAAACAATCGATGCTGCAAATGCTCCAATCAATAACGACTTGCTTGATAATCTTAAGAATGAAGCAATTAATGCGACGCCGGTTCCATCTATGATGGTACAGGGTGCGATGTCTGAAGTTGATTTCGCGAAAGAAGTTGAAACGGCAAACACTCGTTTCAATACGATGGTCGCTGGTATGAAACTTGATATCAATCCCGATCTCACAAAGATGTATCGTAAGATACTTAAATATGAAACCGATCTGGATGAGAATGTCATTAAGACATTGAAGGTCACATTAAGAATGCCAATGTCTAAGACATTATCAATTACTTCGGATATGTTATCAAACTTCAATTCTCTTTGTGACTTGGCTATGGAAACATTCCTTACCAAGGATGAACAGAAAGAGAAGGAAGGTGAAGCTGAACATAAGGGTGGAGTTATGCGTGAATACAAGAAGTTATTGTTGCATGAATTCTTCCCGCTTCTTGATGTTGAGCGTCTTGAGAAGATGGCTGATGAAGCTCGTCAGAAGGCAAATCCAAATGTTCTTAAGAAGACTAAACCTGAAGAGAACATGGTATCTGATGTGGCCAACAATGAAGAAATGATGATGTAAGGAGTTGATGTTATATGAAGATAGAACAGACAACAACCGGACTCATCATTCATCAAGCAACAACAGAGGTGAAGAGAAAGGTATTACAATACTTTTCTCTTCGTAACCCCGTGCGTGAATACTTCATCTATTCAGGTAACAACCCTGAAAAGAAACCATTGTTCGGAAGAGAACATGATGTTATCTATATATCTTCTGGATTCCTTAAAATCAACGATCCTGTTATACGCAATTTACCAAAACCATCAACGGTGAATTATCCAACACCTAAGAAAGTTGAGGTAACAATGAATCGTGAACCTCGTTCACGTCTGCAGGAAGATTGCATTCATAAAATGTTGACATCGGATTCTCATAAGATAACACTTGAACTCAAGCCCGGTGTAGGCAAAACGTTCATAGCAACATATGCAACATCCAAACTTCAGTTGAAGCCATTGGTTGTTGCACCAACAACTCTTCTGAAGAATCAATGGGTTGAAGAGTTTGAAGGATGTGGTATTCCAAGAGAAGATATAGCAACACGTATCTGGGATGCACCAGGTAAGAAATTATGTGTTGTAACAATAGCATCAATGGAACTTGAACTCGGTAAAGATTGGGAGAAGTTGATGAATGTAATCGACGAATCTTCATTCGGTATAAAGATTGTCGATGAAGCTCATTTACATCTTAAAGGTGTTCTGAGACTTGATGCTATATGTAATATCAAACATAACTGGTATCTGTCTGCTACTCTTGGTAGATCGGATGAAATGGAAGATAATATATTGAATCGAGCATTATTAGATGCTGATAGATTTGTAGGTAATTCATCATATGAAGAATACCAAAAAGAATTTGTTAACATCTATATGCAAGATATATATTACTATCCATCACAAAGATTATGTGAACAAACATTCAAATATGGTACCAAGGGCTTGATAAAAGCTACGTACTATAGAATGCTTCTCGCATATAGAGATGGTAGACCTTTCATGGAGAATATCAAACGATTGATAAAGATCGCATATAACGTGAAAACATATGATGGAAAGATTCTTGTACTCGTTCCATTGTTAGACGTTATTGATCGATTGAAGGATGAGATATCAAAAGATCCGTGGTTCGATAGGTTTAATATCGTTACAGTTGATGGCTCTCTCCCCTTATCAGTAAAGCGTCAAGCACTTGAAGATGGTACATTAATACTCACGACTACCATGTCCGTGGGTACTGGTACGGATATCAAGAATCTTGCATGTACGATAAACTTTGATCAAGCCGCATCACCTATAATTCTTGAGCAGGTCGTAGGTCGTTTGAGAGATCGTGGTAAAGAATGCTGGTTCTTTGATATAACAGATCATGTTCGTTATGCACGTTCTTTCGAAAATTGGGGAAGACAAAGAAGAATGCTTCTTCCATATTTCCCAGGTGTTCGTTCAGAAATGAAACGTTTACCGGACATAAGATGTTAAATATGGGAGCCCTTCGGGGCTCCTATTATTCTTCTCTTTTATATGTATATGATTAATATGGTACGTTGAGAAATTCACTCGACACCAAATATTTTACAGGGGTGAAAACACTGCCCCGAAAGGAGAAATCAGTATGACATACGTGACCAGTGACTGGCATATATTTAAAATGCCAGGTGGACGCAGACCGAGCATCGAATGGAATAATCTTGAGATTATATTCGAGGAACTCGCAAAGCTCACAAAGGAAGACACCGTCATCTTCCTTGGTGACCTGATGGATGACGGTATTCGTCTCCCATTCCGTGGAGAATTCGTAGAAGTGCTTGACAAGATCAACGAAGGTCTTTCCCTCTGCAAGAAAGCGATCTTCATCAGAGGAAATAACGATGATCAGAATGATTATTTCTATAAAGCATGTGGCTTCGATGAAGTCACATATGCCGTCGTAGGTAATACAGAAAAAGTGGCTGAATCATCGATGAATGTGAACATATTATTTTCACATACGTCGGTAGACATTCACGATGATGAGAACTGGGTAAATATTCACGGGCATATTCATCGCCCGAATACTGACCCAGATACAATATCATACTATCATGATCCGGCAAGATGCATAAACATATGCACAGCGGATAGACGCGAGCTTCGTCTCACAGCCGTTGAAAAGATGCTGCTTTCTAAAGAACTCGAGCGGAATAATACATGGAGCCCTGGGTTCGAACATAGCGGTATGTCAACGTTGTGTCAGAATCAGGCATACCAGATTTATCTGGATAGCCACAAAGGAGGTGACAGATAATGGAACCTGCTTGGTTAATCTATAAATCATCAATACTCAACGGATTCCCTGATTATGAGAAATCCGTCGATGCCATTGTGACAACAGTTAAACATCCGGTAACAAAACGCATCAAACGTGAATCGGGTGGTTATATATGGCATATTGATAATGACATGATATTGATGACATTTAATGCTGACATGATCAAACCTTCACATATGTCCGTGAACAATTTCTATATCCGTAAGGATGAAAATGACTTCGTTCAGGCATCAAGAATGCAGGTCCTCTTCGGTATCGATAGGATCTGCTATGCAAGAGTCGTCACTGACGACAACGGATTTGTCATCGCTGCATTATTCGGAATACAGAATAGATCTGCGTTGACAGCCGTCGGTGAAATCGATATTTTAGATATGGGAGAAGCAAATAAAGATGAATAATAAAACTAAAAAACTTTTTGACGTAAAAGGATTTATGGGTGACTATTTCGAAGAATATAAAGGTTACCCATTTTCCGTATCATTGGATCTTTTCGGGTTCAGAAGTGTCATGATAATATTCCCCAAGGGTGTAAAAATTCATGAAAAGTATTTAAACCCCAAGGGAAAAATAACATTAACCAAAGATGATAAAAAGCGTTTGAAAGAAGCGAAGAAACAGTCAATCGCTGATAATAACATTGTATCATCGTCAACATGGTTTACAACAGCCGTTGATAGTATCTTTGGTGCATCCGAGGGAGACATATATGAAGTTGGTGATGATCGTCACGGCTTCCTTGTGAAAGGTTTAGGTCTCAGTGACAATCCGAACAAGACATACAGGGTATTCATCAAAGATGTCGATTTCGAAAGATCCTATGAAAAACATAAGGATTTTCTCGAAGCTAATCCAGAGGCCATGAAAACTTTCAATAATCTTCGTGAGACAAATAATAAAATCGAAGAATTGTTTAACAAAAGAGACACCGAACATATCGCAAAGATTTTACCAAAAGGGATAACATCTATTGCCACATATGATGATGATGATGCTATCGAACTTTGTCGTATGTTTATAGACGAAATCGTATCGCATGAAAATAAGATTCAGAGCCACAACAATATACTGAATAAAATAAGTAAAACAGTAAAAGAAAAAACAGGAGGTTATAAGTATGCAGACAACACCAAACGTATGGCTCATAAGCCATACACCGGATCCTGAGAAGGTGATAGCGACAGCTGCAAAGCTTTGTTATTCATCATCAGACGTTGAACATCTGATGGAAGGATTAACTGATGAAAAGGTTGAATCTTTCCTCGATCTGTTGTTCGATCTGGGGCACGAGTCCCCGATAGAACACGCGACCTTTACCTTTGCTATCGAAGGTATCTCACGAGCATGTTCACATCAGCTCGTCCGTCACCGTATCGCTTCATACAGCCAGAAGAGCCAGCGGTATGTCAATGAAGGGGGTTTTGATTACATAGTACCGCCTTCGATAGAAAGACATGCATATCTCAAAACATTATTTGAGACTGAGATGAATCATATCCAAAACAAATATGATTATCTTCGTTCATGTCTCAAAACAGAGATAATGAATGACGAAGGCATTTCAAAAGAAGCTGCGGCGAAGCGTGCTAATGAGGATGCTCGTTTCCTTCTTCCCAACGCTTGTGAAACTAAAATAGTAGTGACCATGAACATTCGTTCTCTGTTCAACTTCTTTAAAGAAAGATGCTGCAACCGTGCACAGTGGGAGATACGTGCTGTTGCAATGGAGATGTGGCATTTATGTATGGACGTATCACCATTGATATTCCAGCACGCTGGTCCCGAATGTATCACCAAGGGCAAATGCCCTGAGGGTAAGATGTCATGTGGAAAACCACCGATCATGTGTCACGGCGAAAAATCACATCCGTCCGACGAAAACAAAAATGAATAAAGAAAATGCCCACCCCATATGGGGTGGGTTTTCTTTTCTTCTTAGAATGAATTTATATTTGCAAAGAATGACAACTCCGAACGAGAATAACCACCATCTGGTTCAGAAGGTTTCATGCCATATGATGAGTCATATTGATCTGGTCGATAACCCAAATCATCTCTACCGGATGCATCAACGTATGATGACAAACCGCCATTAGTTAAGTCATTTAGCAACTGTTCTTCGTACATGGTAGGTGTATCATATGGAAGCATATTGTTGATAACATTCTCAGCTTCACTCTCTTCGTATTGAGTTAATACTTGATTAACCTTTTCGAATGTACACAGACGTTTATCAATACCATAACGAGTTAAATCATAACCATAGTTGAGTACATAGATGGTATGATTGTATGCCATGATAACATCATCGTGTTCTCCGGAAGCAGCTGCTATCTTACCATTCTTTTGACGGACAAGATTACACAGATCAGATACAACGAATTCAGTATTGAACAATTCTTTGTAATCCTTAACATAGCGCTTCAGTAATTCGAACATTGCATTTCTAACCTTTTCAGTTACAAATGTACCAATGTGTCTCTTCTCATTTGCTCTACGTTTAGCTTCTGCAATTGCTGCATTAGAGTTATCTTCAATTGTAATGTTTTGTGTCAAATCAGTACGTGGGTCACGATAGAAACGATATTCAAGTTGTGTTTCTTGAACAAAGTCTATCAATGATGTACCCATGTTATTTGTTTCTGGACAGAATATTCCTCTCGGTATCATCTTGGCTAATGCGATAACTATACGCATCAAGTCAAACAAACCGATGTATGGTGATTTCAGTTCAGCAACAACCTGAAGTGTATATGGATGAGTAACTACAATAGCAGTATTGTCTCCAGCTCCACGTGCACCTGCAATATCAATACCGATGAGATACGGTATGTCAACATCGAAATATGGTGTATTGGAATTGATGTCGGGATGCTGTATTTCGTGACTATAAATGAAAAGAGTAAATTTCTTTTCTATCAATACTGTATGATCCGGTCTACGAACATGATTCTGAATGTAATCAATTGATGATTGATCGAACAATGCAGAATCTGCACCACGGAACCTTTGTAACAATACGCCTCGACGATACTCTGCAAGAGTGTTCTTAGCAACAGCTTCAAGATATTGTGCACGAAGATACTTCTCATCTTTTCTGAGCTGCTTATAATCGAATTCGATATAAACCATTGTGAGAGGAAGTTGCTCAACATCTCCTTCACCATCATCTGCACCAGTAAACATCTTCTCAAGTTCATCATCGGTAAGATCATACATAGCTTCGTTGAAACGAGGTGTATTATCAATGATATGTTGAAAGTCTTTACCTTCATCGGTTTCCAAATCTCCAGGTGTTGATGCATACATCATACAAGAACGTATACCTGCAAGCTTAGCAGACTGACGTGCTGTAACGATAGTCGGGTTAGATCCATCGATAACCGCTTTCATATATGGAATGAATTCACACTCGTCAACGAACCACGTGAACAATGAGAAACCACGCATCTTATCTGATGCAACATTCTCGGACTTAGCCGCGGATACAGTAGCAATGGAAACACCATGTGCTTCATACTTGAGAGACTGAAGACCTGGGAGATGTTTATTGTTTGCCCATGGATTCATGTATGATGGTAACGCTGTGATATAGTCACGAAGAATACCAACATTATCCGTACAACGTTTCTCGGTCTTATGCATATATGGTATATCGACATTCTGATATTCGAACAATACCATGTATGACATAATTGCAGTAATTACGGTAGTCTTATATGTCTGACGAGGTTGAACTAATTCGAAATCGATACTATGCATGAAACACCATATAGCTGCACATCCAGCACGATGTAAGTATAAAGGTAATTCACCAAGACCACGAGCAACAACATGTGATACTTCTCTGAAGAAATACCATGGATTGGCTTTGCATTCAAGCAATACTTTACCCATCTCTTCAGGGGTTATATCTCTCTTGTATGGATCGATATCTTGTACACCGGTATTAGGGTATTTGACCTCGAGCATGAAATAATAATTCTTTATTCCAAGCTTCTTCAGTTCACTTGCAGTCAACAAAAAAGAAGCATTCTTTGTACCGAAGTCATAATACTTATTACCAATTTTAATTATCTTGCTCATGCATATTCTCCTTTCCTCAATATTCACCTTACAGTGTTAATATTTTGGTTCGAACATCATTCAGCATACAAAAAATGAATAGCATAATGTGGGGCACGAGGCCCCACATCATACCAATGGCAATCAAAAGATTGTATATTTTAAGAGTACTGTTTGATCTGCTGTAAGATAGGCAGCAGCTCGGTGAACTTATCAAACACATGTACGATGTATTCTTCAGATCTCATAGTAAAGAGATTTGTTTCACGAATATGATTGAAGAAGTCTATGAGGTCAACTGCACCATTCAGATATGCCTCATACTGTAAATAGTATGAATGCATCTGAAGCACATATGAAAGATCCGGAATAGAGATCTTCACTGTGACATTGTTCATATAGACTTCATATTCTTTATCAATCAGACCTATAGAATTGAATGTGAAATCGCTCTCTTTAAGGCGTACACCGTTGAGTTTGAGAACGTTCTTCAAGTTACTTAATTGTGGAAATTTATTGTACTTGGTCAGATCAAGCTCATTGTCATCAAGCTGTGCCATGAGCATTGAGTTATCTTCATACTGAGATCCACGATAGTAAGTTGTAATCTTCGCAAAATCACGAGGACCGATACCAGCAAGGAAGTTGTAAGTATCATACTCACCAAACTTGATCGGGTTATCAGAGAAACGACGAAGATTATTCTTGAACTGTCTTGTCTTTACAGGAATATCATAGTATGTTGTACGTCCTGTAGATACTGCCGACATAGCCTTTGATGGTTCCTGTTTGAGTACCCATGTATACTGATAACCGATAGCATGCTGCTCATCAAGAGGTACCCATCTATGACGCATCTTTGTATATACAGTATAACGCTTCATGATATCCGGGTAACGTTCATACACTGCAAGAACCGAATCACGTACAGGTACTTCATTAAGAGGTTCACACTGAATGTATATGCCATTTGTCATAATATCACGATACATAACATCTGGCATTTCACGATACAGACGCATGATTTCAGAACCCTGGTTAGGATTGTATATTCCAACAAATTCAGAAACGAGTTCCATGATTTCATCACGGGGTTTACCTTCTTCTGCCAACTTCTTAAGATGCTGCCACATTCTTTCGGTCTGGAATGTGATTGAACATTCATAAGGAGCCATAGGAATGATTCTGTTAGGGATGGAAAGTCCATTAGCGATCATGTCTATCGGTCTTCCATCGTCTGTGTGAGGCATTAATTCACGAGGACGAATTTCTGAGATAACAGACTTGTTACCCATACGGCCAACGACCTTCTGTCCAACATGTATCTTCTTCGGCTGAAGTACAGTGAACTTGATGTTGGTATTGATAATCTTTTCCTTAGTAACCCATGTGGAATCATTGAGCCACTTATCAGCTTTATGGAATATATCAAGTAATGATGTATCGTCCTGTGCAGGATCTGCGATAATCTTCTTAACATACGCAAAGATATTAGAATACCATTCACGTATCTGCTGAAGATATTTGTTAACCTGTTCATTTTCATCTTCGACATTTGTGTAGATATCAATGTCAACAAGGATACCATTTGTGAAGATATTCTTATCATTGATATGAGGCATACTTGCTTCGGAGAAAGATGAAACAAATGAATTCTCACGAATCGAACATATTATGCCGTTTTCGATCTCTTCACCTACATCAGGGAAAGGTTTGTATTCACCATTCTTACCATATTTATTCAACAGGAATGAATCCTTCTTAATATCAACATTAACGATATCGACCATGTCATACTTCAACGCTTCTGCAGCATAATCGGATATGACAAGCGCATCCTCTGTGAGTTCGGGTAATACTGTATATGCCATACGGATATTACGTCCAGCACAATAGTTATCACCAACATATGATGAAGACTGTGCTATCTTTGTACCTTTAGGAAGTATATCTCCTTCATGATAATCATCCATATATGAATGCATGCGGAAACCATATTTCTCTATAAGGTTTATCGCGGGATATACAACCTCACATTTATATTTACCCGTATGAACATTTCTAAGGATGTAACATGTTGTCGAAACTGGAGCATCCTTAAACTTACGAAATACTTTCATAAGCTGGTAGTCATCATGTGTTTTTATGTTCCACGATGAACGTTCACCATATTCATTCTCAGCACCTGTAAACAGAAACGGAAATTCGGGATTCGTTAATACAACACGCTGTGAAGTATGACGTGTTCCCATGATTGCTCGTACCGGTGATATCTTCTCTGGGAATATCATTGCTGAAGCGGCAAACAATGACATTGGTACGATTTCTTTTGCACGTTTCTTAATGTCGGTGACATTGTTCATTACACCTAAACGTTTAGCCATTTTTAATACCTCCGTATTTGTTAGTATTGATACCGGGCAGTTAACCCGGTATCAATAAAAATATATACATGTTTATTTCTTAATAAATTTTGAAATTACGTTTTTGATGTAATTTACATGACGCATGTCAGTTGTAGGTACAACATCTGCATTGTCGATATCGGGCATTGCATATGACATAATCATGTAAATCGCGGTTACGATAACCATGTCAGTTTCAGTATCACAGTTTGTGAATAACAGACCGAGCAATGTCTCAATGTCTATAGCGGGAATATCACCGTGGGGTTCTTCATAGAATATCTTTGTACGCTTGTATTCCGGGAAGAATGTCGCCGTCTTGAGTTTTTCATTGAGCTTCTTATAGTTGATCTTTGTTGTATGAATGAAAGACTTTATCGTCTTTTCATCAACATGATCAACAACCCATTCCAGGGTTTCTTTCATATTCGACAGCATCTCAAGATGACCCTCATCTATGAAATACTTGTAATTCTCAATGACGAAATATACGAATATCTCATCAACGAGATTAGGTAGTGCTTCAGGATGTTCGGTCATCTTAACACGTGTGTCATTCGTTTCTGGCAGTGTCTGGAAGATATCATCAAGTGTGATTCTCTTACGAACACGATCATATTCCGGTATCTCTGTATTTACACTGAAAAGAGACTGATATGCAGCCTGCTCTTCAGGCGAATCATTTGGTATGATTGTATCAACAGGAGAAGACTCGAGGTTGATGTCATGAAGTATACCGGCGAAATATGAGTCATATGTTTCCTGTGTTATGAATTGGAATGTACGCTGCTTAAGAGCACGAATGTTGTGGTAATATATGTTGAGACCTACAACACCGAGTCTATGTGTATTCCAAACTTCTTTCATTTTCTTGTTATCAAGTCCTGATAAAATGAACATGTGTTAACCTCCATATTTGTTTTCATAGTATGTTTCTCTGATGGTTAAGTAATTCTCACAGACATAATCCATGCCATTTGTGAGAATTAACATTAGTACATATACATCCAAGTGATCATACATAACTTATCATTCCTTTCTATAAGTTTAGAAGAATTCTTCCGCTGCGTCTAACAATGAATTTTCATCTAAACCCATACCAGGATGATTATTCCCGTTTTGATGTTGTGCGATGCGTTGTGTAAACGCATCAGTTTGTCTACGTCTTTCCGCATCCTGTTCTATCAATATATCTCGGAGGCGAAGGACGAATGAGTGCGGCATTCGTCCCAAAACCTCTAATGGTATTTTCTTACCTACGAATGAAGAAACGCTCAAGATTTCTCGGGCAGTTCTTTCAAGCTTATTGTTGTATTCTGATACCTCCGAGACAGAAGGAAAAGCAAGCTTTCTCCTATGTCATCGATAGGAACACGAACATTGTTTCTTCCACACTTCGGGCATATATAGCCGGGCAGCCAGAAGGAAACTGGTGAATCGAACATATTTGCCTTCGGGAATATCTCATAGAAAAGAAGATATGAATCCTTGAAACTGAGCTGTTTAGTCAGAATCTTTTCCATCTGATCAAACTTCTCGTATTTGTACATCTTTCCCTTATAAGGAATATATACAGCAGCAACAAGAAGCGCCGCACCGAGAAGAATAGCAAACTCACCACCGTTCTCATACTGTCCCTTCTGGAAGTTGGAAAGTATACGAGGAAGTGCGGTATTGAAGTTTCCATCAGGATAGAATCTTTCATAGATCTCACGGATACGTCCGAATCTACCCTCGATGAAGTCCTTGACCGTTGGAGCGTTGAGCTCAACAACAACCTTTGAATCGGGCAGTTCGTAACCCTTATGAGTTGCTACGATCTTATTGAAGATCTCTGCAGCCTCAGGACCAGGAGCAGCCTTATCAACCTTCTCATAGTAATCAGGAATCTTCTCTTCATCAATATGCATGATTTCGCGCGGTCTGTAAGTTGAAGCAATTGAATGCTTACAATCTTCATTACCACATGTGAGCGTGATGTCTTCCTCTTCCGCAGATGTAGATACGAGAATAGCCCACATAAAGAACTGAAGATCAATGAAACGAGTCTTCTCTGTGAAGTCTTCGAATGACTTGAAAGGTCCGATAGATGTCCACTTGATGTGATCATATATAATAGACCACTGACGCATCATAATGTCCATAATATTTCTGCCGGTAGGAGCCATAAGAGATACGATCTCAAACCAAGAGAAAGGACGAATGATGCAACGATAACCGGATGTAGGAAGTGTTACCGGAATATCTTCAAGACCGGGATCATATGGAGTGATGATACCATCAGCATCGGAGTTGACAACAATGTTACCTTTGAGAAGATCCTGTTCGGTTACTTCCTTAACAAAGATATCAACAACCTGCTGCTTTGACATTTCTCCAACGATATCATCATCAATGTTAACGGTTACAGGTGTACCAGGTTCAACATTGATATTGATTGTTGGATTAGCAGGAATTTCTACTTCCTTAACAGCATCAGGTGTTTCGTTGTTTTCTGTTTCGGGTGTTTCAAGTGTTTCCTTGAATCCGTTGTTGACATAAGTTGTTGCCTTAACGCCGGAATCGAGATACCAGTTATCGAGTACGGTATTTCTGAAAGTATCAGTTATAACAGCACCGTCACGGTGATAACACTCAACAAGATCACCCATGATTCTCATCTTGAAGTTTACGTCACGCTTATCAGATGGATTCACCTCAGGAATACCGCCTGAAGGAAGACGATAGTCTATTGCAACCTGACGAACCATCGCAGCTACGGTATCAAGTGTATTACCCTGATGAGCTACTTCGTTACCGATAGCTTTCTCGTCATACATCTCAGGTGCCATTTCCTCGGGTTTGTTCTCTTCACGAGCTATTGCATTTTCCTTGGCCTGACGAGCGCGTTCCTCAGCTTCGATACGCTCCTTCTCGGCATACTCATTCTCGATATCATCGTCTCCATAATTGATCTCCGGAGGATCAGCCTTGGTAACGGTTACCCTCTCTTCTTCATCCGGAGGGAGCTTGATGTTAGAAGGCATCGGGGGTACCTTAATACCTCCATTAGATTCATTGGATTCTTTCTGAACACGATTCATGATATCATCCAACGGATCTACAAAATTATTATTTGCCATGATATTGTTCTCCTTTACATTAAATTTACATTTGAAATGTATATGATTATATAGGTTAACAGTATACTGGTTTGTACACTGATAAATTATAAGGTAGGTTTTGTAATATGTATGATAAAATGTTATTTTACAATGATAATATTCCATATCTGTTTCATTCTAATATATTAGAATATGATATGAATGCAGCGTCATTATCATTGTCAGAAAGATTTGGTTTATTACCAAAAGAAACAATTGAACGTTTAAAGCGTTTACCGAAACAGCAAAGAGTTATTGAAACAGGACTCATTCGTAGAAATGATAAAGAATTCTCTGTAATAGTTGATAAGAAGTTATTGGAAGTGCGTGAACAATTCATCAATGAAAATAACATAACACCAGAAGAAATTATATCATTACACTCAGATGCAATAATATTCGCATCACGTAAAAAGATAAAGAATAATATTGACGGAATACAGTTTAAAGAAGCAATGCGTTGTACAGGATATATCAATTATAAAAGAATTGAGATGTTCTATAATGATGGATATATCGATTACAAAGGTGCTGTACAACAGCTGATTGATCAACAAAGAATGGGTATCAATCTGTATCTCATCAAAATATTCAAGTATATCGAAAATTATGATACACAGATATTGAAATATATGTCAAGATTCCAAAGAGATTATCTCATGGATCAATTACAAGAATTTGTATATGAATCATTCGGTCGTCTTGGAGATTTTAAGTATGCAAATCTCGAACTGTTTGCATACATAGCAAACATAGTTGTTCAAGAAATGAAAAGGTGGTGATAGAATGGAAGACACGATTTATGTATTTCGGTTTTCCCCATTGGATAATCCTCCATCACGTGATATGATGTATCAGGTGTATACAACAGAACCCAAGCTCATGAATCGATTCCTTAATCAACATCGATTCAATGATGGAATGCAGTATGTTGAAATAACCACACCTGAAAAAACAGACATAGATGTTGCTCAAGAATTAGAAGTATTCCACTTTGGTTCAAATATCCATCGTGATAAAATATATGAAATTGTCACATCTCAACAATTGATAGATGAGATGTGTAAAGATCTTGGTGATAAGTTATCAAGAATATCTATGTTCAATGAATTGATAACATCACAGAATATTCCGATCATGGAAACCTTACGTGACAATATAGGTGAATTACCATATGGGCATTTGTTAAATGTAATGAGTGAGGATGAATATCAAACAATGCGTGATGATGTTGATAAAATGTATAATGATAGATCAGATGCACCAATAGATTATACAAGCGATCCAAATGGACCTGATGATTCAATAATATATTGTGAGCTTATGGAATCTGCGATTGTCACAAATATACAACCAGGAACAATTGAATCATATATTGAAACATTCGTCTCGCTAATAACAGATGAATATAAGTAAATAAGGAGTGATTTCAATGGCAAAAAAGACCGCAAGCGAATTAGCAGAAACCCATAGACCAAAGAATTATAAATACAAATATATCTTCACAGATACAAAGTTTGTTGAAGAATTATATGATCAGGGATTTGATATAGATTCTTTGGATACTATTAATGACGATGATCTTGTGGAGGATGCTTTAAAGATAACAGATTTCAAAGAGTTTCCTCGAGAAGCTGTGGCCAAAGCAAAACAACCAACTATTCTTGAAGACGGTGTTATGTTATCAAAACAGATGGTTACCAAGACTGATAAGAAGTTACAATCGGTTCAAGTTGGATTCTTCACACATAAGAATCAGCGTCACGTGTGTATCAAACTTGTATATGAAAGATTCACAATAATAGAGATATTCATACTCGTATAAAAGCAAGAATTCATGCCGGGGCACATGCCCCGGCATTCCTTCTTGTTTGTTGTTAATATAAGAGAGGTATATTTTTTTCTTACGAGATAGGTGTGTAAGAGTTACCAGCCTCGATCTGTTCCTGTGCAGAATTAACTGTACCAGCAAGATTTGCACCTGCATATGCAGATGTAATAACCTCACCACTCTTACTACCATCTTCCTCGACCT